>JAEEGH010004860.1_pt1 | contig 34180 bp, 47 predicted proteins | sample 9134181 | NCBI WGS metagenome assembly JAEEGH01 (sample SAMN16246544, study PRJNA631951) | gut metagenome | biome: gut microbiome; feature: rumen; material: DP-attached | host: Bos | place: Iran: Karaj | collected 2018-10
GACGAAAAGCACGGCCACAATAAGTGGTTCAAACTTGAAGAAGCTGCAAAATATTACAACTACCAGTTTGAACCACACGGCGCACTTGAAGATTGCAAAGCAACTTTGTTTGTATTAAAGAAGCTGCAAGGCATTGAAGATTAAAGATAATACAAAGTTAAAACAGCATAAGCCGGGTCAATGTATTGATCGTTGTTGTTATCAGTAAATACAAACGGGTAATATTCGATCATCTGCATATTAGGGTCAGCTATAAAATAATTACCGCACCCATGACATTGAAGCTGATATTTTGGGTTAGTTCCAAGCCATGAAAAATCCCCACTTCCGAAGTAACCTAACAGTATGTCACGATCTGTTTTTTCTACATCAGAAGCGTAATTCGTAATAATGCGGGGTACGCCGTAAGATCTGAAACCGCTGTGTAATATCTGATACTGCCCGGTTCCCATGCGCATAACTTTTCCTTGATATTTTGGATTTGAACACTCTATAGTGCAATTTCCGCCGTGATTTCTTATAGTGATTCTTGTTGCAAAATAAACGTTTGTACCTTGCTTCAAAAGTCCTTCTATTTCGGAATCACCGCTAATATGAGCGTTTACTAAGTCAATTTGTCCTGCGCTATCAAGCCCCCAGCCTTCAGATCCAAAAGCTGTAATTTTCTTTAAATCTGGGTCAAACGTTCCGTTCCAGTTTTGAGACTTAAAGAACCCGCCGTTTTGCATAGTTATATTTTGAGTAAACAGCTTATTGATAAACGCAACCTTTGTCGCCAGCTCCTCACAAAATACAGTTACGGCGGAAAGTTTGCGCATTGTCTGTTCAAGCTTTGAATTGTTGCTTACAATTTCATCATCAAGAACCGACATAACGTTATTAAAACTGTCGCTTATTTCGCCATCGTCGGTTGATTCGGCCCACTGGTAGCCGTTCCAGCTGTAAACACGGCCTTTTAAGAAAGTGTAAGTTACACCGCCATAAGTTACGCTTGCGGTTGCTCCGCCCCATGTGAAATAGTCGCCTTTGTAGCGTGTACCGCCTGCGCTTAAATAGTCGTTTATTTCTGTCAAAAGCCCTTTGTTTACTCCGGCCCTTACCGTTGAGAAGTTGAAGTAAACTGTAAAATCTTTGTTCTCGCCTGCATAGTTTAAGTAACCTATAGGCTTGTTTGAATAACCGATTGCGGATGTATTAAAACCAATTGCGGTTCCTGTTGTGACACGGTAGCGGATCACTACCGGGATGTTTCCGCCTTCGTCGATTTTTACGCCTTTGAGCGATTCAAAATAGATTGTTTTTCCTTTGATTGTAGCGGCAATCTGCGAACCGTCGTTTCCGATTGAAACAATTGTAAACGGTAGTTCTTCTTCTCCGTAGGTCAGATGGATTGTTGCAGCGACTTTTTCGCCCCATGCTTTGCCGGTGTTGTCGCAAGTAAAACAGAAGCTTTCAACGTCAAAGCGTACATTGTAAACGGAATCGCCTTTTTCTCCCTGCGGGCCTTGTGGGCCGGGAATGCGCACTTCATCGGCAATGTCTGCCATTTTCTGCATTATGGCTTCTGGAAGAACATAGCCGCTTTCTTTTGGCGTTGTCAGATTTGTTTGATATTCCGGGATGTCGCCAAACTGAAAGATTGCTGCGTTATAATCTTTAAGAAGTAATTCCCAGCCGTCGGAATTCTGCTTTCGGTTATAAATCATCATTTCGTTTGTTACGCGGCTAAACTCTCCGCTTGCGTTCAGATAACCGAAAGAATAAATATTTCCGTATTCAGGAAGTACGTTTACTGCAACCGGTGTTCTAAGATTCAAAACACGTGTTTTACCTGGTGCGTAAAATCCTATAGCGCTGTTTCCGCTTCCTATCATTCCCACGCCCAGCGCACCGATTGCGTATTGTGTCAAAGTGCCTGCGGTAACTTCTATGTATAAATGTTCTTTTGCGCTGTCGTTTTGTGCCTGAATAATCAGGCCGTAACGGGCGTTTGCGTCTGAAAAGTCGCAGAAGTCAGAAGTTATAATCTGTGTCAAAAGTCCGTTTTCGACAATTGCACCGTGAATAATTCCGTTTGAAAGTCCGATTCTAAGCTGCTTCATTTGAAGCATGATTTTTGAGTAAAGCGGGTAATAGTCGCCGTCGCGTCCTACCTGAACGGTAATTTCACGCGGTTGCAGCTGTTGTTTTGCAAGAATTCTGTGTGTGTATTTGTAGGCGTGTTCAAAAGTTGTTATATACTTTGGCGCATTTTCAACAATAATTTTGTGTTCACCATAAACTGCGCTTGAATCAATCTTGCCGTTTACTGTCTGGTAGAAAGTATCAACGGCCCAGCTTTCACGGTTTGTGAAAGTTGTTTTTACTGCATACGGTTTGCGTTCAAAAGTTTTTGTAACTGTTACAGATTTAATACACTGTTCATTCAAAAGCGCAACCGGTGTACTTTGTGCCTTTTCTATTGCAAAAGTCCATTTGCCCGTTGCGTCGTCTCTGTACATAGTTGTATTGCATTCAGAAAGAATGCTGTTGAGAATGTCGGCTTTCTTTGAATCTTCTGTTAAGATTCCATCACAATAGAAGCCGTTCTGTTCACAATAGGTATATACCGCGCCCAGTGCTTCAAGGTCTATTTCATCATCATTATATCTTGAATGCGGATGTACATCCGTCGTCATTACTTCAAGAACCCATGAAGCAGGGTTTCTTGTCGGGTATCTGTTTACAGTCCATGCGTCATTGTTCCAGATTCTAGCTTTTCCGTAAACGTTAATATTTATCTGGTCCAGATTGTCTTTTGTTGATTCATTGGAAATAATACGCAAGGCAAGCCGGGTCGTTCTTCCTCTCCACGGTTGTTCAAGCGGTGCGCATGTAACAATGTTGTTATCGGTAGATTTTGCCGCGTCATACTGCCAGCAATTGAGATAACATAAATAGCAAGTTTCCTGTGAGTTGCTTTCTTCAAGTGCGGTCAGGCGTGTTAATCTGATCTGAATATCTTTGCCGACACACTGCGCAGCGGTTAAGGTAACAGTTTTACTAAAACGAACCTGTTTGCGTGAGTTTATGTCACCTGTAACAATGTTTCCGGCGTCATTCCATGTGCTGCCGTCGTTGCTCCATTCAACTTTTACAGAAACATTTTTGCTTTTCCATCCGTCGTCGTATCGGCGCAAGCCGTTGAACAAAATACATACATCGAACTTATAAGTATTTGTAGCGGCCTGTTTTACAACGGCGTTATTATAGTCCAGCTCGTCAGAAAAGCTTGTGCAAGAAACTTTTTCATTCAAGCCGTCAATTACAACTTCGTTTTCATACTTTACATCAAGTTTATCTGCCGGATCATAAAACGGGCAATCGTTTTCAAAGTAATAAGGATTTGCCCCGGAATCTTCCAGATAAGAAAACTCTTCTACTTGCCCCGGAATTTCGATTGTTCCATTCGGTTTTTTAATAACCTTTGTACCTATGGAAACATCCTGAATAAGTGCGTTGTTGAATCCGGCAACAAGAAGAACATTCCAGAACTGGTTCGCGCCGTTTTCGCCTGAAATAGTGTAGTAACCCGCAACAAGCTTATAAGGTACGTCGTAAACACTACCCATAATATACGGGATGTTGTAACCGAGTGCGCTTCTGTTGTTTGCGCCTTTAAGAAACGGAAGCTGTGTTATACGCTCTGCAAGGGCTTTCGCCTGCTTCTGGGCCTTTTCCATTTCCTCTTGTGCTTTCTGCTGTTCGATTGCAGAATAAACGGCGGCACCTACGGCAACGGCAGCACATACAAGGGAAATAACAGCCATAACAATTGCACCGGTTGCGCCCGGAATAACACGGATAAATACAATGTCGTTGTCTTTCAGAATATAATCGGGCGCGATCTGTTCGCCTGCATTAAGAATAATACACTGTTCAAGGTCTAATTCCGGGTAAAGCTCGTGTGCAAGCTCGTTTACACTGGCATTGCCTTTGATGGTTCTATATTCTTCTGAAAGTCCTTTGTATATGTTTAATGTTCCCATTAGATAACCTCGTAAACGTTCGCAAGTTTTAAGTAAGTTCTACTTGAAGCAAAAGAAGAAATTCTAACGCCCTGATTTTCGGTTGCATGAATAAAAGTGTTTTTATCAAGCGCAACTGCAACGTGTAGCCGTTTGTCCTGCAAGCCGTAAAATTCAAGAATTACGCCTTCGCTGATTTCGTCCAGCCGTAATTTTTTTACGTTAAGTGTCGGGGTGGTTCGCTCTACCTTTGCACGGTCGAACTTTTCCAAAACTACATCTTTAAGAATTTTTCCCAGTCGCTTTTCTACTTCGATTGCAAGGCCGTAACAGTCCAGCCCGGTTTTTATGTCGCGCCCGAACTCTACGAACGGCACGCCGATTAAATCTGCAACATCTATCATGTGTTCCCCTTGTTCGTTTCCGCGTCGAACTTATAAGGCGGAAAAGTCATTTCTAAGCGGTCGTCGGTTCCTAATTCAAAGTTTAATTCCATATTCTCTGAATAAGAAACTGTTCCGTAAAAATGGATGTACTGTTTAAGGCGCTGAACCTCGCCACCTTCTGCAATAAGGCCCACAACGTCAAGGCGGTAATTGTCGTCTGCATTTTCTACAAACTCAATCAGGCCGTTATCTGCTCCGCTTATGCGAAGGTTTGCACCTTTGCCGTTTGAATCCGGCGGCGCATATTCAAAGCTTGCATGATGATAAATATTGCCTTCAAACTCTATGCTTTCGGTGTTGTTTACAAAATAAAGCGTTGAACATCCAGGGCAAGAAAACTTTAAAAGAAAGGGCAGTGCATAAGCTCCGCCGTTGAAGTATCTGTTAAAAATCTGATATTCGTTTAACTGCATTAGTAAACCTCTTCAATTTCCAAGCTTAAAACCCTGTTTTTCTGTCCTTCGCTTTCATCCGGGATTGTCTTAAAACGAAAATACTCTGTTGAAGTGGGTGTTCGTTTAAGTGCAGCGCAATGAAAGTTTCCAGCACATCCGCCCAGCGTATCAGTGAACCAGTTCCAGAAGGCGTTTCGCTCTACGTTTGTTACTCCTAAACTGCATTTGAAGTCAAACACAAAACGGGTATTTTTCAAGATGGAAATTTTTCGCCCGCTGGCATATTCTGTCGTTGTTGTGTTTTCTTCCGGCTTTCCAGTACCTTTGAAAAACTTTGTGTTTACTGTGTATGGCCATTCAACGTATGTCATAAGTACCGCGCCCCCTTCATGCTTGCGTTTGCAGATTGTAAAGCGTTGTTATATCCGCCCGATTGCATTGTGCTGTTTACAATCTTATCGACTGTTATTTTTATCTGTCGGTCTTGCTGCATTGCAGAAACCTGCACGGAGTCGCCTGCGTTGTTTTCGATATTTACCGGCATATTTACTACAACGCCTTTTCCGCCTTCGCCGTTTGCAAGGTCCAAAAATGCCCGCTGTTCAGCTGGATTCAGGATTGCTTCGCCGGCGTTTCCATTAAATGCGATTTTGTCGCCGTGGTAAGAATTACCGGTCAAAAATCCACCTGTACTAAAAGAAGGTGCCCGCGGTTTTGCGCCTGCAATGGCTATGAGCTGTGCAGCACCCAAAAGCCCCGCAGTTGTTGCGTTTATCATGTTTACCGGTGGTTTTCCAGAAGCAAGGGCATTAACAACGGCCTGCGCTGCCTGTGCGGTAGCCATTGCAAGATTCATGCTCCATTCTGCCATTTTAATTTTGTATTCCTTCTGGGCCGCTTCCTTGTCAAGCTGGTCTTTTTTCTCTAAGTATTCATCATAAGTGATAATGTCATTATCTAACTGCATTTCAAGGGCTTTTGCGTCTTTGTCATATTGGCGGTTTGCTTCACTCAATGCAGTTTGTGAAATTTGGCTTATGGAATTAGTCAAACTCTGCATGCTGTCTGTAATTTGAGACATAACAGAATTTACATTGTCGATTGTTCGCCCGTGGCCCTCTGCGGCTTTTGCTTCTGCTTCCTGAACCTGTGGAAGAAGTTCTTTAAGCTCTTTTAATTTTTCGATGTAGTCGGCATAAGCTGCGCTTTCATGGTCCAGTGCTTCGGCTTCTATTTCCAGCGCGTCGATTGTCTGCTGGATTGTGTCGGAAAGCTTCACTTCCTGCGGACCGTTAATCAGTTCGTTTGCGCTTTCTTTGAGTTTAAGAACTTTGTCGTTCATTGCGTCAAGCTGGTCTTTAATTGCCTTTACCCGCCTTTCTTCTTCCTTTTCGGCTTCAAGGCGTGCTTTTTCTGCTTCTTCCATAGTGGCAAGATCAGCGCTCATTTTCTTTATTTCTGCCCGGATTTTTACAGCGGCGGCGCTTGTTGTGTCTCCGCCATCTTTAATAAACTTAACGTATGCTTCAAGCTTTGTGTTAAGCATTTTGCGCAGTTCGTCTTCCTGGGTGATTTGTTCACCTGCCTGCTTACGAATAGAAAGTTCTTTTTCCTGGGCGGTCACTGATTCGTTGTATTTGTCTAAAATTTCGCTTTGAATGGCGGCTTCTTCGGCTTCGCGCTTTTTCAACTCTGTTGCAACTGCGCCAAGTAAAGCGTAATGTTCGCGGCTATCGTCGTTTGAATCTTCGAGTTCTTTTCTTGTGTCTCTAAGCTGTTTCAAAGTCATTGTAGAAGCCTTTTGATTTGCTTCTGCAAAAATTGCTTCTTTTTCGGCTTTGTCCTGTCTCCATTTAAGCTCTTCTTTTGTTATCTTTAAAATCTCGTCTTCTTCTTTCTTTCTTTTTTTGAGACTTTCAAGGTATCTTTCCAAGCTTTCAAGACTGGCGGTTGATTGCGCTTCTATATCATCCAAAAGATAGGCGCTTCGGTTTTCTCCGGCAGCGCTGGCGCCTTTTATCGTGTCTTTTACAAACTGTTTGTTTGCTCTTCTGGTTCCACCTATAGCCCATTCTTCACTTGCTTTTTCAAGTGCTTTGTTTACACTCTCTGCGAATTCCTGCGCTTTTTTTGTCTGTCGTAACCAGAAGTTATTCCATGAATCATAAGCGGGTTTTGTAATCTTTCCCCAACTTTCGGCAAGGTCGCCTTGTGCCATCTGCAATTGTTTTGCGCTTCCGGTTGCTTTTGTGGCTTCTTCTGAAATTCCTTTGTATTGCTCGGCAAGAATCTTTACAGCTTCGCCGTTTTGTAGCTGTTCTTTTGTCAGATTCTTTGTTTCAGCTGATAAAGTCGAAAGATTTCCCGCTTCGCCTGTATAAGACTTGTTAAGCATATCAATAACGCTTTGCAAGTTTTTACCGCTTCCGGCAGCAACATCAATTGAAGCGCTCATTATATCCATAACCTGCGCTTCTGTTCTTCCAGAAGCTACAAGCTCGGTCATCATTGGAATAAGTTCTTCATCGCCATAGTCTGAAATAGACTGCAATTGCCCCGCAAATTCTTCAAGGCGTTTAACGCCTGTACCGTCCATGTATGGATTGTTCTTTGCTGCCTGTGCAAGTTTTGTTTCAGCTTTTAATTGAACGTTGAAAGCTTCGGCGGTGTCCTTAATTGCCTGCAATTCCTGTTTAAGAAGCTTTACTTCGGCAGCAATAACGGCACCAAGCCCGGCGCTTTTAATTGTGTTGCTGGTCCGTTTCCATGCGTCACCAAGTTTTGAAACGGAATCATTCTTTGCGTCTTTACCCAGCTTGTTTAAGCTGGATGTTAAATTGTCTATGTTCTTTTTTGCTTCTTTTGTGTCTGATTTAAATTTGATACTTACGTTTTTATCGGCCATTCAAAAACCCCGCTATTGTTTCAACTGTGAATCAAACGCAGCGATTGCGGCTTTTTCTTCGTCGGAATATTCCTTTTCAATCTGCCACATTGCTTTCATTTGAAGCATATATTTTTTATATTCCTTGTTGTCGCTTTCCTTTGGAACGTATGCCCGATATTCCATCACTTTATTAAGCTTTGTATCGGTCAGCCCCGCAAGCAACGCTTGAAACTTGTACCAGTGCAAGTGCAAGTTTCTTTTTTTAAGGTCTATTCCGTAGCGTTGCCAGAAAGCGGAATAAATTAAATCAGCGTCTATTTCGTAATCAAGAAGTATTGCGTCTGGCTCGTCACCGATGTCGCGCGGAATTTCCCGCGGTGGTTGTGCAAAGTTCTTTATTGCTTCAAAACCTGCTTTCAGGTCCGGCGGAATAGCGCCTTTGTATAAATAGTTATACTCTTCGTATCTGTGCGGATGTTTTACCATCTGCGAAAAAAGAATGAAAAACTGATAATCTGTGTTAATGCGATAAGACTTGCCGGAAACTATGACAGAATCCGGCAAGTCTATAATACGGCTTAAATCAATCATTTACGCACGCATTAAGACGACGGCATGTCGCCTTCTGTAAATGTTGGAACGCCGTTTGCGATTGTAACGTAACCCTTAACCGGTGTACCATTTTCGTAAACGTTACAAGAAAGAGATTTTCCGGTAGCGTTCAGCTCTTCTACTGTTACGCTGGCGTTTGTCTTTTCAGCGTAGTAGTAAGTTACGTCGTCGCCGCTTTCTTCAACTGTTACACTGTCGAAGATGTTTACCAGAAGGAATTCTTTCTGCGCTTCTGAACCGATAGCACGCTTTTTGTAAAGGTCATAGAACAACTCAAAGTCTGGTTCACCTTTGTACATGGTAATAGAAAGGTTTTCAGATGGTTTGTAGTCCATAACCTCTGTTGTCGGATGTTCGTCCGCGATGTAGTCTCGCTCTTCTGTCTGCGGATTCATTGCGCGTGTAAACTCCGTAGCCTTCTTAATCTGCACCCAGTTAGGCAAAGCCGATGTTCCATTGTTCAGGAACGGGCGGATTAAGTGTTTCTTAATCAATTGTGTCTGTTCACTCATGGTTAATAGTCCTCACTTGTATATATTGTCAGGTTAATTTCGGCGGCGGTCATTGTTTTTTCAACAGCTCCGCAGTCAGGGTAAAACCTGATTGTTCCACGTTTTGTGTCCTGCACGCTGTCTTCATTAAGCGTGTAGTATTTTGCCACTGCCTTTTTAAAACATGCAGCAAAACGGCACATTCTTTTTATAAGTTCGTCGTATTTACAGCCCTTAAAAACAAAAGTCACTGTAAATTCGCTTCCTGTCACTTCGTCGGAAATTGTTTCTTCTCCATCATCCTGTGTTTCCGGCAAAACAGAAACGGAAACGTCAGGAACTTTCAGCGGGTCTACTGTGCCAAAAATTACCGACTTATTGTTAAGCCGTGGCAGTTCCGGGGCGGGCGCTGGATCGTCATATTCTGCAAGCTCTTCATTAAATTGAGTTGTCAAAAAGTTTTTTATAACTTCAAAAAGCTCTTCCATTACTTGCCCCAGTATTTTTCTAACTCTTTATCAATCATTTTTCGCACATCCTGCATGTACGAACCAGAAGCGGCGTAAAGCTCGCCCACTTGCACAAACGAATGCGGTTTGTTAATCGCTCGTTTAGTTGGTCCGGTGTAGCCGTAGTTCAAAACATAGGCTTTCGGAAAAATTGCGCTTCCGCTTTCTCCGTTCGGGTAAACGTTCGCAACTCCGTTTTTATGGACCTTATATCTAAAAGCTTTCAAAAGCTCGCCGGTTCTACTTTTCAGCGTTTGCCGGATTCCGCCTTTTACGGCTTTTACTGTACCTTTTGCAATAATGGAAAGTGTCTTTCGCTCTATTGCAGCAAGGCTTTTTGATGTTCCTGAAAGGGCTTCTTGCGCTTCTGCAATGTCTGCTTCAACACTTATCATTAAGCACCCTCAATCTTTCGGAATGCCGAAAGCGGTTTTAAGTACGGCGTATAATCTACGATGTTTGCAAACGTGCGGTTTACGCCGATACTTGAATTATTGTTAACGCCTATGTTTCCGCCGTCTTCCAGCTGTAAAAGTGTAGCAATGCGCAAGCATACGTTTTTGAACATGGCAACAGCGGCGGCGTCGTAATGCTCTGAATCTGTCAGAACTGATTCACAATCAAAAAGCACATAGTTTGAAATAATCTGCTGTGCAGTTCCTATGTGAATTTCAATAAGCTGCTGTGAAGTTTCGTCTTCTTTCTGTTCAATGCCGTTGTACGCATACAACAAAGCGGCGGTAATAAGCATTATTTTTCATCCTTTGGAATTTCTGCAATTCCATCTTTAACAAAACGATTTGCGACTGTTTCCGGTAATTCTGCAACCTGTTTTGGTTGAAAAACGCCATAAACGCCCCAGTAACCGGCAATAAAACGAATTTTCACCTTTTTGTTAGTTTTTGGTGTATTTTCGTTATTATTTGGCTTGTTTTCGTCATTTTTTGCATTATTTTCGTTATTTTTTGACATAAAAAATCCCCTTAAAATAGGGCGCTCGCATGGGGCGCCACGCCCTATTTTTGTGTTATTTTCCGGCCTACTAGCCAGAAGTCTTTACAGCAAGTGAGAAGAGGTCTGTATCAGAAACCTGCTTACCACCGACGAATGCTTCTGCCTGGAAATAGGTCTTTGAATCACCCTTAACCTTGATAGGTGTGATAGTGATTCCGCCGGCAACTCCCACGTGGAAGCGTGAAAGAGGAACAGCAACGGCAAGAATAGAACCTGCGGTTGTTGCCTTTGGTGCCTTTGCGTCAAGGCGAACCTTAACACCTTCAATTTCCTTGCTGCGGATCAAGCCTTCTTTGTACAGTTTTACATCTTCGCCGCTTGTTGAATCAGACAAAACATTCTGATATGTAGCTGGGTTCATTACGATTTCGAATGTTTCATCGTAACCGCTTACTTTAAGCGCAAGGCCGGCAAGGTCTGAACACTTAATAGATGTCTGATTAGCTGCAAGCTGTGTGATACCTGCGGTATTTGCAGCGGCAGAAGTCCAGATACCTTTTACACCTTTCTGTGTGTTTGAAATCAAGCTGCCCTGCAAAACCTTTGTATGAAGCTTTTTGCGGAAAGCTTTTCTGAACAATTCAGGCAACTTTGATTGAATGTCTACTGTGTTGAGCTGCAAAGCTTCGGCAGTAACGCCAAGAACAGAAGCCAAGCCGTAAACCTGAATTTCTGTTGTTTTCATTTCTGCTTCGTCGTCTTCGTTGATTGAGCTTCCGCCCTCTGCTGTATCAACTGGCTCTTCAAGTCCTGGTTCAAGAACCGGAATGTTTGTTGAAGCGTTGTCGCTGTAATCAAAAGTTACAGCATTAAGGATGTCGTCTTTTTCGCCGATTCCTTCAAAAAGCTGCTGAACCTGGTTAATTTTTCCGTTTCCGCCGATTGTGATTGCACGCATTTCTTTTGCAGCTTCTACAAAGTCGCGGTTTGTAAGGGTGATTCCTTCTTTTCCGCCTTCTGGCTTGTCGATTTCTGCAAAAGCTTTTTCAAGGTCTGCACGGCGTTTGTCAAAGTCTGCAAGCTTAGACTTTGCTTCCTCTTCGTTGAATTCGCCTGTACCGTGGCGAACTTCTTCCATAAATGAACGTCTTTCGAGTTCAAGTGCTTCGATGTCTGCGCGAAGCTCTGCTTTAGTCTTAATCATGGTGTTATTTCTCCTGATTTTGTGTATAGAAAACAAATCGCGCACGGCGGTTTTGTTCTTCCCGTTCTTTTGCTTCTGCTTCTGCTTTGGCTCTCTCTTCTGCTTCCTTCTGTTCAGTGGCATTGTCAGTGTCGTTTGACTGCTGGTCTGTTTCTGCTGAACGGATCATTGCTTCAAGATTGTCTACAACAGCGCGAAGCTTTGTTTTATCTTCTTCTGAAAGCTGTTCACGTTTCAGAATTGCGTTAACTTCGTCAAAGTCCGTTCCGCACTTTTTGAAGAACGAACGAACGTTTGTGTTGCCTTCTGGATAGGCCGGAAAAGCGACGCAAACAGAGATTTCAAGAAGTTTTACTTCCACTAATTCGCGTAAATCGTGGTCGCTGTCAATTTCGGTCCATTGGGTCTTGATTGGGATAAAACCGAAAGACAAGGTTCTACAATCACCGCGTTTTATTAACTCGAATGCGTCGTTTCCGTCTGTTGTGTTTGGAAGGTCTACTTCAAAATGCAAGCCGTCTTCTTCGCTGTGCATGCGAAGTGTTCCAGCCTGTGAGCTTCCAAGAATCTTTGTTACGTCATGGCCCAGTAGACACTTAACTTCTGCTTTGTCTGCAAGGGTTTTGTTAAATGCAGTAGGGGTAATTCTTTCAGTTGTTCCGTACATATCAACGGAATCTGAATTGTAAGGAATCACGCCTTTAATTGTGCGCTTGTCGTCTTCTACGCCATAGTCGCAACTACGAATGAAAAATTCGCCTTTTGGCTTGTCGTTTTTAGTCGGTTTCATTTCTTTTTGCCCTCATAAGTAATAGTCATTTTTGTTTTCCATAATTCAGGTTTTTTGGTGAATTTTCCCAAATTATTTTCTTTCCCAGCCCTTTTAAATAACCTACAATCATTGCAAGGGCGGGCCGTTCTTTTATATATTCTTCCTGGGAATCCTGCGGGCACCCAGTAATAAGAACCTCTTCCACGTCTTTTTCAAGAAGCGTTTCAAGTGCCATTCCGCACGCTGAACAATTAAGCGGCAAGCCTTCTTTTTCACACATCCCATAAACTACGGAATGCAGATTTCTTCGCACCAGCTTTTCAGGATGTTTTGTCTGCAAGCCGTGTAATTCATAGTAACGGTCACAATCGGGGTCAGCGTTTCGGCCCAGCGTCCAGACGGTATAACCTTTCTTTTTAAGTTCCTTTCCGGTCGGGTGCGGAATCGTAAGCCCCACAATTGCTATTTTCACTGCTTGTCGTCTCCTGCCGGCGAATGCTGGTCGCTGTCGTCTCCGCCTTTATTGTTTAAGCCCTGCGCTGTAAGCTTCTGTTTTGCCATATATGCGTTAATGGTTTCATCGTTAAGCGGCATAAGGTTTGCCGGCATAAAGAAGGTGTCTCCGGCTTCGATTGGTGGCAAGTTTTCTTTTGCGCGAACTTCGTTTGGTGACAAAATACCGTTTCCGATTTGTTTTGCGTATGCGTCCACACGTTTTGAAAGGGCAACTTTAAGAAGTCCGTGGAAGTTAAACTTGAAGTAACAATTATCATCAATTAAAAGATTGATGGATTCTTGCAGCTGAATTGCAAGCGGTTTAATTGCAAACTCTGTAAGAAGGGTAAACAGATTTTCAAGGTCAAGATTTGCGCTCTTGCCTGAAAGAAGCTCGCCAGGAAATGCGAAAATATTTGCAATTTCGTGTTCCTGAAACTCCCTGTTTTCGATAAGTGTTGCGGCCCTGTTGTCTGCATTCTGCCCGATTTCGGAATATTCCATTCCCTTTTTCTTGAAAAGTGGCTTTCCGGCATTCTCTGGGCCTGCATAAGTTGCAGTATAATCATTGCGCAATTCTTCAACCTGTTCTTTTGTGGCGTCTGGAAGTGCGTTTGATATATCAATTACAAGGCGTTTTCCGCTTATGCCTTTATCGAATGCGCTGTTTGTGTAGTTGTCGAGTTTATGCGCTGTGTCAAAGGCAGCGTTTGCAGCTTTGAAAATAGAAGAACCGCCGTTGATTGTCGAATAATCAAAACGGGAAGGAATATAAAGCACGTCTTCATCGGTGTAACGGTGGCCGTTGTGCAAAAATATTCTTTCTCGTGTGTATTGGTCGCGTGTAACGGTAGTTTCTGCCGGGCTTAAACGGAATAAAGAAACAAGCTGCCCTTCGGTGCCTTTTCCTTTTTTCCAGATAATACCGCCGTTGTAATAATCAACAATCGACTGATAAAAGAAGTTAAAATGTAGGTCTTCAAGATTCGGTCTCGCTAAAACTGCATATAGCGGATGATTTGAAATTTCTTTGTTTGTGCGTTTGTTATAAATCCCATAAGACAGCCCCGCAAACTCACTGGCTATGCGGTCAATTGTCGCAAAAGATGTGCTGTCTCTTCCTGTAAGCTTTGCGGAAGCGTGGCGATAGTCTGAAATATCGCGGGGCCGTTCCTGTGCCTTCGGATTCGGATTTGTTCTTTTTAGAAAACTGAAAAATCCCATGACGTTTATTGCTCCTATAAGTAATAGTCATTTTTGTTTTAAAAAAGTGACTTTACATCATTAAAACTTAGTGTCGGCGGTGGTGTTATTACTTCCGGGTTGTGTGCCAAGCCGTGACACATTATTGAAGTTATAACGCCATCTATACGGCGGGTGCTGGTTTTGGATGGTTTCATAGGTTTGTAGTTTCCGTTCGGGTCCGGCCTGATTTCTGCATTGTTTATCATCCAAGCCATGACGGGATTATTATCAACTATTAAGCCGTCCTTTATTGCCTTTTCGTAACTCTTTGTCATTGGTGAAAGCTTTTTAAGAGACTGTTCAATTTCAATCAATAGAATGTCCGGGCGGTTTGCTTCAACCTTTTCTATAATGTCGTGGCTTTGCCACTTATCGTAACCAAGCGCAAGAATTTTGTATATTTCCGCGTCGTTCAAAAAGTCGTATAAGATAAAATCATAATTAACAGTATTTCCGGGCGTTGCTTTAATAAAGCCCTGATCTATCCATTGGAAAAAGTTAATATTTTCCTTTTTGTATTTCTGATACGCCATTGCTTCCGGGATGTAGAAACGGTGTTTTAAATATTCTTTGCCCTCATGCTGAAAAATAAGACTGTAAACGGTCAAGTCGTCTATGTTTGAAAGGTCCGATGCGGAACAGCAAGGCATATTTTCAAAATCATCAAAATCAACTTTGATGTCTTTGTTTTTCTGGAAAACTTCAAGCGGAATCCAAGATTTTTTGCCACCGCCACCCCATATATTGAATGTCTTTGCTTTAAGTTCTGGAATCTTTTCCGGCGAAACTTGCGCGTCGTTTATGTCCGATTCAATAACAGAAGGGTCTATAATGTCATATAAAGACGGGTTCGCTTTCTGCCATACGTTCGGGTTGGTGTATTCGTCGCCTTCGTCAATTGTATAAATAATACAAAAATAGTCTTCCTGGGTTTGCAGCTCGTTCAGGATTCGACGGGCTTTCAATGTTTCGTCATAACACGGCACGTTTACATCTACATCGGCGGTCGTAATAATAACGCCCTGCGCGTCTTTTTTGGATCTTGTGCCATACTGCATGGATGTAAAAAGCTTGTCGGTTGCGTAAGCGTGGTATTCATCCAGACAATAGAAGCGGGGCTTGAATCCGTCTGTATCTTTGGCACCGTCGCAGAAAAACGCAAGGCGTGAATTATCCATAGTCACGGCAAGCGAAAGCGGGATGCAGTTATCTTTTAAAGCCGGGTCTTCGTTGATGATTGCGACAATTTCTTTATAGGTCTTTTCGGCCAGATCGTCACGACTTGAAACAAGATAAGATTCCGACGCCGGATATTTGATAAAATTAAAAAGCGTAAGCGGTAAAAGTAAGCCGGTTGTTTTTCCGTTTTTTCGTGCTACTTCTATATAGCCCGTTCGGTAGCGTTTGCGGTCCGGCTCGTTTTTGTGTCTCCATCCTTCCAGCTGGCACATGCAGAAAACCTGCCACGGCAGAAGCTTCAAGCATTCGCCGTTCAGGTCCGCTGGCTTCAAGCTTTCCGCAAACTCGCATAATATGTCAGCGTCTTTTTGTGAGTAGAAAAAATCAAAGCTTTCTTCTTTCTCTCTTTTCAGGTCGTTTATATATCTTTTAATTGCTTTAATGGTATACACGCCGGCAGCAATCTTTCCCGACAGTACATCATCGCAATATTTTTCCATCATTTCGTGATATTTGCTCATTTTGTCCGATTTCTCAAAGCTAAAAGTTTATCAACGCCGGAAGCGTTCTTTTCAATTTCCTGCGATGTTTTTTGAATGTTCAGTAAATCAAGTGTAAGTTTTGAACGTGCGGAAGGTGAAATATAATATTTCGCTGCAAGGTCATTAAACATCTGGGTAAGCTTCGACACGATTTTTAAACAGATGTCATAATTCGCAAGGGCGGCAGCGTCCGAAAAACTGCATTGTGAAAATTGCTCCTGTGCTTCCCGCAGCTTTTCCAGAATCAACATCATGTTTTCAAGTTGCGGTAAGTCGTTGTATGAAAGAACCTGCATTGAAATTAAGTTATTCGTCAGGCGCTTCCAGTATGAGCGTACATATTTAGTTTTGATTGTCTTAGGGCAAGAAATTTTAGATTCCGGCGGAATGATAACCCCCGGCACTGATTTTATTTGTTTTTCTGCAATTTCTTTGCCGTTGTCGCGGTCTTTCCGATAGGTTCCTTCAAGCTTTTTCAGCTCTACCGGCTTTCGCGGCCTTCCTGCTGGCATTAAAAACCCCCTGAATTTTCAGAATAATTTTGACATTCTCGCGCGAAAACTGGGGGGCGTGGTGAAAAAGCGTTTCAAACTTTTTCAAAACACCCCCTACCGGTCAAGCTTTCCGGCTTTCAATCTCGCGTTGCGTTTCGATTGCATGGCAGCTTTCACATAAAACAATCAAGTTTGATTCATCAAGAAACCTTTCGGGGTTCTTGCGAACTGGTTCTATATGATGTACATGCAACTTAACGTTTGAAGCTCCACACTTAGCGCAATAGTTGTGCTCTGCTAAAACTTTAGCACGTAACTTTCGCCACTCTGGGTTGCTGTAATCAGCGTACCGAGTAGCATTTTTGAAAGCGTTTTCTTTGCGCTTCTGTTCTGCAAGTAATTGATGTTCAGGGCAGTAATAAGGATGTATAACTGCAAGCTTATTACAGCCCGGATAACCACAAAGCTTTAGTTTCAATTGTTCGCCTTTTTATTTTTAGGAATTACAACTGGAACAATAAGCCCGGCGATAATAACAACAAGGCCGAAAACGGCAGTAATAATTGTCTTTACTGTGTCTTCTGCTACACCTGCAAAGCCCAGCACAAAAGCACCAAGCCCAACCAGGATAATAGAAAGCCATACAACCCATGTCTTAACAGCTGAGTCGCGCTTTTCATACATGCCGGCAACTGCAAGGCCCGCACCAAACATGGTGATTGCATAACCTAAAACGTCAGCAAGCGGGAACTTTGCAAAGTTTGAAATGATTACACCGGCAATCAATACGATTAAACCGATAATTAAAAGAACGCGTTTTTTCATTCTTCTTCTACTCCTTGTACGTCTACTGCGTACCGAACAATCTTTTTCCAATACCATAAAGGCATTGAAACTTTATCTGTGTTCACGTCATACGTGACAATCAGATTTCCTTCTGTGTCGTAAGGCTCCGGGAATTGCGGGGCTTCACTTTTTGGGTTTACCTTTGAGCTTTGACAAGACGTCAATTGTAGCGTCAAAATCAGCGCTACTATTGCCAGTTTCAAAACTTTCTTTTGCTTCGTTGTTGATTTTGTGCTGATGTTCATTCTGCTTTATTTCCTCTTCTTTTTTTTGGCTTTCTTTTTTCAGGCGTTTATTGTCTGCAACAAGCCAGCAAGAACCGATTGCAAGAAGTGTGATAATTACGCAAAAAAGAACGGCAATAACTATTCCGAAAATCTTAATCATTAGCGGGCTTCCTGAATTTATCAAGCGCAATGTTTACATCAATTGTTGTAAACAGCGCAACGAAAGTGCCGGAAACTGTGCAAAGCTCCGATATTTCGCAATTAGGAAAAACGCCGGTCCATTTAAGAACGGCACCAACTAAAAGAATTCCACCTGCTACAATTTTTGCAAGCAAGGAAACTTTTTTTGCTTTCAGTCCTTTTTCTTCTGTCTTTTCTGATTTTTCATCCATGATTAAGCCACCTTTAAGATTCTTGCGCTTATCGGCTTGCCGTTTGCCAGGTTGTCAGAATGAAGCTTTGAATTAAAGGCAACCTTGCCAAATTCAACACCTACCCAGTGCCCGCCGATTCCGTCTATTGAAAACAAAACGGCGCAACGTTCAATGTTTTTTAATTCATCAAGACTTTTGATTTTCTTTTTTTCAACTATGTATTTTTTACCGGTCAAAGCCTGCAAAAACGGTTCAGCTTTTACCGTGCAATCTTCTTCAATGTTTCCGCGGCGCATATTGTCAGACACTATTTTGATTGCTTCTCCATTTTCACAATCAAGGTGCACGCACCACATGTAAGTAAATGCTAAACAAGCATTTTTTCCTATCATGGAACAGCGGCTTGCTATGCTTTCGGCCATATCCTGCGGGTATCTCAACTTAGACGCTCCTTTATGTAAATGATTGCAGTTTTAATTTCTGCAATATCAACTTTTAATTCGTTGAGCTCTGGAAGCATTGCTTTTTCAACGCTTCCTTCAAGCTCAACAATCCGCTTTTCGTGGTCTTTGATTGTCTGCGACTGTCCGCCGGCTTTCCAGATTAAAGCACCAATCGGAATGCAAAAAACCACGGCTTCAATTCCCATGTATAGGAACTGCACTTTATCCATTGTTTTTACCTCTCTATAAGTAATAGTCACTTTTAGAAAGGCAAAACAATTTTTCTGTAAACTGCCGGCACAAGGCCGACAGATTTACAGATACTGGATCAGGAAAGCGAAACGAACCCCGCCGTAGCTATAGCCAGCCGAAAAGCAGTGGGCATACCCGTAGTTGCTGCAGAAACTCGCAGATTCAAACTTTGTCGGTGTTGAAAGCCACCACCAGCGCGAATAATCTTCGTCTTTATCAAAAGCAATTCTGTGATTGCCTTTCTTGAAGTATTTCAACTGCTCGTCTGTACACGCTGCAAAATCTTCAAAATCAGAAGCCCCGAAAACCTCACCAACAGAAAGAAGGCGAACTTCTTTTACAGCTGGTGTTTCAAACGGCGTTTCTAAATCCTTGAAAACACCGGAAAGCACTTCTTTAACTTCATTGTTCAAATACTGCGCAAGCTCTGTTTTTGCATACTCTTTGCAATTGTTTGTGTCTACTGGGCCGTCAAAAATAACCCGGTCCATAACAAACAGCATTTCTTTTTCTGTCTTCTGAACCAGTGTTGCACCTTCCTTGTGGCACTCAACCGGCGGATATAAACCTTCTTTTCCTGGTAAGCAAAAAGAAAGCCTGATTTTGTCACCGACATTAAGTTTAAAGCCGTTTTCTCTCAATTTCTGAAAGTCCTTTTTTGTTGAATAAGTTGTTTTGATTTTCATTGTTCTACCTCTCTAAATATTTTCATTTCTAATTGTTGCGCTATGTAATATTCAAGCCGCGCCCCTCTGGAATCTTTCCAGTCTTTCAAAAGAAAAATTGCGTCACACTCCATAAGCCCCGCAATATCTTTTCTCATGTACCAGGTCCACGACTTGCCCGTGTCTTCCTGTTCAGCCGGATTGAAAACTTCAAAGCCTGCCGATTCAAGAATGTTTTGTGCGGTCTTAAACTTCTGTTTATAGTCCGCGTCGCCTGTAATTTTCCCGCTGATGTATACTTTCATTTTTCAGGCTCCTATCCGCAAACAAGCGTTATTTCGTTTTCAACATCCGCGCCGGTTGCTTTGTCTTCTGTGTAGCGTATGTGGTAACACACGTCTGATTCTGGGCACGATATGTAAATAACTGCGTCGTCGTCTAAGCCTTCAAGCTCTTTTAAAAGTTCGCCTTTTGTCATTCTAGCCCCTCGCTGTATTCGTCGCCGTCGTAATAGTCCGCCGGTTCATCATCCTGCATTTGTGCGGGTGTTTTGTTTTTCGGGCTATTCAGGTTCCCAACTGCCGTTTTACAGATAGTGCAATAGTCCACGTGTAAATCAAGCAAAAAGCCTTCTTTCCACTCCGTTTCTTTTTTGCATTTTTCACAATATCTTTTCATTTTTATAAATCCTCATTCTGGCTTTCTATGATTGCGTCTAGTTCCGCCCCGGAAACATAGTCCACAAGTCCGTCACATTTGCGCTTATAATCAAGCACATGTTTTACGGCGTACCAGATATGCAACGGAAAATCCGCTTCTATCCGGTAGCCTGGGCGTGTTTTATAACGCCTTAAAAGATACATTACAGCTTCTGCGCGTTTGTCTTCCCACTCTTCGCGTGAAAAGTGAATGTTCCGCAGTTTGCAACCATGCGCAAGCATACGCCCGGCGGTTGCTTCTGTAAGCTTCCACAAGTTGCCCCATGCTTCCTGGCTTCCATTCACAAGAAAGTCATACTGATAATTCAGAAGCCTTTCATTGTCATTTTGCGGGGCGTCGAAGTGCGGAAGGTTTACAGCACTTTCAATGGTCTGTCGTGCCGTTTCTTTTCCGACTTCTTGAATTCGCTTGTTACGTGATAAGCCTTGCATTCTTTGCACCAGTATTTCCGAATTGGTCTTTTGTCTCTGTGGAATGTAGAACGGTGCCGGTTTTTTTTGGCAAGGTTCAGCACTCTTCCAGCTTCTGCAAGTGAATAGCATTTTTTACCACATCCCATATCATGCCCGGTGTGACAATCGCCAGTCGGGAATCTTTGTCATATCTACAACAATTGCGTTTTGCAAAACCCTAGACATGGCCGCCGAACCTAAGATTCTGGAAAACTCTTCAAAGTTGCAGTTTGTACACATCGCAATTGCTTTTCCTTTGCTCTTGCGCTTGTCGATAATTGCAAACAAGCCCGAACTTTCGCCAGCTGTTGAAAGCGGATCACGTCCGATTTCGTCGATTACGAATAAATCAGGATTGCAATATTCGTTTATTACATCGTCGTATGTTTCTTTACTGCGAAAGTTTATTGTTTCCATAAGCCGTGAGCTGATGGAACGTGATAAAACGTAACGCCCCGAAAAATACTCTGTGTAGTCTTCGTTCCAGGTCTTTTTTACAGAATGAAGCACCATGTTTAAACAAGCTGTTACAAGGTGAGTTTTACCCGCGCCGGGATTGCCATATAAAACAAGTGCGCAATACTGGCCCGCAGCAATCTTTTTCGCAAAGTCATAAACTGCGGAAAGGGCTTTTTTCTGCTCTGTGGTAGTTGCCTGATAGTTTTGAAAAGTGTTTTCCCTTGCGTCTTCATTGATTCCGCAACCGAAAAACGCATTGTCACGGTCTTTTTTGATTTCGGCGCGGCGTGCAAGTTCTATTTCTCTGTCTCTCTGTTCCAGTTCTTCGCTTGTAATTCCTTCCAGAAGCGAAAAAGCGGGAAGTTTAGAAAACGATTTTGTCTTCTTCCAGTTCTGCATTATTTACCCCCTGTATTTCTGCAAGATTGGATTCTACGTCGGTTTCAGTCTCCGGCGCGGTATAGTTTTGAAGTACCTGTGCGGAAGTGTCGCTTGAAATTCTTGTACTTCCGGGGCGTGAATAGTGCTCGTCACATTCAGCCCACTTGCGAACAGCTGCTTTCCAGTCTTTCATCGGTGAATTGCCGACTTTCCAGCCCTTCGATTTGTAATAATAAAAAAACTTATCGACGTTGGTATTTATGTTTTTTTCAAAACAGAATTCCCGTATTTCTTCAAGCGTTGGTGCTACAAACCTTTTTCTTGTGGGTGCTGGTTCGGGCGCCGGCTCCGCCGGTGTTTCTGCAACAGATACACACTCATTATCATTAACAGATACATTAACAGAATCATTAACAGAATCATTAACAGATACACTGTCCGCACGGTCTCCGTTCGGTTTTTCTTCTTCTGTTGTGTTTTCCGTTCGGTGTCCGTTCGGTGTCCGTTCGGTGTCCGTTCGGTTTTCAGTCGGCGCGGTTGATTTTGCACCGGTTGCCGTTCGGTTTCTGTTCTGTTTAAGGTTTGAAACCTTTCTTTCATAAGCTGAAACGTCGTTGTCGATTCGGCGCTTGATTTTAAGCCATACAGTCAATTCAAGCCCCGAAAGCTCCGGTTCGGTTTCGTTTATTCCATATTCATAGATATAGCGAAGAAAAGCGCCTTTCAGGTCTTCCGGCAAGTCTTCGATATATTCAGCATGTAAAACGAACGATTCACGCATTTTCTACCGCCTTAGAAAGCAATTTATTTATGTATGCAACACCCTTCTGGAAAACAACAGTTTTTAAGCTTATTTTTGTTTCTCCGTTCGGTGTCACATACTTGCTTTCTATAACGCGGAAATATCCGGCGTCGATGTACTTCTGATACGGGATGTTGTTTGACTGTAAAACGTTGCTGTTTCGCAAGAATTCAAACAAGCGGTTGCGCCCGATGTTCTTATTAAGAACTTTTGCACATTCCCCGATCTCGATAGTGTCTTTTGAAGAACAAAGCTGATAGGCGAAGTTTGCAGCTGGTTCAAGGCGTGAAACTTTGTTTTGCAATTCCTCAATCATTTCTGCTTGAATCTGCATTGCCTGTTGAATAATCAGCTGGCGTTCAAGATTTGTTTTTGGTGTAAGTGCATTTACTTTGCTATGGTTTTCGATTTCAAGTTTAATCGCTGTAACCTGCGCTTCATTAAATAACATTGTGTGACTGCTTCCGCTTCGTTCGACATCCATGTCGAGCGATAAGGCGGCACGCTGTACGGTCTTTACATCTACACCCAGGATGTCGGCCACTTCTTTTGTAGTCATTTTTTGTTTTACGCCCAGAACCGACGCAACTTCCTCTGAAGTCTTTTTTTCTTGTTCTGCGCTCACTACCGGGCGAAGTTCTATTTTTGGGTATTCATTCATAGTTTCACACCTCTTCGATGTTAATTCTGTATAAATGCCACATAAGACGCTTTTTAAGTTTGTAAACTGCTGTTTTTACGCCTTTTACATCCTCAACGTGCTTTTGTGGCACTCCGTCTTTTTCTGTCAGGTAGACAAAATCAGCAAGATAGACAATTGATCTAAGCTTCTTTTTATCCGCGCCGACTTCTGCCGGGATAAGCTCGAAAGGAACCTGCCTTTGCAGTTGTGAAATTTCGCCCTTCTTTTCAAGAAGCTTTAATTCACAATAGCGCTGTGCTTCCTTCTGGCTATCAAACACAATGTTTTCAATTCGTACTTTGCGACTGTGGTATTTGCTCATTCTGTGTAAGTCTCCTTGAAAGTTCGTTTTTAATAACCGTGATAAGTTCCTGCGCTGTGTACTGTTCTATACGGGTTGCCCCGTAAGCTTTCTTTTCATCCAGTGTGAAAACCGGCGTTCCATCCGCACGCTTTGCAGATAAAAGATTTTTAATTTCTTTTATCTCTTCTTCTGTACTCGCTCCGCCTTTCAGGTCCAGCGGTGGCGGTGTCAGCTGTGAAGCTTTCTGCATTCCCAGTTGTTCAGGCGTTGCCCCTTCTGGTGTCTGCATTGGAAGCGCTGCTTGCTCCGGTGCCTGCGGTGCTTCTAACTGCTTTTCAGGTTGAACCGCGCCAAGCATTACGCCTTCCGGCATTTCTTCTTTTGTATACGGCATGCCTGCCAGTTCGTCAGGAAAGCACAAGCGGAAGCCCTGCGATATACACGCCTTTTCACACATGAAAGCTGGCATTTTGCGCCACAACTTCGACAACTGCCCGTCTGATCCCCATTGTGCAACCTCATTAAAGCGCACCGAATGTCGAAAGGGCTTTTCCCAGTCTTTGCGGTAAATGGTTACTGTTGAAACCATCTGCCCGCCGACATTCTGCGATGATATTTCCCAGCCGTTGAGCTTTCCCGAACGTTCGGCACGTTTGATGTATACCATGTAACCTGTAACGCACTTAAAAACCGGGCCTTCCTTTGTGTTGTATGAAATAGCGTGTATTTCGTTTAAGAAAGGGTTTAATTTCATGGCGGCAGCAATTTCAATAAACTGTGTCTGGAACTGCTCCGGGATGTTTAAGCCCATAGATTTTAAGTAGGAAAGGGCAAGTTCTTTAGGGTTCTGCACAACTTCCGGGGCGGTTGTTGTTTCCTCTTCTGTTGAAATAATTTCTAAACCTTCCATTATGCCACCTCTGCAAGTTTCACATGCTTTTTCACATGTTTTAATAAATCCGGCTTATCTCTAAGCCATGTTGTAAATACGTGCTGTACTTCTTCTGATGGCTTTGAACCTTCCGGCGTTCCTGAATGTTCATCGGCGTAGAACTGGCCGATTCTGTTCTTTGCGAAAAGCTCTGCGGTTGCAACCGGGATTCCGTCTTTCTGGATAAAAACAAGAATTTCTTCCTGGTTCGCCATTTTTTTATAATAGGAACATTGAACAATACATTGATGTAAAGCTTTTGCCTGCTTTTCCCATTCCTGCATGTTGTCGGTAAATATGATTTCATATCCGCCGTAAACACCGCCGAAACTCTGCAAAACTTCGCAAGTTTTTTTCAGGTTCTCGAAAACCGCTTTTTCCTGTTCTGCAAGTCGTTTTCGTTCTTCTGCCTTGCGTGCCTCTTCAACTGCGTTGCATTCCCTTAAAACCTTTGCGTGTGCCTTTTCCAGATCAGAAGGAAAAGCCCAGTATTCCTGGCGGATGTTATGCCCCGCAGTCTTCGCCATTTTTCTATAATCGCAGTAAAGCGACCACATAGAATGGCCAGCATATCCCTTGCGCTTAAAATAGCGGTAAACCGGAACGCCCATTGCGGCAGTGTAGCAGCTACTTTTGAAAGCTTCGTAGTCGTTGAATTCGTCCATTGTCATTTTGTATTTGATGATGTCCTGAACCTGTCGCAAGGTGTAGCCGGCGGCATTTTCTTTGTTCTGCAAAATCCATTTTGAAATTTCACGGCGCTTCTTTTCTGAAAGTTTCCAGAAGCTTTTTGAAAAAGCGATATTGTCGCAATGCAGCGCAAACAAATATTCTGCTTCCGGGTGTTCTTTCCAAACCTGCAAAGCTTCAAAAATAACCGGCAGTTCTCCTGTCATGTAATAAAGTTCACCGCGCCATTTTTTGAGCGTGTAAACAAAGTCAGGATATTTTTTCAAGATAAGGTTAATATCTCCGATGTGGTTTAAGTGTCCTCGCTCATATCCGACATGGTTTATAGTACATTCGCCCCAGTCTTCTACTATGTAGTGATTGTTTGCACGTTCGCCGTAATAAGAACGGGCGTAAGCTCCGGGATAGGTGATTGAATAACCGCTATAACATGACAAGTAAAGGTTTCGACACTCTTTTTTTCCGCTTTCGTAAACTCTGAAAAAATCAAAATACTGATCCAGCCGTTTATTATATGCGGTTACGACAAGGCGCAGTTCCCCGAAATAGTTTTCTATGGTGTGTGAATAACTGTCTATTCGCATTTGTCCGCCCCCTGTTCTTCTGGTGGTAAATCGTCGAACAAACTTCCCTGGAACAGCTCCCAGCCGTTGGCTTCTGCCTTTGTCTGCTTCTTCGGCTTTTTCTGCTTTATAACGGTTGCGTCGCGGGCTTCTACTTCGATTTCGTCTTTTATGCGCTTGTCTGCGCCCTTGTCGATTTCAGGTTTTGCGTTTTCGTCTTCCATGTCTCCATAGAAAAAGTCACGCGCCCATTTGAAAACAACCGAGCTTTCAACCATTGCCATATTATTTGAAGCAAGTTTTCGGGCGCGGTTATTGATGTATTTTCCGCATTCATCAAGCTTCTTTTCGTCGTAAACTTCTTTTAATGCGGGGTCTGTTTCTATAGCAATATCGAAATACTGCTTTAATGTTTGTGCAAGTGATGTCATTTTGATTTCTCCTAAAATGGAATGTCTTCCGGGAAGTCGTCATTATTGAATAACGACGGGTCGGGCGCTGGTGTTGCCGGCGCGGTCTGTGGTGGTGTAACCTGATTTTGTGGCATGGCACTGAACTGCGGCTGTGTTCCCCCGTTTGAGCTGTTCGGATTTTCCGAACTGTTCCCGCCCAACAGCTGCACTTCTTCAACTTCAATTTTGATTCTGGAAAACTTCTGCCCGTCTTTTTCCCAGCGGTCCTGTTTAAGGTGTCCGGCAATTAAAATCATTTTGCCTTTTGTAAGATAAGGCTTAAGATTTTCCGCCATTCTGCCGTAAATATTACCGTCAAAATATGAAACTTCTGTTTCCCAGTTGTCTTGTTTTTTGATACTGCGATTGCTTGCAAGTGAGACGGCAGCAATTGCAGTTCCTGTTGTTGTGTATTTTAAGTCAGCGTCACGGGTCAGGCGCCCTATAAGCGTGACTTTGTTATAATCATTACTAGACATTAAGTAATTCCCCCTTAACGTTGTGTGTGTTCATGTATTCTTCTTTCTTGTTCTTCCAGTAAAGAACGTCGCCTGCATGAAGTCTTCTTTCTTCTTCCGTTTTGGCATAGATTGCCGCAAGGGTTGAAGCGTCGATGTTATCCTGAATCATTTCATAATTCATTTTGTCTTCTCCTGTTTTTCTTTGGTTTATAAAGCCACTTCTTTTGCAAGTTCGGCTTTCTGCAATTCATTTGAATAATAAGCACTTCAAAGCCGCTTTCGGTCCAGATGTCGTAAAGCTCGCAAGCTATGTCGTAAGACACATTTACAACCTGAACAACAAACTTTCCCGCCAGTGTGCCTGTTTTGTACTTAACCGACACGCGATAGCTTTTCTTATTCATCGTCGCCCCGCAATCTAACCAGCTTCTGAACAAAGCCTTCACGCGCATTCATCAAAAAGATGTATTCATTTTCTAAACATCCGCCAGCGTCTTCGACTTCCTTTTTAATTTTGTTGAACTTTTCAAAAGTCAATTCGTGATTCGGAATATCTTTTGAAAGGTTCCATTTCGGAAAGCGGTCTAAAAGCTTGTTAATCCGGCGGATGTGCCACAAGTAATGTTTTTCAAGTCTTTTTTTAGTATCTTTCATGCAGTAACCCCCATAGCTTCGCGGTAATCATCATCAAGCTGTTTCGGATCATCCTCAAACGCTGCAAACTCGTTGTTTTCGTCATATCCGAAATAAACGCTTTTTCCCTGCGGAATGATAGGGGCAAGGTGAGATTTTACCGAAATTGTGGCAACTCCCAACTTTCTTTCATTGTCAGGCTTAAAATCAACAGTCAGCACAACTTTTCTTTTCTGTGTTGCGCTGGTGTTCTCGTCTTCGATGTTAGACATTACTTTTTTCAACTCTTCGTTGAACATGTCTAAGGCCATTCCACCGTTAAGGGTGGCTAGTTCAATTTTTGTAGACATTAAAATTAAACTCCTTCTAATTTTTATTTGTTTGCGGCAACGCCGTTTAATTGAACACTGTTTTTACGTCTGTAACTTTGGATTTGAATTCTTCTTTTGAAAGATGAAAGGTCATAAAGCCGTCAAAATCTACGGCATAAAAGCTTTCTTTTGTTTCCCAGATTCCGGCAATCTGGCCGGTGTATTTGATTTCTTTTCCGTTTTCGTCTTTGTAGCTGTCGTGAAGCAAGCTGGCGTAAACAATTTTCTTTTTTGGCATTGTGTTTTCTCCTTGTGTGAAGCAAAACAAAAAACCCCAGGATGTTCGGTTTCCTGGGGTCTCTTGATTGCTTCACTTGCTAGTCGCTAAGAAAACAAAGCGACTAAGCAACCGAACACAACTTAGTAGCTCTGTTGCCTTTAACTTTATAACAAGTTGATTACACTGTCAAGAACTTTTTAAAAAGTAAAGAAAAATAATTTGTCTGCCGATAGTTATTGCGGTATGAATGAAGCATTAAGACAGAAGAAAGCTTTATATATTCCTCAATTCGTGGCCGGTAAAATTACAAACAAACAGTGTGCCGCACTTATCGGAATTTCTACCGTGTCCGTTTCAAGAATAAAGAAACGCTATCTGCTTAAAGGTGACGGGGCTTTTATCCACGGGCACACGGGCAAGCCGTCACATAACCGCAAGTTTAGCGCAAAAGACAAAAAATATATAGTGGGTTTGTATAAAAAATATTTTCCTTACGCTCCGTTTGAAATATTTTTAGAAACACTTCAAAGCGATTTCAAAATAAACGTTTCCTATACTTCAATTTACACAATGTTAGACAGTGCCGGGATGATGTCGCCGAAAGCTCACAAGCCTGTAAAAGAAAAGAAAAAGCATTTACCGCGTCCGGAACGCCCGCACGAAGGCGAACTTGTGCAGCTGGACGGGTGCAAGCATGATTGGTTTATGAACGGCCATTATACCTGCATTCATGGTTGTATAGACGACGCAACGCACAAAGCAACGTCGCTTTATATGATGGAAAACGAATGTTTAATGGGCTATCAACAAAACATCCGCCAGACATACGAATTAACCGGCGGTTTTCCAGAAGCGGCGTATACCGACAGAAGCGAAATATTTTTTGTTACAAAAGAAAGCCTGAATAAAATAACGATAGAAGAACAGCTGCAAGGCTACGAAAAACGTCAGACGCAATGGCAGAAGATGTGCAAGGAATTGAACGTTAAGACGATTGCGGCCCTTTCTCCACAAGCGAAAGGCAGAATAGAAAGATTGTGGGAAACGCTGCAAGGTCGGCTTCCTTATCTGTTCAGGTATTACGGCATAGATACGATAGACAAAGCAAACGACTTTTTGCGGGAATATCTGCCACGCTTTAACGCTCTGTTTTCGGTTGAAGCTCGCGAAAGTGTCAAACGGTGGCACTGTAAACAGATTGATGATGTTGAACTTCTGTTTTCTGTGAAGTCGGAACATACAGCGAAAGCAAACGGAACCTTTGTTTATCATGGTGAAAAATTCCGCGTAAATCTGCCGTTCAAAAAATTTACGCTTTGCGTGTCTCCTACAATCGGCGTAAAGGCTTTTTATAATGGCAGATATTACGATGTAGAACTTGCCGAACCTCTGCAAGATACGATTTCGGATTCTATGCCGATAGTTGAAAAAGAGTTGATCCGGCGGTATTTCTACCGCGACGGGCATTCTAATCTTGCAGAAGTAAGATAATTACAAAGCTTCGTATTCTGCGCGAAGCTCTGCAATTGCGCTTTCGATTTCCTGCAATTTGTTCAGGTCCTCTTCTGTGGCAATGTTGAGTGCAACGGCACGGCTTGCCCGCAAGCCTTTGTTTTCGATTTCTGCGATTTCGCGTCTTATCTGCTCTTTGCGCTCTGCTGCATGCTCTGCGTCTTTCTGTTCCTGGCTCTTACCCAGCACGATAGAACCATTAACAAGACGTGCTGTGCTCTCGTATTCGGTGTACCATTCATCAAGCGTGCAGCTTGTTTTCGGCTTTGTTGTGTAGCCGTCTTTTTTGGCTTCTTCCGGGTCGGTGTTGAAATAAACGCTGTTTCCGTCTGTTGATTTCCAGAAGTAAATCATTGCTTCTTCATTCATAGATTTTTACCCCTCTATAAATAGTTTGTTGTATAATTTGTCAGTATTTTTCAGAAGTGTTTTACTGTCAAAATACTGCATAAACCCACGCCATGAGCTGTAAAACTCGGCAATCTGTTTTCGGTCAAGTTCGCCTTCATCAAGCTTCTTTCTGAACTTCTTTAATTTTCGCCGTTCACGTTTGACGCTTTCACGTCCGCCGGATTTTATTATTTTTCCGGTTGCGCTGAACTTATAGCGACAATGCAGAAAATCAACGCCGTGTTTAATTGGCGTGATTCTTGTTTTCTTTTGATTCAGGCGGATTTTGTATTTTTCACAAAGCTTTGAAATTTCTTTTAAGGCGTTTTGCAGCTGTTCTTTTGAGTTGCACAAAATATAAGAATCGTCCATATAGCGCCCATAAAAGCGCATTCTTAATTTTTCTTTTATAAAGTGGTCTATTTTGCTAGGAAAGAAAACTGCCAAAATCTGCGAAACTTGACTTCCTAAACCAAGCCCCACCGGTCCGAACTCCTGAACATAATATTTTGTCAGCGCTAAAAGCGTTTTATCTTTTATCTGTTCGGAAAGCATTTGAAATAGTGATTCATGGTCTATGTTATCAAAATATTTTGAAAAGTCGATTGTAAGAACATAACCAGAAGCGCCGTATTTTCTGTAATATTCTGCAAGGTGCTTTTGTATGCGTTTTCTTGCAAACTGCGTGCCCTTGCCCTGTAAACATGCGCCGTTATCGTGAATAAGCGGGCGTTTGAGAATAGGAACTAAGCATTTGTCGCAAAGTGCTTTTTGCATTACTCTTTCGCAAATATGCGGTGATTTTATGTGCCGTGTTTTTCCTCTTTCGTTTATATCAAAACAAACAAAACCACGTGTTACGGCAATTTTATTTTCTACGCTGCGCACGGTGTCAAAAATGTTTTTCAGTAAATACATTTCGTAATATTGCACTAAATGTTTCCAGGCAACGCCCTTTCTGGCACTTCTGAAAGCTTCTAAATATATGTCGGGATTTTTTAAGATGTCGTAATTATCAAAACAAGCGTTTGCAGCTTGCCTGCGCTGTGTGCGCTTTTCGGTTCGTCTCTGCCTTCTTGCGTTTTTTCGGTCTTGTGAAGTCATAATTGATAAATGGCCGCGTATAACGTTTACAATACTTTGCTGTATTATATGTCTGCCTTACTCTACGTTACTTTGTGCCGGAAGTATGAAACATGCGATTACAGACGGCGCATGCCATGCAAGAAGCGTCCACTTCCTCACATCGCGGCCCGATTCGTGCCCCTGATTATTCAGAAAACACCGGATCACAAACCTCCTTTCCCTGGCTCGTCGTCCGGCATAGTGTCAGACTGTTTGCCAGCTAAATCGAAACGAACCCCGTTGTTGCTATTGTCAGCCGAATTGTAGTTGGCATTCCCGTTGTTGTTGCAGTTGCAGAAATTCGCAGATATAGGCTCGGCCCGTTGTAAACTTTTTAATATTTTTGCGTTGGATTTCTTCCAGCGTCTTAAAACCTTTATTAAATGGTCGATTTCATCGGCATAATGCAGAAGACAACGCAAAGTTTCCGGGAACACGTCGGCGCAATATTCAAGCTCATTTTGCAGCGCTTCCGCGGTTCCTATTGCATAGTCCTGCAATAACCGTCTTTTATCGACTTCCAGCACACAAGCCGGATAAATCGAATTAGCAATTGAAATATACTGCATAAGCTTTTGTAAAAGCCCTAGTATATCTTTGCGGATAAAATCCACCATATAGGCGGGGTATTGTTCTTTCTGATTTACAACTGTATTTTCTTCGGTTGTAAAAGTTTCATTCTTTGAATTGAACTTATTTAATAAATCACACGAAATTTCCCGCCGCAATTCACGTGCAATTTTATAAAAAAGAAGCGAACTTTCGCTTCTCTGGTCGGCTCTAACGCTCATTTATTTTTAATTCCTTTTTTTGTTTGTTTCCTAGTCTTCAATCTTCACAAGGCACCCGCAAGGGGTGCGCAGATGTTCAGATTTCAGACTAGGAAAGCGAAACGAACCCCGCGGCTGCCATTGTCAGCCGAATAGCAGTAGGCATACCCGTCGCCGTGGCAGAGGCAGAAATTCGCAGAATCATCGGTGCGTGGTGACGCTTCCCACCACCACCAGCGCGAACCGTTCCAGTTTGCAATTCGCATTTGCGGAAATTCAGAAAACAGCGGCCATTGTACAGAAGAACCGGTTGAATATCCTTTGTTGTTGCTCCATGCCTGGTAGCCGAAAACTTCAACTTCTGTCGGAATAAAGACTGTTTCAGCAAGCCACGCCCAGTCGGTCTTGTTGTCAAGCAAACGTCGAACGGTTTTCGGTGTAATTCCGATAGCGTTAACAAGTCCGGTTTTTACCTGGTCGTTTAAGTACGCTTTAAGCTCGCTTGCAGCATATCCGCCGGCGTTCGTGGCGGTGCTGTTCATTGCTTTTTGCAAAACGCAGTTTTTCGCAATCATAACGATATGATGAGAAGAAACGGCGGTATCTCCGACGTTTAAGTAAGTGTCGAAACCTGCGATGATAAAACGCAAACGCTGGTTTGAATTGGAAATAGCGCTTCCGTCAATTGTCATAGATGATACGTCGATATAGTCGCCAAGTCGCAAGCCGTTAAAGTTTCCGGCGTCTGCACGTGTGCGAAGTGCTGCAAAAGCGGCGGCGGCGTTTGCAGCTCCTAAAACTGTAACAAGATTGCGCCCTACATCCGGGCGGTTTGGCGAAAGATAGCCTTCCAGCCCTTCTGGTGATGTCTTGTACTGGTCGGCAATAAGAATAGAATCGTCTTTTTGTGGCGTTCTGGCCGTTAAGGTTGATACCGGAACAATTCCGGTTATGTCATTACTCATAGGTTTGTACTCCTATAAGTAATAGTCAGTTTTGTTTTAGAATTTTTCACACTTTTTGAAAAATTGTGCTATAATTTTTATATGTTGTACGCTTTACTTGCAATTATTTGTTTTATTATCGTTGGAATCATCAATAGAAAGATTAAGAAGGCGAAAAAAGAAGAAGAAGGGGTTTCCGCCGACTTAGACGAAATTCTTATTTTTGATACCGAAACAACCGGCATATTTCCAAATTCAGAAGAAATACTTGAACTTGCAGCAATCAATGGTCTAGGCGAAGTTTTGTTTCACGAACGCTTCAAGCCTGAAAAGAAAAAGTCGTGGCCAAAAGCGCAAGCAATCCACGGAATCAAGCCCGCTGATGTTAAAGACTGTAAGCCGATAAGTGACTATTTACCACAACTTCAAGAAATATTCAGCAAGCCGAAAATTATATGCGGTTATAACGTCAGCTTTGATTTAAAGTTTATTCACGCCGCCGGAATAAAAACAAACGCCCCCGGCATTATTGATGTTATGAAACGCTTTGCGGATAGTCGCGGAATCTATGACGAAAAGCACGGCCACAATAAGTGGTTCAAACTTGAAGAAGCTGCAAAATATTACAACTACCAGTTTGAACCACACGGCGCACTTGAAGATTGCAAAGCAACTTTGTTTGTATTAAAAAAGCTGCAAGGCATTGAAGATTAAAAATTAAAATGTGAATATTTCCCCTCATAATCTGTGTTTTTGTAAACCGTTTTGTTTGTTACTGTTGTATTTAATAATAGAGTTCTCCATTTGTTTGTTGCGGTATCAATTCCTTCTAAATACCACCAAGCATTGTTGACACTTCCTTTTCTGATGGATAGTAAATGCAATGTTGCTGTTGTCGTTGCGCCTTCTGTATCGGTAAAAAACTGAGCTTTAACAACTCCGTATACAATTCTTCTTCGTCCTGCTTCTCCATCCATTTTAATAAGTGGTTGTAAGACATTGAGTAGTGCTTTGTGTGTCATATCGCTATTTAAAATATAAATCTGCGAAAGTTCTATTCCATGGTTCGTGTGTAATTCCCCTTCAAAATATCCGTTTGTTGCGTGCATATTAACTACATCTAAATTGCCGTAATAATCTTGTGCCCAGCCCTGCGAACCGTGCCCCGTAATCTTTCCAGTATCTGCATTAAACGTGCCGTTCCAGTTTGCCGACTTGAAAAGCCCACCCTGCTGCATTGTAATTTTCTGTGTAAACAGTTTGTTAATAAACGCAACCTTTGTCGCCAGCTCTTCACAAAATACAGTTACGGCGGAAAGCTTGCGCATTGTCTGTTCAAGCTTTGAATTGTTGGAAACAATTTCATCATCAAGAACCGACATAACGTTATTAAAACTGTCGCTTATTTCGCCATCGTCGATTGATTCGGCCCACTGGTAGCCGTTCCAACTGTAAACACGGCCTTTTAAGAAAGTGTAAGTAACACCGCCATAAGTTACGCTTGTTGTAGGTCCGCCCCATGTGAAATAGTCGCCTTTGTAGCGTGTACCGCCTGCGCTTAAATAGTCGTTTATTTCTGTTAAAAGTCCTTTGTTAGTTCCGGCTCTTACGGTTGAGTAGTTGAAGTAAACCGTAAAATCTTTGTTTTCGCCTGCGTAATTTAAGTAACCTATATACTTGTTTGAATAACCGATAGCATAATTATTAAAACCAATTGCGGTTCCTGTTGCGGCACGGTAGCGGATAACAACCGGGATGTTTCCGCCCTCGTTGATTTTTACACCTTTGAGCGATTCAAAATAGATTGTTTTTCCTTTGATTGTGGCGGCAATCTGAGAACCGTCGTTTCCGATTGAAACAATTGTAAATGGCAGTTCTTCTTCTCCATAAGTCAGATGGATTGTTGCAGCGACTTTTTCGCCCCACGCCTTGCCGGTGTTGTCACAAGTAAAACAGAAGCTTTCAACGTCAAAATGTGCATTGTAAACGGAATCGCCTTTTTCACCTTGTGGCCCCTGTGGTCCTTGTGGACCGGTTGCGCCTGTGTCTCCCTTGTCTCCTTTTTCGCCTTGCTCTCCCTGTTCTCCCTGTGGCCCTTGTGGCCCCGGAATGCGTACTTCATCGGCAATATCTGCCATTTTCTGCATTATTGCTTCTGGAATAACTGCGCCGCTTTCTTTTGGCGTTGTCAGATTTGTTTGATATTCCGGGATGTCGCCAAACTGAAAGATTGCTGCGTTATAATCTTTAAGTAGTAATTCCCAGCCGTCGGAATTCTG
>JAEEGH010004862.1_pt1 | contig 34174 bp, 32 predicted proteins | sample 9134181 | NCBI WGS metagenome assembly JAEEGH01 (sample SAMN16246544, study PRJNA631951) | gut metagenome | biome: gut microbiome; feature: rumen; material: DP-attached | host: Bos | place: Iran: Karaj | collected 2018-10
CTTCGGTCCGAAGCGATGCGGCATCATCTGATCGAGCGTTTCCGTGACTACTTCGCTGCCGTCGCGGTTGGACGTAATGATAACAAAATCACCTTCGCAGAATTCCGACATCACCTGACGGCAAACGCCGCACGGGAATGCGGGCAGATCGCCCGATCCGATGATCGCGATTGCGGAAAACTCGCGCACGCCGTCGAAAACCGCTTTGAAGAATGCCGTTCGTTCCGCGCAGATCGTCGGCGTAAACGAGGCGTTTTCGATATTGCAGCCCTGATAGATTCTGCCGTCCTTTGTCAGCAGCGCCGCGCCGACGGCGTAATTGGAGTACGGCGAATAGGAGCGGCCGCGCGCTTCCGTCGCAAGCCGCAGAAGTTCCGATTGCATTTCCTGTCCGATCATCTTGTCACCCCTATGCTGTCTAAGATTGCGGTTTGTCTTTCGCGCATTGCACGCTCATCCGGTTCCGTCATGTGGTCGTATCCCAGAAGGTGCAGCACGCCGTGCACCGCAAGGAACGAAAGCTCGCGTTCCAAAGAATGTCCGTATTCCTCCGCCTGCTCCTTTGCACGCGCATAACAGATCATGATATCGCCGAGGTATCCGTCTGCGGAAAGCGAGATCTCGCCCTCCCATGCCGGAAACGTCAGAACATCGGTTACGCGGTCGACGTTGCGAAAGTCGCGGTTGAGCGTTTGAATGCGTTCCGGCGTGTCGATCAAAATTGTCAGATCGCCTTCCCGCCCTTCAAAATCCAGCGCCGCCTGCGCTGCGCGTTCGATGCCTGTCCGCTCGCGCTCGTCGATCGGGATCGTCTCCGAGATTACGTCAATCATCGCGACGCTCCTTTGCATGCGCGTTTTCGTGCCGTTCGTATGCCTGAATGATGCGCTGCACCAGTTCATGCCGCACGACGTCCTTATGCGTCAGCTTGATCACGGAGATGCCTTCCACGCCGTCGAGCACGTGAATGGCGTGCACGAGACCGCTCTTCTTCTCCTTCGGCAGGTCGATCTGCGTCACGTCGCCGGTGACGACGATGCGGCTTCCCTCGCCGAAACGCGTCAGGAACATTTTCATTTGCTCGATCGAGCAGTTCTGCGCTTCGTCAAGAATAATGAAAGCATTGTTCAGCGTACGGCCGCGCATGTACGCCAGCGGCGCTACTTCGATGGCGCCGCGTTCCATCAGCTGTTTGTATGTCTCGAGGCCGAAAAACTCCTGCAGCGCGTCGTAGAGCGGTCTCAGATACGGATCGACCTTGTTCTGCAGATCGCCCGGCAAAAAGCCGAGCTTCTCGCCCGCTTCCACGGCGGGGCGCGTCAGGATGATGCGCTCGACCTCCTTATTCTTGAACGCGACGACAGACATCGCTACCGCAAGATACGTCTTGCCGGTACCGGCGGGACCGACGCCGAACACGAGTTCGTGCGATTTCAGCGCCTGCACATAGCGTTTCTGACCGAGCGTTTTGCACTTGACCTGTTTGCCGCGGTTCGTCAGCGCAACGACGTCGCCCATAATCTGCGAAATCAGCTCGGCATTGCCTTCCTTGGCAAGATCGATCGCATAGCGAATTCTGCCCCTGTTGATCGGCTCGCCCTTGCGCTGCATGTCCAGCAGCTTTTCCAGAACGGTTTTGCATAGCGCGACCTGTTCTTCGTCGCCCTCGATCGCAATTCCGTCGTTGTGAATGCGAAGCCGTACGCCGGTTTCCTCTTCAAAAACGGCAAGGTTTTCATCAAAGACGCCGAATAAACCGATGGAGTCCTCCATCGACTCAAGTTCGATGCGTCCGATCGCTTTTCCTTGCTCATCCGTCATTCGGGTATTCCTCCGTTCTTCCGATGTTTTCTTCCGCCGTGACAATCACGACGGCGATCTTTGTTCCGTTCGTCATATGAATCGTTCCGTACTGATTCAGGATTACGGCATCTTTCGGAACCATGTCCAACACTGCTACTCTTGCATTTGCAAGCGCGATCTGCTCCGCTTCCTCCTCCGAAACCGTTCGCTCGCGGATCACGACTTCCTGCGTCAAAATCCGATCGCAGTAGGTCGGAAGTCCGTATCCGACCGGAATCGTTTCCGTCCGCGTGATCCGGTACCGTTCAAACTCCGGCTGCGATCTCAGGATCGTCAAGTCTCCGATCCGAAACGCGCGGATACAGCCCGTTCGTTCCGTCAAAACCGCTTCCGTGATCGTATTGCACAGCTCGCATTCCGCTTCGTAACGCACCGCAGCACAAACGGTGCCGTTCGCCCATGTCTGATAGGATGCGTCCTTGCGGATCACGGTTCCGGAGATCAGAACGTCTCCTTTGTGTACCGTATCGCCGATCTTGACGCGTGCCTGTCCGCGTGTGACCAGGATCTTCGTGATGATGCCGTCGCGATCCGCAACGATGTCGCTCGGAACGGTCTGCGCGTGTTTCTCTGACTCCGGCAGCGCTTCCACCACGCTGACCTTGAGCGTGATGCCTTCCCGGTCGAGCCCGATCCATGCCGCGTCGCGTATCCGTACCGAAAGATCGTTTGCCGCCGTGATCAGCACCGGTCCTTTCGGACGCGCGCCGATCCGGATTCCGTGTTCCTTCAAAAGATCCGAAAGTTCCGCGCGGTCGATCGTCTCAATCCCTTCGAACCGGATCAACCAGATGCGCTGCGAAAACAGGAACAGCCCGATCAACACGGCTGCTGTGCCGATCCACAGGACCGGACGTTTTCGAAGCCGCTGAAGAAGAAACGGAAAACCGTGCCGTTCGAGGATATGGATTCGAACCGGCAGTCCGCGTTTCAGCGCATGCAGCCGAAAGAAGCCTTTGACGTCCGTTTCAAAGCGGATACTGCCTGCGCGCTCCTCACGGAGACCGCGGACGCGAACACCGTTTTCGGACAATCTGCGCAGCAGACGGGCAAGCGACATGCCCTCTGCCTGCAGTATAACATACCCTTTCAAAAAATGCCACATCAACTTTTATCCTCAAAGCAAACCGATCGGATGTCGCCGCGAATCAGCGCGCGCGTTTCGGTCAACCGATCCAACGTAAGCCCACTGCCGGAAACCGCCACAATGCCCTGTTCGCAAAGAAAGCGAACCGTTTCGCTGTCGTAGCGCAGGATGCCGCGATGCTGTTCGATCAAAAGATCCTCTCCGCCGATCCACCGGATCGCGATCAGGTGCGGATCGAGGTCCTGCGGCAGCTCGAGTACGCGCAGAACGCTGTGCATGATTTTATGTTTCTTTTTCATGAAATATCGTATGCGAAACGACCGGCTTTCCATACAAAAAACCGCACGGTTTGCTTCGTGCGGCTTTCATCATATGACAAACCATCCTGTTTCGTGTTTTGGGGAGAACGATCCGACACTCTCAAAGAACGCGACCAGCGGATCGATGTTTCGGTAGACGTCGGACGTCACGGTGGAAACCGGCGACGGCATGGCGAATTCCGCGACCACGCGATCCTCGAACGGCATCCACGATTCGTCGATATACGGTCTCAAAAGGTTTTCCGACTGCGGATCGTCGGCGAGAATCAGCGTAAACACGTCGTCGTCCTCAACCGACAGTCCGGAGCTGTATTCGAGATACCCGAGCGGCATGTCGGGATTCATGGTATTGAGCAGATACGAAAGCCCGTGCAGCGAATAGATCGGCGTTTCTCCGATGATGCGGCTTGCGTAATCGGTCAGCCATGCGCGAAGCTCCGCGCCGCGTACGATCATCAGCGTGTAACGCGGCAGTTCGGCTTTGATTGCGCACAGATCGCGGTAGCGGATCGGTCCCGCGTTCCAGCCCTTGCATTTCATATACGGATACGCGATCGAAACCAAAGTAGACGGCAGATCGATGTCGCTGTTCTGAATCCAGTGATTCGCTGCCCAGATCTGCATTTCGTGCAGCAGCTCCATGATATCGGTCATGCCGAGCGTTTCGGGCGAAGACGGCTCGATGCGCGTGGTGAGCGTGCCGACCTGCGCGTCCATCATTTCCGACATCGCGTTGACGTACGGCCGTATCTGTTTTTTCAGTTCTTCATCCGGCGGATAGGACCGGATATCGACGGATTCGGTCAAAAATGCGAGCGTTCCGTTTGTACGGCGTGCGACCGAGAGCTTCAATGCGGTTTCCGCGCCGTCCGGCAGCGAGATGACCGGAACCTCATGTCCTCTGCCGTCCGCAGCAAGTCGTATGCCTCTCCCCTCGCTGTGCGATACGAGCACCATATCGACGTCCGTGATTTGCCTCAAGAAGCTGCGGATCGAGTCGTTCTCGCCGTGCGATTCGTCGTTCTCCACATTGCCGCAGTACAGCAGGATCGTGAGATCGCATTTACCTTTCAGTTCGGCTTTGAACGATTCGTAGCAGGAAAGCGCGTCCGAAATCTGCACCTCATCATACGGATCCGCAAGACCGGATTCCACAATGCCGATCAGTCCGACGCGCAGGTTCTTGTCTTCCGATATCGGGACTTCAAGGATGCGATACGGCAGAATATCGTTCCACGGCGCCGGATCCGGATCGGTGATCAGCGGATAGACCTTCGAAAGGTTCGCGCCGAGCACGGCAATGCCCTCCGCCGTCATGGCGTCCATATCGTTTCGGATCATCTGCGACTGCCGCGTGACAGCCTCCGTGCCGAGAAGGACGGCGTTGTAGCCGAGATTCATGAAAATGCGCGTCATGGGACCGACGCGTTTGTTCGTATACTCGGTGTATTCGTCGGCAATCGCGCTGCCGAACAGCGAACCGCCCGCATCGATCAGTACGACGTTCGGATCCTTCTGCCGTTCTTCTTTGAGAAATGTGGCAAGGTTGAGCGCCGAGCAGGAGCCGTTCGCTTCCTCGGTATTGGAGCCCCATGCATTGCCGCGCAGATCGGATGTGACGATCATCGAGAGATTCCATTGCGTGCTCGGACGGTCCTCCTGCACGACGACGGCGCCGAGGATCAGCGTCGCGTCGTATGAGGTGATTTCGCCGTCGCCGTCAAAGTCCGCTCTGCTGCGCTGCGCAGCGTCGAGGTTCTGGAAATGCGCAAGGTATCGCGTGATCAGGTTCGCGTCCTGCGGCGTCAGCTCGCCGTCGCCGTCGACGTCGCCGATCAGAACGGTATCCGCGAACGAAAACGATCCTGCCGGAATGCTCAGCAGAATGCACAGAAGCAATATTACTGTGACACGGATTGTCTTTTTCACGGTTTTCGTCCCATTCGATTTTGGTTTATTATATCGCAGTCAAAGCGGAAAATCAAGGTTTGACGTCCCCTGCAAAAAGAAAGGGGCTCCTTTCGGAGTCCCTCTGCAGTCATATTCGGATCAATACATGCCGCCCATGCCTGCGCCGCCCATGTCGGGAGCCGCGGGTTCGGGTTTCGGAATGTCCGCAACGATGCTCTCGGTCGTAAGAACCATCGCCGCAACCGATGCCGCGTTCTGCAGTGCGCAGCGCGTGACCTTCGTCGGATCGACGATGCCCTTTTCGGTCATGATGCCGTAGGTGCCGGTTGCCGCGTCATAGCCGTATCCGAGCGTGCCTTCGCGGCGGATGTTCTCGATGATGACAGAGCCTTCGACGCCCGCGTTCTTCGCGATCTGGCGAACCGGCTCTTCGAGCGTACGAAGCACGATCTGCATACCGGTCTTCTTATCGCCGGTCTCATTCTCCGCAAGCTTTCTGACGCGATCCGCAACGGACAGCAGTGCAACGCCGCCGCCCGGGACGATGCCCTCTTCGACCGCCGCACGGGTTGCATTCAGCGCGTCCTCCATGCGGAGCTTCGAATCCTTCATTTCGACTTCGGTTGCCGCGCCGACCGCGATCACCGCAACGCCGCCCGCGAGCTTTGCAAGACGCTCCTGCAGCTTTTCCTTGTCGTAATCGGACGTGGTTTCCTCGATCTGTGCGCGGATCGACTTGACGCGCGCCTGAATCTCGGCGGGATCGCCCGCGCCTTCGACGATAACGGTCTTTTCCTTGTCGACCTTGACCTGCTTCGCAACGCCGAGCTGATTCAGCTGGGTTTCCTTGAGGTCCATGCCGAGTTCGTCGGAAATGACCTGACCGCCGGTGAGGATCGCGATATCCTGCAGCATCGCCTTGCGTCTGTCACCGAAGCCCGGCGCCTTGACCGCAACGCAGGTGAACGTGCCGCGCAGCTTATTGATGACGAGCGTTGCAAGCGCTTCGCCTTCGACGTCCTCTGCGATGATCAGAAGCTTTCTGCCGGCTTGTGCAATCTGCTCGAGGACCGGAAGGATCTCCTGGATGTTGCTGATCTTCTTTTCGGTGATGAGGATGTACGGATTGTCGAGAACCGCTTCCATCTTGTCGGTATCGGTCGCCATGTATGCGGAGCAGTATCCGCGGTCGAACTGCATGCCTTCGACGATGTTGAGCTCCGTCTTCATGGTCTTGCTCTCTTCGATCGTGATGACGCCGTCCTTGCCGACCTTCTCCATTGCGTCCGCAATCATCTTGCCGACGGTTTCATCGCTTGCGGAGATTGCCGCAACCTGCTCGATCGCGTGCTTGGAGCCGACCGGAACGGAGAGTTCCTTGAGCCCTTCGACCGCTTCGTTGACCGCCGCTTCAATGCCGCGCCGCAGAACCATCGGGTTTGCGCCCGCCGCTACGTTGCGGAGACCTTCGTGAACCATTGCCTGCGCCAGAAGCGTTGCCGTCGTGGTGCCGTCGCCCGCAACGTCGTTCGTCTTGGTCGCAACTTCCTTGACCAGCTGTGCGCCCATGTTTTCGAACGGATCTTCGAGCTCGATCTCCTTTGCGATCGTCACGCCGTCGTTGGTGATGAGCGGTGCGCCGAACTTCTTTTCGAGAACAACGTTTCTGCCCTTCGGTCCGAGCGTGATCTTAACGGTATCGGCAAGCTGATTCAATCCGCTTTCCAATGCTTTTCTGGCTTCTTCGCCGTATTTCAATTGCTTCGCCATAATCAGAACCTCCGAATTATTCTACCACGGCGAGGATGTCGCTCTGCTTTACGATGATGACTTCCTCTCCGTCAAGCTTGACTTCCGTGCCGGCATACTTGGAATATACGACCTTGTCGCCGACTTTTACCACCATTGCGGTCTCCTTGTCACCGGGGCCGACTGCCAGGACTTCCGCCATCTGCGGTTTTTCCTTTGCGGCACTCGTCAAAAGGATGCCGCCCTTTGTCACTTCTTCCGTTTCGATGTTGCGAATCACAACACGGTCAAACAACGGTTTCAATGTCATGTCCATTTCCTCCTGATACTTTCTTTTAGCACTCATTCGTCCCGAGTGCTAACCATCGTCCCTATTATAGTGTCACGGTACCGGAATGTCAATCGAGGAATTGCAACGAAGTTGTGAACTCTTGTCCCCGCTCCGCGCCTTCCCCCAAGAAACGACGGAATACGGCAAAATCTTTTCTGACGCGCTTGTATCGGTTTTTCAGCGCCGGACGAAAGGAACTTCGAAATATTTCCGAAAAAACAGGAAAAATCATAAAAATAGTGCTTGCATTGTCCGAATCTATATGCTAAAATGTACTCCGTTCGTATCGGTGAACGCCGATCGGGCAAATCTTACAGGGGGTGAAATGCTTTGGCAAACATCAAGTCCGCAATCAAGCGTGCGAAGACTTCCGAAGGCGAAAACCTGAGAAATCGCATGGATAAGTCTGAATTGAAGACCGCTGTCCGTCGTTATGATGAAGCGCTGAAGTCCGGTGATCAGGAAGCTGCCGAGAAGGCATATCTGACGGCTGTCAAGACCGTGGATCGTTCTGCTTCCAAGGGCATCATTCATAAGAATGCAGCCGATCGCAAAAAGGCACAGTTGGCGAAGAAGCGCACAGCCGACAACAACTGAACCCCGGTATTCGCATCGAAACGAGCGTCCGCTTGACGGACGCTTTTGTTTTGCGCAAGCCTTGAAATTTGCGCGGCAAGCGTTTACAATGAAGAAAAAACAAAGGACACGCCATGGCGACTGACGGACTCTCCCTTTTCGCCTGCATCCGCGAGATGCAGCCGCTTGTGGGCGGCAAGATCGAAAAGGTCCAGCAACCGAATAAGGACATCCTGATTCTGCACATCCATACGCTTACGCGCGGACGTGTGAAGCTGATGCTGTGCATCCATGCGGAAAACGGACGGATGCAGCTTATTTCGCGCAATTTCGAGAATCCGGAAAAAGCGCCCGCGTTCTGCATGCTGCTTCGGAAGCATCTGATCGGCTGCCGGATCGCTTCGATCGAACAGGCGGGACTGAACCGGATCGCCGTCATTTCCCTGAACGGCAAGGACGCGTTTTTGGATGCAATGCAGCTGCAGCTTGTCGTCGAACTGATGGGACGGCACGGCAATCTCTTTCTGCTTGATGCAGACGGACGGATCATGGACTGCATGCGGCATTTCGGCATCTCCGAGCAAGCCGCCCGCATCTGTCTGCCGAACGTTCCGTACGAAAAGCCGCCGGAAGCGGAAAAGCTTTCGCCGTTTTCCGCAACGAAAGAACAGTTGGACAGCTATGCGCGCGGCAGAATGCCCAGATACTGGCTCTCCGACGCCGTACACGGGATTTCGCGGCTGTGCGCCGAGCAGATTGTTTCGGACGATACGCCGGAGGACGAAATCGTTCCGTCGGTTCTGAAGATGTTTTCCGACCTTGCGGCGGGACGGTTCACGCCGTGCATCGTCGCAAACGCCGGTATTCTGCCCTTTGTCCCGAAGAACGCATCGTACCGTTCCTTCCCCTCCATGGACGAAGCGCAGGACGCGTTCTACCGCAGCCGCGACGAACAGGCGATCATCACAAGATCGCGCACCGCGCTGCGTTCGGTTCTCGAACACGCAAAGAAGCGCACCGAAAAGCGCCTGACGGAGTGTATGCAGACCATCGGCGACGCTTCGCGTATCGAGCGCGACCGGCTGTACGGCGAACTTCTGACCGGCGTTAAGGGAAGCGGCGGTTCGCGCAGTTCGATCGTCGTACAGAATTACTATGAGAACCCGCCCGTGCCGATCGAGATTCCGCTCGATCCGAAGTTCTCCGTATCCGAAAATGCAAGACGGTATTTCAAGCGGTATCAAAAGAACAAATCGGCGCGCACGCATGCGCTTGAACAGAGCGAAGCGCTGCGCGAGGAGCTCGACTATCTGAAAGGCCAGCTTCTGAACGTCGCCGCGTGCACGTCCGAAGAGGAATTCGTCGAGATTCGCGACGAGCTGATCCGGATGCATTACATCCGCGAGGACAACCCGGAACGCAGGCGCACGCAGGCAAAGAGCCGTCCGATGCGCTACCGCACCGATCGCGGCACGGAGATCTTCGTCGGAAAGAACAATCTGCAGAACGAACAGCTGGTACGCACGTCCGATCCGAACGCAACATGGCTGCATGCAAAGGGGATCCCGTCCTCGCATGTCATTCTGAATTCAGAGGAGCCTTCGCGCGAGGAACTTGCGCTTGCCGCGAAGATCTGCGCGTTTCACAGCGAAGCATCCGCGTCGGAGAACGTGCCGGTCGATTACACGCTTGTGAAATATGTCAAAAAGCCCTCCGGCTCGCGTCCGGGGTTTGTGAATTACTTTCATCAGCATACGCTTTACGTCACGCCGTCATCCGACGAGATTCTGCCGTATCGCGTCAGGGAGGATTTATGAGACTGTTACTTGCTACGAACAACGCACATAAAGCGAGAGAGATTCGCGAGATTCTCGGCGACAGCTTTTCGGAGCTTCTGACGATGCGCGAAGCGGGCGTCGATCTCGAAGTCGAGGAAGACGGTTCGACGTTTCAGGAGAACGCATTGAAGAAAGCGCAGGAAACGCTTGCGTTTGTCGGCGATCGGTTCGACGCGGTGCTTGCCGACGACAGCGGACTTTGCGTGGACGCGCTTCACGGTGCGCCGGGCGTCTACTCGGCACGGTTTTCCGGCGAAGGGCACAACGACGCTGCAAATAACGCGAAGCTGATTTCCCTGCTTGCCGATGTTCCCGACGAACTGCGCACGGCACGGTTCTGCTGCTCCGCCGCGCTTGCCCGCAAAGATGCGGAACCGATCGTCGTGCTCGGCGAAGTCGAGGGAACGATCCTGCACGAAGCGCGCGGCGAGAACGGATTCGGCTATGATCCGTACTTTTTCTATGCGCCGTTTCAAAAGAGCTTTGCGGAGCTGACCGCGGAGGAAAAGAACTCCGTCAGTCACAGAAAACGCGCGCTGTTCAAGCTCAAGGAGGCTCTGGATGTCGAGCATCGCAGTCATCTCTGATTCGCACGGCAGTCTCAGAAACCTTTCGCTGTTCCGCTCGCGGATCGGTCAGCCGGACGCGCTCTGGCATCTCGGCGACTGTGCCGAGGATGCGCCTTTGCTTGCTCAGCGAATGAACTGCGGATACGTTTCGGTGCGCGGCAACTGCGATCCGTTTTCCGACGCGCCGCTTAAACAGATCATCGACTGGCATCACAGGCGGTTTCTTCTGCTGCACGGACATACCGTTTCCGGGCGGCTGAATCTTTTGTATCTTGCGAAGGAACAGCGCTGCGACGCCGTTCTGTTCGGGCATTCCCATGTGCCGTCCGCAGAATGCGTCGACGGCATCTGGATGATCAACCCCGGCAGCCTGTCCCGTCCGCGCTCGTCCGAAGGTCCGAGCATGGCGTTGCTGACGCTTGACGATGCGGTTTTCGATATGCAGCTTCTGTTTGCGAAGTGACGCAATTGCAGATTATTCACAAACTTTCAACATTTTTATGCATTGACAAGCTGAAATATTCAAAGTAAACTGTTAAAGAACCAAGATATTTTACCTGAAAGGTTTTTCGATATGAAACGCATCCTTGCAGTCTGTCTTTCGCTGCTTTTTCTGTTGTCCTTCGTTCCGTCTCTGCGTTCCGCGCAGGCGGATTCGTTCGATCTCAACTCCATCTATGAACCGTATTTCATTCTAGTGAACGCCGAAGATCCGACGGTCGCATACAAAGGCATCGAAAAGGAAGCGGACAAGCAGATCTTCCCCGCAAGCACGACCAAGATCCTGTCCTGCATCGTCGCGCTGGAAAACGGCAATCTCGACGACATGGTAACCGTTTCCGCGAAGGCGGTCGATTTCGGCCGCGGCAATTCTCTGATGGGGCTCGAGGAAGGCGACAGCTATTCGATGCGCGATCTTCTCTACGGCATGATGCTGCCCTCCGGCAACGACGCCGCAATCGCCATTGCCGAGCATATCGCAGGCAGCACGGACGCGTTCGCGAATATGATGAACGAGAAGGCGCAGTCGCTCGGCATGACGCATTCGCATTTCGTGACCGTACACGGCAAGCAGAACGACAACCACTATACGACGGTACGCGATATGGCGCTTCTGACGGCGTACGCGCTCAAGAATGACACGTTCCGCACCATCGTCTCAACCAAAACCTATGTTGCGCAGTCCGGTCCGCGTACCATCGAGCTTCTGAACTCCAACCGTCTTTTGGTGGACACGCCTCCTACGGAAACGCTGCCCTCCCCTGCGTCCTGTCTTTACGAGTATGCGATCGGCGTCAAGACCGGCGATACGACCGCCGCCGGCAAGTGTCTGATTGCGGCTGCGGAACGCGACGGAATCACGCTGATTGCCGTTCTGTACGGCGGCACGCTCAACGATCCGGACTATGATCCGAACGCCAGCGATCAGCGCCGCGACAAGTTCAACGCCTACCGTTTCCAGGACGCGATCAAGCTCTTTGAATACGCGTATCAGGAAATGACGCATACGCTGACCGTGTCCGATCTGATCGGCTACGGAATGCCCGTGGAATTCGACGTGACGATCTCCAACGCGTCCGAGAACGATTCCCAGGGCGGCGTGCTGAAAGTGCGCGCCGATCTTTCGGAGGATACGACCATCACCATGATGGAACCGACGCTGAACGGGATCCGTTCGAACATGGCAGCCGTTGCAAACCCGACGTTTACGAACATCTACGCGCCGATCGGCGACGGTTCGATCATCGGCAGCGTTACGTATTCCTACGGCGGCAACGTCTTCTTGAGCGCAAATCTGCTGGCGACGCGTTCCGTCAAGGAAGGCTCCGCGCAGATCGACATGACGCAGCAGACGTCCTCCTCGACCGGCAGCCTGATCGGCGAGGCAAACACGTCCACCGTCATCGTCGGCGAACCGGAACCCGCCGGAAACTGCAGCGTCCCGCAGGATATGCGTTGGGTACTTATCGTGCTTCCGGTCATCTTCGTTCTGCTGATTCTGTGCGTTACGCTGTTTATTGTGTATCTGAATGCCGAATCGAAGCGCCGCAAGCGCGAAGCCGCACGCCGCAAAGCCGCAAAGAGAGCGCGCGAATCGGGCGGCTATCAACGACAATAAGGAACAGTCTATGAAACGAACGATCCTCTGCCTGCTTCTGAGCATCCTTCTGCTGCCGGTCTGTGTCGGCGCCGAATCTTCCGATTCGACAGAATTCGATCTCAAATCGCTTGCAGAGGATACTGTTTTTTTGGTCAATCTGAACGATTCGACGCAAGCCGTGCTCGGACTGGAGCGCAACGCGGACGTCAAGCGCTATCCGGCAAGCACGACAAAGATCCTGACCTGCATCGTCGCACTCGAACAGGGCGATTTGGAGGAATGGATCACGGTCTCCAAGCGCGCCTGTAATCTGAGCGAAAAGAACTCCAAGATGGGGCTCAAGCCCGGCGAGCAGTTTACGCTTTCGGACCTGCTCTACGGTCTGATGCTTCCCTCCGGCAACGACGCGGCAATCGCGATCGCCGAACATCTCGGCGGCAGCATCAGCGGATTTGCCGATCTGATGAACGCAAAAGCCGAAGAGATCGGCATGACAAATTCGCACTTTACCAATCCCCACGGTCTGCACAACAGCGAACACTATTCGACGGCACGCGATATGGCGCTGCTTGCCGCGTACGCGATGCGAAACGAGACGTTCGCGGAGATCGTCATGACCGTCGAGCATCAGGCGCGCTCCAAGGACGGCAGAAAGCTGACGCTGCATTCGAGCAACCGGCTTTTGCGCGATGCAACCGCAAAGTCCTATACGCCGTATTCCTGTCTGTACGATTACGCGATCGGCATCAAAACGGGCGACACGCATCTTGCGGGCAAGTGTCTGGTCGCCGCCGCAAAGCGCAACGACACGACGTATATCCTCGTTCTTCTTCACGGCGAAAACGCGCCGGAAGGCAAAACCGGTCTTGAGAAGGACAAATATACCGTGCAGCGCTTCTACGACGCGATCCGTCTGTTCGAATACGCATTCCGTCACGACACCGTGACGCTCACCGTGCAGGATCTGATCGACCGCTGTCTGCCCGAAACGTATGCCGAAACGCTTGATCCGCAGCGCTACGGCGCGAAAGCCGTTCTGTACCGGATCGAGTGGGATACCGAATCGGAGCTGACGCTTCCGCGCTGGCAGGCGGACGCGTTCGCGCTCGATCCGTTCCCGGAGGAACATCTGCAGTACACCGTCAAGTCGTATTTCGCGCCTGTCGGCACGGTCGCCGGTACGGTTTCGATCGTTCTTGACGGTGAAACGGTGTTCTCCGGCAAGCTGATTGCGGATGAATACGAATATCCGCCGACGCCTGAGCCGACCGCCGCGCCGACCTATGCTGTCGTCGAAGAGACGCCCTCGCCGACCGTGTTCCTGCTGACGACCGATGCGCCCGAACAAACGCCGCCTGCATCCTTTTGGCGTTTTCTGCGCTGCAATCCGAACGGTTAACGTTCGAACGGCAGCCCGAGCGCTTTCTGTGTCTTTTCCCCTGCGATGCCGTCGACTTTCAGGCGGTGATCCTTTTGAAACCGTTTGACGGCGCGTTCCGTCTTTTTTCCGAAGATGCCGTCCGCCTGTCCCGGATCGTATCCCGCGTTCTTCAATGCAATCTGCAGTTGCTTCACATCCTCGCCGCGCATATACGGATCGGTGAGCTTGAGATTTCTCGAACGTTCGAAAAACTTCGGTCTGCCGAACCGCTCCCATTTGCCGACTTTGCCTATGACCACGCCGTCGTCGCGTCCTTTTGCTTCAACGATACGGTCGTAATCGACCGCGTATCCGACGTGCACGGCGCGTCCGCCGCTCATCCGGAACACCATGTCCCCGGTGCGCAGATCGGTACGTTTGATGTCCCTGCACATCGAGCGTAATCCTTCCGCGTTGACGTCATGATCGATCAGATTGTTTTTGAGAAAAAAGAACACGCCGAGTCCCGAGCAGTCGAACGCGCGCAGCACATCGCCGTACCCCGCCTCGACTTCCTTCTTCCAATGCCTGATCGCGCGCTCCGCATTTCTTTTGGTCTTTTCGCGTTTGCGAATCCACGCTTCCGTGATTGTCGGCTTCTTCTGCCCCTGCGCGCCCCATACATAGATGCTGTGATTCCGTACCTGTTCGAGCAGATACTCCTTGAATGCGTCAGTTTTCATAAAAATACCCTCCCTTTCATCCTATTCGAAAGGGAGGGCGTTCGGTGCGCATATCACCATTTATTGAACACTTTTTCCGCAAAGCCGAGGAAGTCATTGAGTTTCAGTTCGCTTCCGTCGTCGAGCCGCACCGTGCCGGTGAACCTGCCGAACACCTGATGTTGATCGGAACAGATGACGAGCACATCGGTCTTGGACGCACGGTCGAACAGCGGCGTAAAGATCAGATCGAGCCGACCTTCATCGTCGGTGAAGTGCCAGGGCGCCAGCAGATCGTCCGAACCGTCCGGCTTTTTCGGAATCCCGAAATCCACACGTCCGAGCTTATGCGCAACGCCGTCGACAAACAGCATGTTTTCGCTTGCCGCGCTCGTATCGCCGAACCCGTATCCGAGATTGAACCCGAATACGCGTCCGTCCGTCTCCCCCTGCGCGGCGCTCCAGTACCACGTGTTTTTGTACGTCCAGACGCCTCTGCCCCAGTCCAGAAGTCCGAAGGTGTCGTTTGCGTTCAGTTTCGTGCGCTCGCTGCCGACAGCGAACCAGCCGCTTGCTCGCATGCCGATGATCTTTTGATTGTAGTAGAAGCGTCCTCGTTTTTCAAACGGCGTCGCAATGACCATGGAATCGCGCGGTTCTTCGGTCAGCAGAATGTCGCAGGAAAACGCTTCCTCGCCGCGGAACCGGTCGATCCGAAACCGCAGTCTTCTGCCTTCCGGCGTATGCTCGAACGAGCCGGACGCGTTCTTCAGCGTCTTTCTGACGTCCCCGCTTGCCGATGAGCTCGGTAAACCGGTCTTGCCCATCGGAAACCAGAACATCGGCGAAACGGTGCGTTCCGACGCGTTTTCGAAATCAAGCACGGATGCGGACAGCAGTCCCATATAGCCGTTGTCGTCGATCGTCAAAGCGATGCCGTATTGATCGTTCGTGATGAGATAATAGTCCCATTCCTTGATGCGCATGCGCGGCGCGCGAATCGCGCTGCGGTCGTACGTTTTCAGCAGCGCGTTCGCATACCCCGGCTCACACAGATTCCCCTGTTCGTTCAACAGCGGACCGGTTCCGAAACGGTGTTGTTCCATAATCCCTCCAAATGAAAAAAGGAGGGCGTTCTGCCCTCCCTCTCCGGTTTATGCAATGCTCTGAGCGATCGCAACCGCGACGGCGACCGTTGCGCCGACCATCGGGTTGTTGCCCATGCCGATGAGGCCCATCATCTCGACGTGCGCCGGAACGGAGCTGGAGCCCGCGAACTGCGCGTCGCTGTGCATTCTGCCCATCGTGTCCGTCATGCCGTAGGACGCGGGACCTGCCGCCATGTTGTCCGGATGCAGGGTTCTGCCCGTGCCGCCGCCGGACGCAACGGAGAAGTACTTCTTGCCGTTTTCGACGCACCATTTCTTGTAGGTGCCCGCGACCGGATGCTGGAAGCGCGTCGGGTTCGTGGAGTTGCCCGTGATGGAAACGTCCACATTCTCGTGACGCATTATCGCAACGCCTTCGTTGACGTCGTCTGCGCCGTAGCAGCGGACCTTTGCGCGTTCGCCGTCGGAGAACGCCTTGGTGTACACGACCTTGAGGTTGCCGGTGTAGTAATCATACTCCGTCTCGACATAGGTGAAGCCGTTGATGCGGGAGATGATGTACGCCGCGTCCTTGCCGAGACCGTTCAGAATGACCTGCAGCGGCTTGGTGCGGACCTTGTTCGCGGTTCTTGCGATACCGATTGCGCCTTCCGCGGCAGCAAACGATTCGTGACCTGCCAGGAACGCGAAGCAGCTCGTTTCTTCACGGAGCAGCATTGCGCCGAGATTGCCGTGGCCGAGACCGACCTTGCGCTGATCCGCAACGGATCCCGGGATGCAGAACGCCTGCAGACCGATGCCGATGGCTTCCGCCGCATCCGCCGCGTTCTTGACGCCCTTCTTCAAAGCGATCGCCGCGCCGACGGTGTATGCCCAGCCCGCGTTTTCGAACGCGATCGGCTGAATGCCCTTGACGATGCCGTAGGGATCGATGCCCGCCGCGTCGCAGATGGCTTTTGCTTCTTCCAGATCCTTGATGCCGTATTCGTTCAGCACGCCGGTGATCTTTTCGATTCTTCTTTCGTAACCTTCAAACGTAATCATGCGGCACCTCCATTATTCCTTGCGCGGATCGATGACCTTGGCGGCGGTTGCGAATCTGCCGTAGGTCCCGAGGTTCTTTTCGTATGCTTCTTTGGGATCTACGCCCTTCTTGATCGCGTCCATCATCTTGCCGAGGCTGACAAACTGATAGCCGATGATTTCGCCGTCTTCGTCAAGACCGATCTTGGTAACATACCCTTCCGCCATTTCAAGATAACGCGGACCCTTCGCCTTCGTGCCATACATCGTGCCGATCTGGGAACGCAGGCCTTTGCCGAGGTCCTCAAGTCCTGCGCCGATCGTCAGACCGTCATCCGAGAATGCGCTCTGGCTTCTGCCGTAGACGATCTGCAGGAACAGCTCGCGCATCGCCGTGTTGATCGCGTCGCATACGAGGTCGCTGTTCAGCGCTTCGAGGATCGTCTTGCCGGGCAGAATCTCCGCCGCCATCGCCGCGGAATGCGTCATGCCGGAGCAGCCGAGCGTTTCGACGAGCGCTTCTTCAATGACGCCTTCCTTGATGTTGAGCGTCAGTTTGCAGGCACCCTGCTGCGGCGCACACCAGCCGATGCCGTGCGTCAGACCGCTGATGTCCTTGATTTCCTTCGCCTTTACCCATTTTCCCTCCTCGGGAATCGGAGCAGGTTCATGATTTGCGCCCTTCTTGACGCATACCATTTCTTCCACGTCGCGGGAATACTGCATGTATGTTTGTCCTCCTTTTTCTTCGGGCGCGATAAGACGCAATCCCGTATTATAAAAAAAGTATATCATACAAAATATGTCTTCGCAAGATGCGATTTCCGTGCTATAATCATTTTCGGAGGTGGATCCTACGAATCTTTTTCCTGCAATCCTGTTCGGCGCGCTCTCGGTTGGCTGCTCCGTCGTGCATCTATGCGCCTGCTACCGGCGTTGGCCGAAGATAAGGCGCGTCACAAAAGCGCTTCTGATGCCCTTGCTGTGCGTGGTATACGTCTTTGCCGCGCCGCAGGTCAGGCTTTTGGTCGTGGCGGCGCTTCTGTTCGGATGGCTCGGAGATCTGTTCCTGATGTTTCAGCAGCGCACCGTTCTCATGCTTTGCGGCGTCTGCGCGTTTGCGCTCGGGCACATCTTCTATATGGGCGCGCTGCTGTCCGCGCATCCCGTGCTGAACATCATGATCCTGATTCCGCTTGCGCTTTGCGTGATCTGGATGACGTTCGTCGTGAAAAAGCTGATCCCCTACGCCCCTCGGCAGCTGAAAAAGCCCGGCTTTCTCTATGCGCTGCTTCTGTCCGGCACGTGTCTTTCGGCGCTGTATATGCTGCTGATTACACAGAAACTTGCCTACCTGATCGCCTTTGTAGGCGGACTGTTCTTCATCCTCAGCGATACGATCCTGACCGGACAGAAATATCGCAGGGAAACCCGGCACGGAAACTTTTACGTTATGCTCACTTACATCATCGCGCAGGACCTTCTGATTCTCGGTCTTGCGCTTTCGGGAGGACACTGAAATGGACATTGCCGCTTTGATCCTATCCGGCGTGACGCTTGTCGTCATGCTGATCATACTCATCGTTCTGCTGCTGAACAGCCGCAGGGACGGACAGTCGGAGCTGAGAATGGAGATCAACAACTCTCTGCAGGCGTTCGGCAAAACGATCTCGGACAATCAGCGCGCCGCCGCATCCGCGCAGGACCGGCGTCTTTCCGGCATGGAACAGAACAACGCGCTCGACTTCGAACGTCTGCGCAAGTCGCAGGAGGACCGCATCAGCTCGCTCGAACGTTCCAACGAGGAAAAGCTGGAAGCGATCCGTCAGACGATGGAGCGCCGCCTTACCGCGATCCAGACCGAGAACGCCGAGAAGCTTGCCGAAATGCAGCAGGTCGTCGATGAGAAGCTTGAAAAGTCGCTTGAGACGCGAATCACCGAATCGTTCAAGCTCGTTTCGAATCAGCTCGAACAGGTCTATAAGGGACTCGGCGAAATGCAGAATGTGGCGTCCGGCGTCAACGATCTCAAAAAGGTTCTTTCAAACGTCAAAACGCGCGGCATCCTCGGCGAAACGCAGCTCGGCGCAATCCTTGCGGAGATTCTTTCGCCGGAACAGTACGAACGCGACATTGCGACCAAAAAGGACTCGCGCGATCGCGTGGAGTTTGCGATCCGCCTGCCCGGCGACGGCGAAACGCCGGTCCTTCTTCCGATCGACGCAAAGTTCCCGGGCGAGACGTTTGCCGCTCTGCAGGACGCATACGAACAGGGCTCGCCGGACGCAATCGCACAGGCGGCAAAGATGCTCGAAATCCGTCTCAAGGCCGAAGCAAAGGACATTCGCGACAAGTACATCGATCCGCCGCACACGACCGATTTCGGCATTCTGTTCCTGCCGTTTGAAGGGCTTTACGCCGAGGCGGTCAACCGCGGGCTGATCGAGGAGCTGCAGCGGACCTATCGCGTCAACGTCACCGGTCCTTCCACCATGGCTGCATTTCTGAACAGTCTGCAGATGGGCTTCCGCACGCTTGCGATTCAGCAGAGAAGCGGCGAAGTCTGGCAGGTGCTCGGCGCTGTCAAGACGGAGTTTGAGAAGTTCGGCGATATTCTGGAAAACTCGCAGAAAAAGCTGCGTCAGGTCAACGATGAACTGGATACGCTGATCGGCGCGCGCTCCCGCGCGATCACGAGAAAGCTCAAGGATGTGGAACGGCTGGATACGCCGGATGCAAACCGTTTACTGGATTCCTGAAGACGCAACAGACAGTTGCTTGTCAAATCTGCCGCACGATTGTAAAATACAGGCAGTACAGAAAGCAACAAACCGGAGGTGTTTATGCGTACAGAAGATGTCATTTTTGAACTGCGGACAAAGAACGGACTCTCGCAGGACGAACTCGCCGAAAAGGTCTTTGTCACCCGACAGGCGGTTTCACGCTGGGAAAAAGGTGAAACGGTTCCGAGCACCGAAACGCTGAAGCTTCTTTCGAAACTGTTCAACGTCTCCATCAACACCCTGCTCGGCTCGCCGCAAAAGCTGATCTGCCAATGCTGCGGCATGCCGCTACAGGATGAAATCATCGGCAAGGACAAGGACGGAACGCCGAACGAGAACTACTGCAAATGGTGCTATGCCGACGGCACGTATACCTACAGCGATATGGACGATCTGATCGACGTTTGCATCCCGCATATGGTCAACGAAACCTTTTCCGAGGAACAGGCACGCGCCTATTTGAAACAAATGCTGCCGCAGCTGGATTACTGGAAGCGCTACGAACAGCTCAGCGACAACGGAGAATTCGAAGCCTTCAAGCAGCAGCTGATCCGGGAGATCAACGATCTGCATATCGAGGGCATGCCGAAGGTCGAAAAGCTCAACGCGCTTGTCGGAAGCTTCGTCAATCTCGCCTATCCTCTGCCGAACGGTACAAGCGCGAAGTTTTTGAATGACGGGACGACCTATCTCGGCAATCAGCTTGCATCCGAATTCGGCGGCGACCGGTGCTTCGGGGTGCTCGCCAACATGGATTTCATTTTAATCTGCACTTACGAAGCGCAAGGCGCAAATCCGGAACTGGTTCTTTATAAAAAGAGATAAAGCGAACATAAAGAGGAGCATTCATAACGCAAGCGCCACGTACATTTCTGATCGTCAGGATCGCCGCAGTAACCCGGGATATCGGCAAACGCGTCTCCTTTGAAATCCGAGCCCTCAGGGCTGCGTATTTATTCTCCCTTACCGACTGTTTGAGCGGAATCGCACATGACGTATTTCAATACGCTGTCGATTCCGTTTTTGAAATCATCCGCGGTTTGCGCAACCGTGATATCCGGCATCAGTGTCAATTCCTCATATGCGGGCCATTCAAAGAAGCATTTATGGACCGAGATGTGTCCTTGGATATATCGGTTCGACGACGCAAAGCTGCTCGTTTGAAATACGCCGTTCGGCGGTTCCCCCGCCGGTGTCCCGACCAATACGGCGTCCTTGCAGAAACGCTTCAGTGCAACTGCGATACTGACGGCGGAAGAGGCGGTCCCGCCATCGATCAAAACATACTTGCTTTCCATTGTTTCAAGCGAATTGATCGCTTCCGCAATGTTTTCTTTCGTTCCGTTGTTTCCGCCCGGATTGCCCCGCAGATCGACGATCACCGTTTTCAATCCGTCTGTCTCGGCAGCGCTTGATACAGCTTTGCTGCATAGCGTATCCGCATCGTCGGCGCAAATATTCAGGCGGATATAGAGGACTTTGCCGCCCTCCGTCAGTTTGTACCAACCGCTTGCTTCACGGTTTTCATGCATGAGATCAAACGAAATGCTTTCGTCAATGACCGTTTCGGGTTGATATACGGTCATTTCAGGCTTCGTTTCTTTTACAACAGACCTAAGCGTTACCTCGTGTTGCATTCCGTTCCCGTCCGTTACGGTGAACAAGGCGACGTTTTCTTCTCCCAGTACGCCGATATATCGAAGGAAGCCGATTTCCAACAGCAGACACGGTACAAAGCGTGAATAGCTTTCGCTGAACAGAGAATGATAAACGAATGAAACGCTTTCATGCGGGATCAGCTTCTCGGCTCTCGCCATGATTTCCGGCACGGAAACGCCGTTGATCGCATCCAGTCTGCAGAGCAGCAATTCCGAATGTTCTGTCGGCGCCGCATATATGTATGCTTCGGGAACAGCATCGGTATAGATCGGAATCAGTCCCAAAGGAAACACTTCCGTCAGCGGGAGCGTAATATTCGAGTGCGCATCGTTGAGAATCGCAGTAATTTCCGAGCATCCGAGCAAAAGCTCGCTGTCGCTCTTGCTGTCGATGGACGCGATCAACAGGTTCACGCGTCGAATAAACTCTTCCCTAAGCTTAGCATCGAACAGAGATTCATAGACGCCCTCGGGATGTCGGAACGAGGTCTCATACCGTACATAAGTCGAACGTTCGGTCAGTTTCGGATGTCCCTGCAGATAATTGAGAAAGGTATCGGCAAAAGAAACGATTTCCTCCTCCCATCTGCGATCGCGCGCATCGGTCATGATACAGGTATACTTCGTTCCATCGCCCCTGTACTGCGGTTCGAGTGCGGGTGTCGACTCGGGTAAAGGGGAAGCTTGTTCGATTTGATTCTGCACCGGCGATTCTTCGGCGCTCGGCTCCGGCGTATTTCCGTCAACATACGTACACGCCGAAAGCGCAAGAAGCAGGATCGCCGCAAACAGGCAGACCGTCCGTCTGAACGAATTCCGGTTATGGTAAGGAATCCTCATCACATCTCCCCCTTTCGCATTCGTACGATTTGTGTGACGTCATTCCTTCGCGTACTTCTCAAACCAGTTCGTGATCTCGGTGAGGCGGCGGATGCGGTGTTTGGGCTTGCCGGAACGGGACAGCTCGTGATTCTCGCCGTGGAACATGCAAAGCCGCGCGGGAACGCCGCGGTCGACCAAGGCCGCGTACATCTGCAGGCCCTGATCGAGCGGGCAGCGGTAGTCCTCGTCCGAATGGATGAACAGCGTCGGCGTCTTGACGTTCTTCGCGTATTTGAGCGGAGAGCGATCCCAGAGCTTTTCGTGATCGGTATAGAAATCCGCGCGGTTCTGATCGCCGACGAAGTAGTAGCCGATATCGGAGATGCCGTTGAAGCTCAGCCAGTTCGAGATCGAGCGCTGCGACGCGCATGCACAGAAGCGGTCCGTGTGACCGATGATCCAGTTCGTCATAAAGCCGCCGTAGCTGCCGCCGGTCTCGCAGACGCGTTTCGGATCGATCGCGGGATACTTTTTGAGAACCGCGTCCGCAAAGTCCATCAGGTTCCGATAGTCGACGTCGCCATAGTGTCCCATGATATCGGCAAAGGCGTCTCCTCTGCCGTCCGAGCCCTTCGGATTGCAGAAGAACACGAAATAGCCCATACCTGCCCAGACCTGCATCTCGTGATAAAACACCGTGCCGTAAACGGTTTTCGGACCGCCGTGGATATCGAACACCGCAGGGTATTTCCGGTTCGGATCGTAGTCCTTCGGCAGAAGTACCCATCCGTCGACCGGAACGCCGCAGCTTTCGATCGAGAGCGGCTCGCACTTTGCGACGTATTTGTCCTTCAGCGCTTCGTCGTTGAAATGCGAGATGCGGCGCAGCGCGCCCGTCTTCAGATTCTTTGCGTACAGCTCCTGCAGACTGCCCTCGTAGAGCGAGATGAACAGCGCTTCGTCGTTGTCCGCGTGGATCGTGCAGGCGTCGATAGAGCCGATTTCCGTTGCGATCGGAACATTGTTCCCCTCAAGGTCCAAAGCGTACAAATGCGAGCTCTCAACGCGCGTCGTGATGTAATAGAGCCGGTCGTTGACGCCGATCATCGATTCGCCGCCGCCGAACCGCACGTCGCTGCCGACCGAATTCCATAGGCTTTCGGTATTCTCGTACAGCATGGTAAGCGTGCCGGTTTCACGGTCGACAGTATAGAAATCGACGTTTTCGTTGAGGCCGATATCCCTGCCCTCCGTCGCCGTCATGATGAGCGTTTCGCCGACCGACTTGATGCGCTCAACATACAGTCCGTCATAGGTTCGGAGTTTTTTATACCATCCGGTCTTCCCATCCATCTCATAGAGCGACGGATGTGTAAGATCACGTCTTGCGGTATAGCTGTCGCCGAGGAAATAGACCGAATCGCCGATTGTTTCGATCGCGTCGACCGTGAAGAACGGTTCCGTCACGCGCTGTACCATCAGCTTCTGCGGCGCATCTTCAAAGGTAACATAAAACAGCGCCGTTCGTTTCTTGTTGACGATCCCCTCGCCATTTGACCAGTGCGGCAGTTCGTCAAAGACCTCGTAATCCGCGTCGTCAGCGTATTGTTTTTCGACCTTTTCACGATCCTTGCGGTCCATTCGATAATAGTCCGGTTCGTTTGCATCGATTATTCCGAGCACAGCATACGCACCGTTCGGAAGCTTCTTGATCCACGTCGCCGCAAACGGCAGCGTGAACGCATGCAGCGCTTCACCGCCGCGCAGATCAAGGCGATAAAAGCTTGTGAAATTCTCATGTTTGTCGGCGCGTTTCTTCTCCTCCGCAGAGCGTACCGCCGGAAACAGGATCGCGTGTTCGTTCTCCCAGAAATAGCGGCTCTCCTTGCCGAGATCGGTCAGCTGCCTGAGTTCGCCGTCATAGAGCCAGAGACGGCTCTCATAGCTGTTCTCCTCCTCGTTGCACCGGGATACGATAAACGCTGCTCTCTTTCCGTCCGGCGCATACCTGACATTGGACAGAAAACGGTATTGCAGAAAGTCTTTGATCTGTACGGATTCCATGGCGTTCCTCCTGATGTTGATAGGAATATTGTAATCGGGATTCTTCAAAAAAGCAAGAAAAAAGGCGCCGCAGCGCCTTTCGATTATCCGAGCTGTTTGGTGACGGCAAGATAGATGCCGGTGAGAATGTCGGAACCGTTGCCCGATTCCGCGGTCGCTACCTTGTTGGCATAGGCGACCATGGTCTGATAGGACGCATCGGAGAAGATGCAGCGCAGCAGTTGGAAGGTGTCCTCGGAAACCAGTCCCTCGCCGCTCTGCAGCAGCAGCGCCGCGGCGGTTTCCGTGGTGCGCGCCGCCGCGCCGGACGCGATCTCTCTTGTGATCGACAGGACGCGCTGACGGCTTCTGCCGAGTGCGCCGCTCAACGCCGCATACCCTGCGCAGTATCCGCACAGCATGAGATCCGACGACGGCGTAGGACCGTTGCCGAATCCCGCAATCGACGCCGCGGCGTTCGCACAGGCTTCCGGCTCCTGTTCGCGAATCGCTTCATGCAGCGCGGGCAGCAGCGGACGAACCGCTTCGCAGTATTCGTTCGTCTTTGCTTCCGTGACCAGCGGACTGATGTCGTCCGGTCCGCCGTTCGATTCGATCACGCGGAGCACATGCCGCATCCGGATATCGAGGTCCATCGGCAGAAAGAGCGACTGCATGATCTCCACCGAAAGGTCGAGATCGGTTGCCTGCGACAGATCGACGGTCAGCTCGCATGCGGGAATCTCGATCCGTTCGTCGCCGAGCAAAACCTCCTGTCCCTCCTCGATCTCAAAGTTTGACAAGCGCTTGGTCGAGTTGACAACGACCGAGAACGGATACAGGCAATGCGCGTTGGTGAGAATCGAAACCATGCCGATCGGCGTTTCCAACGTGACGCCGGTCGGTGAAACCGCGTGGACTTTGCCCGCATAGCGATCCATCCGGAGGTATGCGTGAAGGCGTTTGCAGATTTTTCTTGCTGTTTCAGTCATATCCGAACGCATAGAGCCTTTCAAATCTGATAATTATTCTATTCTATGCGCATGTTCAGTTTATCGCGATTCAGTGAATTTGTAAAGCTTTTCGCCGCTTTGATTTGCGGAGAATGTGTGAATATACTGTAAACTTATGCAATGCAGCTACGGAAACGAAAAGCGGGAAGCCGAAGCTTCCCGCCGTGTGCCGTCCGATTATTCTTCCGGTTCTGCGTCCGGAATATGGAGCTCAATCGGTTCGTTGCAGTTCGGACAGATCAGACCGTCCGGACGATCGAGCATGTCCTGATCGAAATAGATGGTTTCGCCGCAGTTCGGGCATACGATCTCGAAGAAGTCGTCCTCGTCGAAATCGCCCTCCTCATCGTCTTCGTCATCCTCGTCGCCGTACAGAAGATCATCATACTCGTCGAGGTTCTCGAAGATCTCTTCCACGCTGTCGTCCAGATCGGCAAGCGCGTCCTCGTGATCCGCCATCTCCTCTGCAATCAAGTCCAGAGTGTCGACGATCGCGGTAAACACCTTGGCATATTTGTCGTCCTTGATGTTCAGGCCTTCCATCAGCCCGTCGAGATAGGCAACCTTTTCAGAAATTCTGCTCATACTGCACCTCCGATTCCGTAATAGTAGTATTGGTTAGATACGCGACATGTATTCGCCGGTTCTCGTATCGATGCGGATCGTGTCGCCCTCGTTGACGAACAGCGGGACCGCGATGTGATAGCCGGTTTCGACCACTGCAGGTTTGGTTGTGCCGGTTGCGGTATCGCCCTTGAAGCCCGGCTCGGTCTCGGTGACCTTGAGTTCAACGAAGTTCGGCGCTTCCACGGAGAACGCGCTGCCCTTGTAGAAACGCATCTTGACCTGATCGTTCTCCTTGATGAAATCGATCGCGTCTTCGACCTGCTCGAAGTTCAGCGGGATCTGCTCGTAGGTCTCGATGTCCATGAAGTAGTAGAGTTCGCCGTCGGAATACAGATACTCCATATCCTTCGTCTCGATGTGTGCCAGCGGATACTTGTCCGTCGGGCTGAACGTGCGTTCGAGAACCGCGCCGGTCATAACGTTCTTGAGCTTGGTGCGCACAAACGCCGCGCCTTTGCCCGGTTTGACATGCTGAAAGTCGGAAATCGACCAAACGACGCCGTCGATCTCAACCGTAACGCCTTTGCGGAAATCGCCTGCCATGATCATAAGTAAGTCCTCCCAATTGTATGATTTTGTCTTCAGATATGCAACAGTTCTTTGGGCGCATGCGCAAGGTTGAGTTTGCCGTCCTTGGTGACGACGCAGCAATCCTCGATTCGAACGCCGAACTTGTCTTCGATGTAGATGCCGGGCTCGACCGTGATGGTCATGCCCTCTTCAAATACGGTCTCTCCCGTGACGGAAGCGCGCGGCTCCTCGTGGATCAGAAGACCGAAACCGTGACCGAGCGAATGACCGAAGCACTCGCCGTAGCCCTTTTCGGTGATGTAGTCACGCGCGATCGCGTCGAGCTCCTTGCCGGTGATCCCGGGTTTCAGGGCGTCGAGCGCGCGGGTTTGCGCTTCCAGAACGATGTTGTAGATCTCCTCCGCGAACGGATCGACCTTGCCGACCGCAAAGGTGCGCGTCATGTCGGAATGATAGCCGTTGTAGAGACAGCCGAAGTCGCATACGACAAGATCGCCCTCCTGCAGCTGACGCTCGCCGGGCACCGCGTGGCACATGGCGCCGTTCGGGCCGGAGCCGATGATCGTATCGAAGGAAGGACCTTCGCTGCCGAGCTTCGCGCAGATGTATTCGAGCTCCGCCGCAACGCGACGTTCGGTCATGCCGGGACGGACGACCTTGAGAAGCTCCATAAACGCGGCGTCCGCCATGGACTGCGCCTTCTGCAGATTCTCGATCTCATCCTGCGTCTTGACGATGCGGAGATGATGCAGTTCCTTCGCAAACGGAACCATCTCTGCGCCGAACTTTGAGAACGCTTCATAGCCCGCAAAGCTGACATAATCCTCTTCGAAGCCGAGGCGTCCGACGTTTTCTTCCCTGACGATGCTGCCCAAGAGCTCGTTGTGCTTTGCGCCGACCTCGATGATCTCGCAGTTTTCGCCCGCCTGCGCCTTTGCCTGAATCGTGTAACGGAAGTCGGTCAGCAGTACGCTGCGGTTCATGGTAATCAAAACCGATGCGTCCTCACTGGTAAACCCCGAAAAATAGCGGATTGCGGTGACGGATTTCAAAAGAACCGCATCCAGTCCGTTCTGTTCCATCGCGGTACGAAGCCGCAAAATACGATCGTTCATTCTATGCCTCCATGCTGCACAATAACAAAAGCATTATACCCGATAGACGGTTATTTTGCAACCCCCGAACGAAAAAAACGTCCGTTATGCATGCAAAAACAGGAAAAAGCGCTCCGCCGTCCGGAGCGCTCTTCGATGTATTCAGGTGTTCATGCGTTTGAACAGCGTTTCATAGGTCTGTTCGAGTGCGGGAACCGGCTGCCATGCGCAGCCTACCTCAACGCCCGGACGGTTGTCGCCGTGAAAGTCGCTGCCGCATGTGACGAGCAGGTGATATTGCCTTGCGATCGAAACGTACATCTCGGTCTGCCGCGGCGTCGAGGACGGATAATAGGCTTCCAGTCCCATCAGTCCGATGTCGTACAGGTACCGGATCAGTCCGTGCGGATTGTCGCGGATATGACACGGATGCGCCAAGATCGGGAGTCCGTCCGCAATATGGATGATGTCGATCACCTGCTGCGGCGTGAACCGCGGTTCCGTATAGTACCCGACCTGTCCGGGACGAAGATAGCGCGCAAACGCGTCGCGCACATCGTTCGCAAAGCCGGCTTTGATCAGCGCATGCGCAATGTGCAGTTTGGTTGTCGTCGATTCGGGGCGTCCGACCAGCGGCTGAACGTCGTATCCGGCTTCCTTCAGCCGGCTGTAAATGATCCTGTTGCGCCGTTCGCGGCGGTCCCGCGCAATCTCGAGCGCGCGGATCAGCGTCGGGTTGTTCGGATCGACGTCAAGCCCGATGATATGCAGTTCGTGACGCCACTCGTTGTCCATTTCAACGGGGGGCAGTACCGGGATCCCGAACTCCTTCCCCGCTTCGAGCGCTTCGGTCACGCCCATGATGCTGTCGTGATCGGTGAGCGCAACCAGTTTGAGGTTTTCGCGCGCAGCATGCGCAACGACTTCTCTCGGAGTCGCCGTGCCGTCGGAGACGTTGCTGTGCGTATGCAGATCAAACCGGTTTTCGCTCATAATGCCTTATTCCTGTTCGGTTTCGGGTTTCGGTTGTTCTCCGACCGTCGGTTGTTCCGTTTCTTCGTCGTGCTTTGCTTCTTCCGCAGCGCCGCGCTGCATGACTTCGTCCATGTCCTGTCCGTTGTAGACCGCAATGAACTCTTCGCCGGTCACGCGTTCATACTTGAGAAGCAGCGCCGCGCACGCGTCGAGCGCGCTGCGATGCTCGGTCAGGATCGTTTCGGCGCGTTCGAACTGTTCTTCGAGGATCCTGCGGATCTCCGCGTCGATCTTTGCCGACAGCGCTTCGGAATAGTTCTTTGCGTGTCCCCAGTCCTTGGCGATAAACACCTCGGTGTCGCCGCCCAGGAACACCGGACCGACCGCATCGGACATACCGTATTCCTCGACCATCTTGCGCGCCGTTTCCGTTGCGTGCTTGAGGTCCGAAAGTGCGCCGGTCGAAACGTCGGTGAAGACGATCTTTTCGGCAACGCGTCCGCCGAGTCCCATGCAGATCTCGTCGAGCATGTGGGATCGGAGCGTATAGTGGATGTCCTCCTTCGGGAGCATCATCGTATATCCGCCCGCCCAGCCGCGCGAGATGATCGAGATCTCGTGCAGGTCGTCGCAGCTTTCGAGTTCGTGCGCCAGGATCGCGTGTCCGCATTCGTGATATGCGGTCAGACGATTGTCCTTTTCGGTGACGACGCGGCTCTTCTTTTCCGGTCCGAGCTGGACGCGCGTAACCGCTTCTTCAAGGTCCTTCTGCGTGATCTCGCTGCGCTTGTTGCGCGTGCAGAGAATCGCCGCCTCGTTGAGGATGTTCTCGAGGTCCGCGCCGGTGAAGTACGGCGTGCGTCTTGCAAGCGTTTTCAGGCTGACGTCCTTTGCAAAGCGCTTGTTGCGCGCATGGACCTTGAGGATCTCTTCTCTGCCGCGTACGTCGGGATAGCCGACGGTGATCTGTCTGTCGAACCGGCCGGGACGCAGAAGCGCGGGATCGAGGATGTCGGCACGGTTGGTCGCCGCCATCACGATAACGCCCTCGTTCGCCGCAAAGCCGTCCATTTCCACAAGCAGCTGGTTGAGCGTCTGTTCGCGCTCATCGTGTCCGCCGCCAAGACCTGCGCCGCGCTGACGTCCGACCGCGTCGATCTCATCGATAAAGACGATCGCCGGAGCGCTGCGCTTTGCGGTCTCGAACAGGTCTCTGACGCGCGATGCGCCGACGCCGACGTAGAGTTCCAGAAAGTCGGAACCCGAGATCGAGAAGAACGGCACGCCCGCTTCGCCCGCTACGGCTCGCGCCATCAGGGTTTTGCCGGTGCCCGGAGGTCCGACGAGAATGACGCCCTTCGGAATGCGCGCGCCGTTTGCGGTATAGCGCTTGTGGTCGCGCAGAAAGTCCACGACCTCCTGAAGCTCTTCCTTTTCCTCCACAAGTCCGGCAACGTCCTTGAACGTGACCTTCCCCTTGCTCGGATCGTTGAGCTTCGCACGCGATTTCGTGAAGTTCATCATCTGTCTGCCGCCGCCCTGCTGACGGTAGAAGAAGAACATGATCGCGACAAGCATGCCGATCGGAAGAACGATCTGCAAAAGATACAGCCACCAGGTATTGCTCTTCGGCAGCGCGCTCTCGAGCACGAAATCGTAATCGCTCGGCGTGACCTTGTCTGCCTCGACGTCCTTCTTTTCGGCGACGAGGACCTTCATGTTCTCATAGAACTGGTCGTTGTCGATATAGAGGATGAAGTCCGCCTTGTCGGGCAGATTCTTCGCCTCCGCTTCGCTCGACTGATAGAGACCGTAGAACGTACCGCCGCCGAGGACCTCGTAGACCGCTTTGATCTCTCCGTCACGGTAGCTCTTGGCGTATTCCGCGAACTTGATCTCTTTGACTTCGTTCGAGGAACAGCCGTTCGTGACCATAAAGACCAGCATCGCAAGAACCAGCCCCCAAAACAGGAGCGGGATCAACCGACGCGGATCGAAGCCCTTTTTGTCGTTCTGTGTATTCTGGTTCGGATTGTTTTCCAAATTATCCTCCGTTTACGGACAGATGCCCGTTTTCATTTCTTAACTGTACACCTCGGGTTTCAGTACGCCGAGATAGGGCAGATTGCGATACAATTGTTTGTAGTCGAGACCGTAGCCGACCACGAACTTGTTCGGGATGACGAATCCGCAGTAATCCGGCGTGATCTCGCATTCTCTGCGCTCCGGCTTGTCGAGGAAGCAGCAGGTGCGAATCGACGCGGGCTTTCTCTCATACAGCATGCGCGTGAGATAGGAAAGCGTGAGACCGCTGTCCATGATGTCCTCCGCGATGAGAACATGCTTGCCGGTGATGCTTGTGTCCATATCCTTGGTGATACGGACGATGCCGCTTGTTTTCTGCGCGTCGCCGTAGCTGGAAATCGACATGAAGTCCATCTTGAGATGGACGGTGATTGCGCGGCAGAGATCCGCGAAGAATACGCTTGCGCCCTTCAGGACGCACAGCACGATGATTTCCTCGCCGTCGTAATCCTTGGAGATCTGATCGCCGAGCTCCTGTACCCGTTTTTTGATCTGTTCTTCCGAAAGCAGGACCTCTTCAATGCCCTGTGCCATGAACGCTTTTCCCCACATAGTCAATCCTCCTCATAATGATAATGTCGAATCCGTTTCGTTTGCGCCGTAACGCGCACCCGTTCATCGATGGTGTATCCCGCAACGAACAGGATGCCCCGTTCGTCGCAGATGACCGGCATGCTCCGCAAAAAGCGCGGAACCTTGCGGTCGGTCAGGCAATCGCTCAAAAGCCGGCTGTTCTGCATCCCGAGCGGCGTAAACCGGTCGCCCGGCTCGGGCGTACGGACAAACGTCTGTCCCTCGATCCGGTCCGCATCCGCATAGGCGTCGTTCGGTCCGCACGGAATCGATGCGTGCTGCACCTCAATAGCCGTGAGCGTTCCGCCGGGAATCCGTACGCTTCCGCATTCCGGCAGCGGGATTCGGTAGCGTTTTTGTTCCGGCAGACCGATGCGCAAGCTCTCTGCGTCGAGCCATACCGTCATGCCGTTTGAAAGCGTCGCCATATCGCCGGTCTGTCCGTTCAGCAACGCGTCCATACGGTTCAGATCGCTGCTCGTATAATCGGCGCTGTTCAGAATTCGCTTGAGCACGCGCAACCGGATCGGACGATCCAGCGCGCAGAGCCGTTCGCGGTTCGTTCCGCATTCCGCGTACGCCGCATCCGCAAGGCGTGCGAAGAAATCCGCGTCCTCCGCAATGCGTTCCGCCGCACCGGCAAGCGCCTTTTTTGCTGACGGATTGACGGTTTCGAGCGCAGGCATCACAGACAGACGGATCATATTCCGCGTTGCATCCCGAACAAAATTGGTGGAATCCGTTCGATACGGCTGTCTGCGCTCTTTTAGATACGCAAGGATCTCGTCCTTCCCCGTTCTGAGCAGCGGCCGGATACGGTTTCCGGTGCGCAGGCGCATCCCGCCGAGTCCGTCCGTGCCGCTCCCGCGCAGAAGGTGCATCAGCAGCGTTTCCGCCTGATCGTCCCTGTGATGCCCGAGCGCAATCACATCGAGTTCTCTTTCGCACCGGACGCGTTCCAGAAACGCATATCGGGCGTTTCGCGCCGCAAGCTCCACGGAAATGCCGTCCCTTGCGGCAAGCGCAGGCACATCGATGCGCTCCGACCGAAACGGAATGCCGAGCGAACCGCACAGCGCTTTTGCAAACGCTTCGTCTTCGTCCGCTTCCGCTTCGCGGATGCCGTGATGCAGATGCGCCGCCTCAAGACGCGCGATCCTGCCGTTCTTTTGAAGCTCATATAGCCCCAGCAGCAACGCCACGGAGTCAGCGCCGCCCGATAGTGCGGCGAGCACGCCGTTCGATTCGGAAACGCCGCATGCCGCCCATGTCGAATCGGTCCAAACAAACATGATTCGCAACTCCGAGAATAGATGAGATTAGTTTACCCCGAAATCGCATTTTTTGCAAGTGGCAAATGCAAATTCAGCATGTCAATTCCGTAAAGGAAATGAAAAAAGCTCCGGCTTCGGAGCTTTCGGGTTCGTTATGATACGACATTTTTCGGTTTTCCGTCAAGAAATGCTTTGAGATTGTCCGCCGATACGTCGATGATCCGTTGACGCATCGGTTTCGGCGTCCATGCGTAATGCGATGTAATGAGACAGTTCGGCGCTTTCAGCAGCGGATTGAAGCGCTTGATCGGCTCCTCGCTCACGACGTCCGCGCCGTAACCGGCGATTTTTCCGGAGACAAGCGCGTCGCGCACATCCGTTTCCGAAACGAGACTTCCCCGTGCCGTGTTTAAAAGAATCACGCCATCCTTCATCCGGTCGATCGTCTCTTTGCGAATCAGTCCGACCGTGTCCGCCTTGGAAGGACAGTGCAGACTGATCACGTCCGCTTCCGCAATCAGCTTATCCAGCGACACAAGTTCGCCGCAAAAATCCGGATTCTCGCTCGGATTCACACCGATCACACGCATGCCGAGCGCATCGGCGATCTTTGCGACGCGCGCGCCGATCCTTCCGCAGCCGATGATTCCCATCGTTTTGCCCGCAAGCAGCGTCGGGGCGATCTGAAACCAGGCAAAATCCGGCTGCGCAGTCCACGCGCCGTTTTTGACGAGCGCCGCGTGGTGTTCGACGTGCTGACAAAGCGCCAAAAGCAGCGCGATCGTGTGCTGCGCGACGGCTTCGGTGCCGTACGCCGGAACGTTCGTGACGAGAATGCCGCGTTCGCGCGCAGCCGCAACGTCGATCACATCGTAACCGGTCGCAAGCACGCCGATGAACTTGAGATTGCGCGCGCCGTACAGAACGTCGCGATTCAGTTTGACCTTGTTGACAAATGCGATATCCGCGCCGCGAAGCCGCTGCGCCACCATATCGGGGTGCGTACGGTCATATACCGACAACGTACCGAACGCTTTCAGCGGACTCCAGTCCGCATCGCCCGGATTGACGCAGTATCCATCCAAAACAACAATTTGCATCTCCCCATCCCTCCGTCTTTATTGTAAAGCGAACGGTGCGGAAATGCAAATGAACATTATATGAAATAGCGGTTACGGAATCAGCGGACGCAGCTTTCTGCCGACAAAATACGCAAGCGCAAGCTTCAGTACATCCGGCAGAATGAACGGCACGACGCAGACTGCAAGCGACGCATAAAAGCTCTTCTCGCCGTTGAGCGTCGAAAACCACAGCGTACCGAACGCGTAGCACAGAATAAGACCGATCGCGAACGCGATCAGCTCCGTCCATACGGACGGCTTCAGAAGCTTTGTCATCAGCCAATAGACCAGTCCGATCAAAAGCATGCCGACCAGATACCCGCCGGTCATGCCGATCAGTACGCCGAAACCGCCTTTGAATCCCGAGAAGACCGGAATCCCGATCGAGCCGAGCAGCAGATAGACCGCAATCGCGATCGTTCCGTTGCGTCCGCCGAGAACGGTCAGCACAAAGAAGACCGCAAACAGCTGCATTGTGAAAGGGACGGTGAACGGAATCGTGATCCATGCACAGACTGCAATCAGCGCCGCGCCGAGCGCGATATACGCAAGCTCGACGGTACGGAATTTCGGTTTGTTTGCCGTTTGCTCCATACGATACTCCTTTACAAAATGGAAAAAGCCACGATTCCCGTGGCTTTTTCGCTGGCGCAGAGAGAGGGATTCGAACCCTCGATACGATTCCTCGTATACACGATTTCCAGTCGTGCGCCTTAGACCAAGCTCAGCCATCTCTGCAAGGCATTTTGTGGACCTTTGCTATCTTACAACAATCCGATCAAAAAAGCAAGATATATTTTCGATCCCGTAAAAATATTTCAAAAAACCCCTTGCTTTTTTATGAAAACCGTGTATAATGTTTTCTGTTCGCGGGGCATTAGCACAGTTGGTAGCGCGCAACGTTCGCAATGTTGAGGTCAGGAGTTCGAATCTCCTATGCTCCACCAGGAAAAAGGACTTGCTTTTGCAAGTCCTTTTTCAATGATATTCGCCTTCGGCGAGTGATATTGCGCTTC
>JAEEGH010004867.1_pt1 | contig 34145 bp, 23 predicted proteins | sample 9134181 | NCBI WGS metagenome assembly JAEEGH01 (sample SAMN16246544, study PRJNA631951) | gut metagenome | biome: gut microbiome; feature: rumen; material: DP-attached | host: Bos | place: Iran: Karaj | collected 2018-10
AGCAACGAGCGACCGTCACCACAACTATTCCATCAAGCAGTATCCTGAGCGTTGGGAGAAATACAAGAGCTTCGTCTACAATCAGATATCGGAACTGATGCACGGCTATGGTCCGCTGGATATCCTCTGGTTGGATGGAGGCTGGTGTACAGCGCCGCACGAGGACATCGGATTGGACAGCATCGTCAGGATGGCGAGAAAGGTGCAGCCAAGCCTGATTGTCGTGGAGCGTGCCTGCCCTGGCAAGTTCGAGAACTACCAGACACCTGAGCAGAGGATACCTGACCACCAGATTCTGAATCCCTGGGAGAGCTGCATCACGCTCACCAACGATTGGGGATGGGTTCCAAAGCCGACCTTCAAGTCGCCTGCCACCGTCCTTCGGATGCTCAGCGAGATTGTGGCAAAGGGAGGTTCCCTGGTGCTGGGCGTAGGGCCTACACCGCAGGGACTCATCGAGGAGGAAGCTGTCAGCCGACTGCAGCAAATCGGCAAATGGCTGGAGGCTAACGGGGAAGCTATCTACGGCACTCTGCCCACGGGAATCTACACCAACGAGCAGCAGAACGTTTGGTTCACTACCAGCAAGGACCGCAGAACCATCTACGCAATCGTCCCCAGCGAGGAGGGAACCTTTCCTTCGGAAATCAGCTGGCAGGGGAACTTGCCTGAGAAGGGGGCAAAGATGCGGAATCTGGCTACAGGAAAGCAAGTCAGCTATCAGGTGGTGGGCGATCGGGTAACCGTACAGCTGCCAGCCAGGATGACGCAGGGAAAGGATGCGATCGCGCTCTCCTTCCCTCTCCGTCAGCCCAAGTGGAAACTCACATGGACGGAGGATTTCAACAAGAAGGTGTTGGACGAGGCCGTGTGGAGCAAGACGGACCGAGGGTCGGCAGATTGGCAGAACACGCAATCCAAGGACCCGCGCTGCTTTGATGTCCGCAAGGGTTGTCTGGTGCTGCGAGGCATCGTGAACGACGACTTGACGAAGGATGATGCTCCTTATCTGACGGGAGGAGTCTGGACGAAGGACAAGTTCGCCTTCGAGCCGGAATGCCGTATCGAGATTCGTGCCCGTCTGCATCGGGCACAGGGTGCTTGGCCTGCCTTCTGGCTGCTTCCCTTCGATGGAGCGAAATATCCTTGGCCCCACGGTGGCGAGATAGACATCATGGAGCGACTCAACGGGGATTCCATCGCATATCAGACGGTTCACTCGGGGTACACGGTCGTGCTGAAACGCAATGAGTATCCGAGAAATGGAGGAATAGGCAGGATCGACCCTGATGATTTCAATGTCTATGGGGTGGATATCCTCGAGGACAGCGTCAGTTTCCATCTCAACGGCAAGCATACCTTCTCGTATCCACGCATAGAAAACGAGGCGGAAAACGGACAATATCCTTTCATGGTTGCCCAACACTTGCTGATCGATATGCAGCTTGGAGGCCAATGGGTGGGCGAGGTGAATCCCCAGGACCTTCCCGTTGAGATGGAGATTGACTGGGTAAAATACTACCGAAAAGAGGAATAAGGCTTAAAACCAAGCAGTTACCGATGGTGTCTGCTACAGTGCTACAGTGCTACAGTTTAAAAGTAGGGTAGCACAAGGTCAAAAGAAAATTCATAATATCTATATATATTTATATATAAATATATATAGATATTATGGCTACTTTTTGGGGCATGTGAATGGGTGTAAGAGAACTGTAGCACTGTAGCGCTGCAACGCATAGCCCAAATGATGCCTGCCTCAGCTTCCGAAACTTTCCGTCATAACGGGAACAGCAGCATCACGTTCCTAAAGAAAAGACAACACGTTGAAACCTCAATTTCAACGTGTTGAAAGCGGCGACACAACACGTTGTCTTCTTCCCAACTTCATGAAGACTTTATAACGACATCACGATATTCCCTTATCAAAAAAAAAGAAGCCTGAATGGTCGCTGCATCCTAGCAAAAAGAATCCCCTGTCTACGAGAGACAGGGGATTCGTTTATAAGTGTCAAACACGAATGTACTCAATTAATCCCATACATTTTCAGGTGCCTCCTGAACAACGGGTCCATCGATAAAGGGGACCTCCACACTTTCAGCCAGAAATGACTCTACCTCAACGAGTTCGACATCCATTTCAGGCTTGATATAAAACATTTTCATAAGCTAATCAATTTTAGGGGTTAGTATAAATCGTTTGGAATTATTAGTCAATCCCAGCCCGACAAGCGGGTCGGGATTGACTATTAGTTCTAAATCACTTTACAAGAACCTTCTTACCATTGATGATGTTAACCTTACCCTTAGCAGGAGCATTCAGTCTCTGACCAGCTACATTGAAGATCTGGGTGTTGCCCTCAAGAGCCTCAACGAAGTCAATAGCTGTTGCATCGTCAACGTCAACACCATTGATAGCAATCTTGATATACTTAATCTTCTTATCAGAAGAAGTCATGTACCAACGCCAAGGACTACATGCGTAATTATCAACACTAAATCCAAGCACGCCATCCTGTGTTCCGAGTATGCCAACTGGTTCTGTAAATTCCTTAGCACCGATAGTGTTAAAGAAGTCGAATTTAACCATGGTAGTGGCAGCCCAAACATCATCAGCAACTTCAGGTTCTTCAACATACTTAGGTTCTTCGACATTAAGAAGTTCAATTTGAACAAGACCTGCTGCAACAGGCTTGATGACATAAGGTTTGTTAGCATAAGCTGTACCATCCTCACCTACAGTTACGAAGTTAAGTTTAAAGTCTCCATTATCAGCAACGGTTACAGTCTGGATGCGATAGATAGTGAAGTAATCCTTAACTTCTTCCTGAGTCAGATCGAAGGGAACTGCTAAGCCCTGATAGTTCGTAGTCTTGAACTGACGTGAGAAGTACATCTTAATATGATCACCCTTTTCATCGAGTACCTCATCCTCGGTTGTAGTAGTGAGATCCTTATACTCAGGATAAGACTCTTCTTCGATACCATAGTCAGCGAACTCGAAGATAACCTTAACGTCAACATCAATATCCTCGTAGCTGGTAGCATACTGACCCTTGAATGCGCCTGCAGGAATGGTCAGTACATAATCACCACTATGGAGGAAGTTATGCTCAGCACCCTTAACCAGAGGCTTAGCACCACCGATAGTTACGAGCATTACGCCATCTTTCACCTTAGAAAGTGTAGCAGCTGTTCCATCGTCGAAGGAAGCGGTAGGTACGAGAACCTCTGTCAGACCAGGAACGGTAACCTCGAATGCATACTGCTTGGTAGTAATCTCGATAGCCTTATCAGCAGCGAAGTCCTCAACATAGATCTTCAGCTCGAATGGATCAGGATTCTTAATATTCAGAGGAGTGCCTTCCGTGAAATCCTTGAGTACCGTAGGAGCAACTGTCTCTTCGGGAACAGTCAGTGTGTAAACACCTTCTGCCAAATAAACATCTTTCACATCACTCTCTGGGAATGGAACAGTGTAAGAAATCTCACCGGTCTTCTTATCGACAACCTTCTTCCAATCGGTAACTACAATCTCAGTACCATCGTCGTCATTTGTAATCGTGAGAGGAGTACCTTCCTCCAACTCGATGCCCTTGTTGAAATTAGCATCGTATGGATTCGTTAAGTCTACGGCAGTCAGATAAAGGGTAACGTTTGGAGCATCGGTACCGATAAAGTACTCTTTCTCCTTATCTTCCTTAGCGGGCTCCATGTAGTCAGCGAAGCTGGAAGTAGCATCATAATCCAATGCAGGAAGTACATCGAAGTTGTTGTACAAAAGACCTTCATTAGCATTGTAACCCTTAGCTTGTACTGTACCAACTGGGAAGTTCATCTGGAAGTTAGCAACCCACAACTGGCCAGGAGTAAATTCAATTGTGAATACGGTCACATCCTCACCATCAACGTCAGATACACCAGCTTCAGTGGAAGCAACGGTGGGGAATCTGTACTCTACTACATCTGTAGGTTTCTCCTTCTGGTTGTTGTATGCTACAGCATTGGTAACCTCAGGATTCTCTGTCTCACCGACATACTCAATCACGCCAGCGGGCAGACGGCTACCGTCGGGCAGTTCGCCATAGATGCTGTAAGGAACAGACTTCTGAGTGGTGGGAACTACATAGTATGCCTTGTCAATACCATACTTAACATAAGGATAAACATCGACAATCATTTCAGGGTTGCGGCAAGCGTTAGCCTTGAGGGCACCCTTATTAATCTTAATCGTGTGCTTCTTAACATCCTTGATAGGCTCGGCCAGAGTCAGAACGATTTCGCCAGTCTGATAAAGCATACCATTAGCAGTACGCATCTCATCGGTAACAACATTCTTCAACTCCCACTCAGCGGCCTTACCATCAACCAGAATCTCTATCTCTTGATCTCTTACGCGAAGAGGCTTCTCGTAGAGCTTCTTGTCCATATCCGGTCCCTTGAAGAAGGTGTCATCCAAAGTAGCGGTAATCTTGAGAGTGATGGTGCTGGCACTATTCTTGCCCTCATCATAGGTGTAAGGCTCAGCTTCGACAGCCCATACGGGATGAGCCATAATGTTAACATTCTTTGTTACTTCCTCGTTTGTATCATTGTTGGAGGTAAATGTACCTGCAGGAATGGTCATAGTATAAGGATGGTCCTCGTCATCAGCAATGTATCCATAATCCTCGGGTAATTTGAATTCACCGAATGTCACAACATACATATTGTCTGTGTTTGCATCAGCCGCGATATTATGTTTGTCCATTACCTCTGGAGTGATCGTAGAGATGGTAGCTTTTCTGCTTACGGCATTGCCACGCCAGTCAGTACCAGTGATGGTAGCAATCTTGCCTTCTACAAGTTGAACGTCGAATTCTTTTCCAGTCAACGAACCCGTTCCCGTAACTGTGATTACAATGTCCTCAGATCCTTCGCACAGATTCCACTCTTCACTCTCAATTTTGAAGTCAATGGCTTCATAGAAGTTGATATGGGTTGAGATCTGGTCACCGTTTGCCATGTCATCAGAAACGAATGTGTTATCGGGGAAGCCAATCACGAATCCCTTTTCATTGATCTGGCCATCCTCGTTCAGGATCCACTTCTGGATGAATTCATTCTGACCTTCCTTGTTGGTAAATGTAACGGTGAAGGTGTTGGGCTCGCCTGTCTTTTCAATCTTCTCAACAGGAGTCTCCAGCTCATCAATACTGTTACCAAACTGAACGCCCTTGACGGGATCTTTATCATCTACAAAGTTAACCACTGCATCCTTTTGGCCAAAAGGATAGATCTTCACAGTAACAGAAGTTGCATCTGTAGGCAACAGCATGTTAGGCATCTCTACATAATAAGGTACTGCACCGAGACCTGTAGTATAATGAACGGTTCCAGCCTCTGTCAGAACTACATTCTTACCGGATGTTGCCTTGTAGAAGCCTTCGGGAACTGCTACATCAAATTCCGTGTTCACATAATCCTTACCAACAGGAACTACGAAGGAAACAACATATTTGTCCTTAGTTCCAGGAAGTGGAACAATTGAAGCCGGAGCCTTAACAGGTTCTGTCTTGCCCTTGAATGTCAATTCCAAATCCTTCTTAGCAACCTCAGTGTTGGGCTCAATCTCATAGTTTGCAAAATCGCCAGTCAGGTCAGGCAGCAGCTCAAACCACAAGTAAACAGTTTGTCCACCATTAACCTGTGCGCCGTTCTGAGGTTCAGACTTGAGGTCAGTAAACAGATCTTCGGGAGTTGCATTGGGAACTACAGTGTAGGTCTCAGATGTCTCTTCGCTGTAAACAGTTTCTTTCTTACCCTTGAAGGTAACTTCCTTAGAAGCCTTAGCGGTAACAGTAACTTGCTTCTCTGAATTAGCATAGTCAGCTACATCGGGCTTGTTCTTATCGTCATACGTACTCCATGTGGGCTCTTCTACTGTTGCATCAGCATCCTTGGTGTAGTAAGAAATAGCTGCACCCTCAGTTGCATCGGTTATGGTAACAGGTGCAGTGCCATCATTTTCAACCTTATACTCACCAGTTGGGGGAGTAATAACAGGAGCCGCGATGTCGGTGAGCAGATAAGTAGCCTCAACAGGCTTTGTCTCTACGTTCTCGCCAAATACAATCTTAGCCTCGATGGTAACCTCCTTGTCTTTTTCAGTAACGGGAACAGGCTCTGTATAATCATTCCAGTCCTTATCACCCTTGAAACGCCACTTCAAAGTTCCCTCTTCTCTGCCATCAGCATTCTTGTTGGGATTGTTAATTGTAACTTCAATACCATCACCAACATTCTTCTTAATACCTTCTTCGGGTTCGAATGTGGGCTTAAACACTTCCTTCTGAGCATAAAGTGATGCGGCATTAGCGGCAGAGTTTGTATATGAGAACATATCAGTACCTCTTCCTTGCTCATCAATAGCATCAAAATAAAGATAATAGCCAACCGGTTTCATGCTTTCGCTAAAAATGCCTTTACTAATGTCCTGCAGCCAAGACACCTCGGCATTAATAGTACGTGATACCAAACTTCCATCCCAGAAAAGGTACTTTCCGGTTCCGTCTGACTCGGTATTCAGGCTAAACACTTTGTCATCTGGATAATTTGAGTTTACCTTACCTTCACAAACATAGAAAGGAGTACCATTCTTGTCTGCATCACCACCGACTTCGAATTCTTCAGCTACTACTTGAACTCCATTCTTAGCTGTGTAGATTCTCCAACCGGTCTCATCTACAACAGTAACCTTCTGGAAAGGTGTCAAAGTAGAAAAATCTGTAACCTTTGCCCAAATTGTTTGCTTTGGGGTTGTGGCTTCAGATTCATCCGCAGCATAAGAACTCATACTAAACAAAGCTACCGCTGCCAGAGCTAACGGTTTCTTTGCCAAAAAAGATAAAATCTTCTTCATAAGTTAATAAATTTAATTAATAATAATGTTAATAAACACTTTTGTTAGTTATTTCGTTTCGTTATTCAGAGCGACGCTTCGCTCTCGGGATATTTGTTTCATCGTTCATAAAAAAAGCGCAGCCGCAAAAGCTTCTTCAGCATTCGCGCCCACGCATCGGGTTGTGAGTATTTTTTCATCAAATATCCCTAAGATGCGCGAGCACTCACTTGCCAATCCACGCTTTCTTCGATGCAAATATACAGACATTTTCATTTCCACCAAACATTTTTTGCATTTTTTTGCCCATTTGTTAAGAAAAAAACGCAAAAAAGGCTGAAAAACCGCAAAAAACCATGTGGTTTGTCGATTTTTAGGGTGCAAGAAGTCTAAATAAGACATTTTTCGTCGGAACGAGAGAAACTCTCGAAAATGCCGCCACTCCGTTGTACCACGGGCCTCGCGCGCGTTATTATAAATAAGGTATATAGTCTCTAGCATCGGTTGTTGCTTTCGAAAAGGAGGATGTGTCGCTCCACCACCTCCTGTGAGGCACGCAGGATGACATCCTTCATGTCGATATAATTGGCATCAGGCTGCTGGACATATTGCCGCACCCGCTCAGTGACTCCCAGCTGGATGGCTGTAGCCACGTTGACCTTCGAGATTCCATTGTGGACACAGGACTTGAAATCCTCATCGCTGGTACCTGAACCGCCGTGCAGGACGAGGGGCAACTGGTTGCGGTCGCGGATTTCCTCGAGGCGCTGGATATTCAATCGGGGTGTAGCCGTATACTTCCCGTGCTTGTTGCCAATCGCTACAGCAAGGGCATCGATACGAGTCAGCCCGATGAAACGGGCGGATTCCTCCACATCGGTGAACACATCTGCCTCCGCCTCATCCTTGCCAGCATCGCCCACTTTGCCCAGTTCAGCCTCTACGTCCACGCCAAAGGCGCGTGCCATACGAACCACCTCCCTGGTGAGAGCCACATTCTGTTCGAAAGGCAGGGATGAGCTGTCTATCATGACGGAATTGCATCCCAGACGGATGGCTCGCGCACAGGTCTCGAACGACAAGCCGTGATCCAGATGGACACAGACAGGTACAGAAGCCTGACGCGCCTTCTCGATGAACATGGGAATCATCAACTCCAGCGGCGAGTAAGGGAATTGCACCTCTGCCAACTGCAGGATGATGGGGGAACGGAGACGCTCAGCAGCCTCGATGGCTCCCAGTACGTTCTCCAGGCTCAAGCAATTGAACGCCCCCACTCCATACTTATGGAGGAAGGCGTCTCTCAGTATTTCCTTGAATGGTACTATCATTTTCTTTTTTCTCTTCTATCGTTTGCTAAAGATTCAAATCTGGTCGAGATAGGCCTCGTAATACGGCATCAGCAGCCGACGCTTCTCATCAGGAACCTGCTCGTAGTAGGTTCCACCCACATAGAAACACGTGAAACCGCCAGACACCACACCCCAGCGGGCTGCCTCCAACAGGTCGAGCTCCGTCTTTCCAGCATACAACTGCTCCACCAGAGAAGCAATCACGCCACCAGCGAAATTGTCGCCGCATCCCGTCGTATCGCCCCGCTTACCTGCCTTCAGCTCAGCCGTCACCTTCGCTGAAACGGGCAACGTAGCCTCCAAACAGCCGAATCGCTGGCTGTCGGCATAGAGCCACACATCCTTCGACCCGTTCGTGACAACGGCGGCACCTGTTCCCTTCTCACGGAAGAACTTCAGGGCCTCAGCAATGCTACTGGTTCCGCTCAGGCGAAGAGCCTCCTCGCAATCCGTAATCAACACGTCGATGTGGCGGTAACTTTCATCGCTGTTTCCCAAGGGCCAACGTCCGTTGGGATGCTTCTTCTCGTTGAGAGAGTCAAAGACTGTGTTCACAACGGTCAGCGCGCCCTGTCGCTGGGCCTCAGGCAACAGGCGGTCGAGTGCCTCGTGAACGGGCGGCATGAGAGCCGTCGCACCAAAAACGACGATATCCGACTGGTAGAAGCTGTCGTCCAACTCGTCAGGCTGATACTTCCAAGACGCTCCGATGGTGTTCACAAAGATACGCTCGCCGTGACCCTCATCGTGGTTCGGATCAGAGAAAACAGTCGTGGAAGCCGTCTCTGCACCTGGCTCCATGCGGTAATGCTCCAGACGGACAGGGACGCGATGCAAGCGTTCGAGCAACTGACTGCCCACCTCGTCGTCACCGTAGCAACCATAGAAGCGCACCTCAGAGATATCCTGTGTCAGCTGGGCAGCATTGATGAGCGCCACGATACAGGGGCCGCCAATATTCACCGTGTCGGCAGGCCGGCCGCCCGTGATATCCTGCAGGACCTCAGGGAAACGGCGGTTGCAGAATCGCTCGAAGCCCTCCTCGAACTCCAGCTTTCCAGGCTCCAGACCTCCGTCGCCATGCTGGCGGCTCAAATACTTGCTGAACGTCTCCGAACTGAAACTGATGCCGTTGTAGATGCGGTCCACCAGACAGCATCCCACGCCAGAGACGATGATCTTACGTGTTTTCATTTCAGAAACTTATCGTAATCGTTGCACAAGAGATGATATGGCTCTTCGTCCTCGATGGTTTCAGGGAAGCGTCCCACAGGGTCGAAGAAGCGGTTGTCCGTCGTGTCATCGTTGCATTGGCTTACTTCGCCCACCATAACCACGCCGTGTCCAAGCTCCCCATAGAACTTGTGATAGAGGTACTGCGTCATGCATACACTCTGACCTGGGCGCAGGACAAGCTTGCCGCCTGGTTCCAACACCTGCTCCAATCCATCTACAAGTACGTGGACAGGCGTGTCGGCCTTCTGCTCATTGGCATCAGCGTTGTAGAACTCCACCACCAGATTGCCTCCACCACGATTGATGATGTCCTCCATCTTCGACCAGTGGAAATGCCAGGGTGTGACCTGATTCTCGCCCACAATCATGATTTTCTCCGCATAGGGCTTCTTGTCCACTCCATACTTCCCATTGCGCAGGGTGAAGAGGAAAAGTCCTACCTGGTTGAAATCGCCCGACCCAAAGTCGGTGATGTCCCATCCCAGCATTCGCTCTGTGATGTAATCGGTCTGTCCTTTGTGGTCTTTCCAATCCTGCAGGCTCCAGTTTGCCCATTCGGGCAGGATGAATTGCTTGCTTGCCAAGAACTTCTCGGCTTCACGCATAATCTGATTAATCTCGCTTCTTTTCATGTTTTTCTGTATATTTTAGTTTCACTTGTTCACATAATTGATATCTGATGGAGGTGCATCCTGCTCACCTGCTCCCCACGCACGGTTCGGCTCGCTACCCATCTCCAGCAGCAACGTGCCGCCCTGCATCAGCTGTTCGTGGGTAAACCACGCCCGCGTGAGTTCCTTGCCGTTTAGTGTTGCCCGCTGGATGTATTTGTTTTCCTCGCTATAGTTCCTGGCATCGACGGTGAAAGTCTTGCCTGTTGGCAGCTGGATGACAGCCTTTTCGAAGAAAGGACTTCCGATGGCATAGACAGGGATGCCAGGCGTGACAGGGAAGAACCCCATCATCGAGAAGACAAGGAACGAAGACATTCCTCCACCGTCCTCATCGCCTGGGATGCCGTACCACGTATCGTTGAACTGGCTGTCGATCACCATGTGGATGCGTTTCTGAGCCTTCCAGGGAGCCCCCAGATAGTCATATAAATAAGGTATATGAAAGCTGGGTTCGTTGCCCATCGCGAATTGACCTATCATACCCGTCGCGTCAGGCAGCTCGCACCAGAACTTGTACTTTTCCCTGCCAAGTGGGATACGGAAGAGTTGGTCGAGTTGCTCCTGAGCTTTCTGCTGCCCGCCCATCAGGTCGACAAGCCCCCGTATGTCATGCTTCACGTCCCATTGGAAGGTATAGGCATTGTTCTCCGTGTAATAGGCACGGTCCATATAGCGTGGATCCATGCCTTCAATCCAGTTGCCCTCCGCGTCCTTGGGCCAGAAAAGATACTTATCAGGGCGGTAGAGGTTGCGGTAGAAGGCTGCATAGCGAAGGAATAGGTCTGTGTCCTCCTTCTTATTGAGCTCGCGAGCCAACTGGGCGACACACCAGTCGCAATAGCTGAAAGTGGTGGTGATGCTGACCGACTGACGCCGTTCCCAAGGCAACTGCACCTCAGGTACCGTCTCTTTCTCACCTGGCTTCAGGCCAGGGAAATAGCCGTGTTCATCGTAGAAATCGTCCAGAACGGACCTTTCGCCTCTTTTCCAGGCTATGCGGGTCCGCTCGAGGGCATTGTGTCGAAGACCCTTGTAGGCCGTCTTCAGGTCGAACTTCAATCCTTTGAACCACGAGTCAGCCATCCATGCAGCCGCATAGTTGCCCGTCATGCCTGGCATCTCGCCACTAAGGACAGCAAACTGAGGAATGGCTCCACTCTGGCGATACATGTCGAGATAGGAGTTGATCTTCTGCACCTCCTGATCAGGGTTGAGGATTGTATGCAGGGGTTCCAAGCAGACGTGCTGGTCCCAGATCCAGTTGTCCGTGAAGAAGGGTTCCTTACTCTTGTGCACCTTGTGGTCGAAAGCGCTGTAGTACTGACCGTACTCGTTGATGTCCACCATGCGTTCGAAGCAGCGGTAGAGCGCCGTATAGAATACGCGCTTATGCGTATCTGTGCCTCCTGTGACCTGAATCTGATTGATGATCGGCTCCCACGTCTGGCGGGCAGCAGCGCATACTTTGTCGTAGTCGAACTGTGGAATCTCGCGCTCCAAATTGTCCTTCGCCTGCTCCACGCTGATAAAGGAAATGCCATAGCGCATCATCAGCTGTCCTTTGCCCTGTCCCACAGAAGCGATCATCACGCGCTTCTCGTCTGATTCATAGCGCAGGTCGCTCAGATCGTGGTTGAAATGGGCATAGAGGAACACTTTCATGCCGCTGTAGTCAGCCTCGCAAGTCACGGTGCGGGCATCTGCCAGGCGGAAGGCTCCCTTTTCGCTGACGTTGCTGAAACGAATGAAGTTCTGGTCATCGCTGAGGAAATCCACCCGCAGGATACCGCTCTTCTTGCTGGGCGCGAAGGCAAGGCGGCATCCCTCCAAAACGGCCTCGTACTGGTAGGGAGTGTTGCGCTCGTGGTCGTATTCCTGACGGCTGTGGAACATTCTCTGGTCGAAACTGCCCGTCAGAGGCAGGAAGCCAAAGGCCTGACCCAGTCGATGCGAGAGCATGACCAAGGGGTAAGACGCGACCTGATCGTCGAGCATGTCGGCACGCAAAGGTGTCCAGCGGACCATCTGGTTGGGAAGATGCACGGTGGGACGACACGGCTGGAGCAGAATACCCACTCCTCCAATGGTGGGGTCCACGTAATCCAAACCCGTCTGGGCAGTAGCGATCAGCGGGCAAAAGGCTGCCAGCAGAAAAATTCTCTTCAAGGTCATATTCATGGTTCTCATGCGCAAAAAAAGTTTCTCATTTCCGTTATTTCTTTGCAAAGATACGTCTTTTTCTGATTCATTGGTAACGTGTGAGCCATATTTATGAGCAGACAGGAGAAAAAAAGAGTTGGGAACGCAACCTGAAAACCATCTGAAAGAAATCTTTCGCAAGGCCTCCTGAGTAAGCAACACGTCGAGGCGGAAAAGACAACACGTTGAGTTTGCAATTTCAACACGTTGACTTTGCGGTTTCAACACGTTGTCTTTTCTTCCTCAACACGTCATCCTTTTTTGCCCCTCACGCACGACCCAATCTTTCCACGCGTGAAGTTGGGGAAAAGAACGCATGAAACTCAACTTTTCTTTGCCCATCATTTGCTTATGTCAGGAAAGAACTGTAAATTTGTAGCAGGAAATGTCTATTATAGAATAATGTAAAGCAATTATGAATCCCATGAGAAAATTGTTCATCGTATTGGCGGCTATCGTTTGCACCACCTGTCAAACCGTCGCTCAGGAAAGCGCCCTCAAGGGCAAGAAAGTGCTGTTCGTCTACGGCGGCTGGGATGGCCATGAGCCCAAGCAATGCCACGACTTGCTGAAACCTTGGCTTCAGGAGCAGGGAGCCATCGTGTACTCCTATGACAAGCTAGACGTCTACACAGACAAGGAAATGATGGGAAAGGTAGACCTCATCATCCAAACTTGGACGATGGGAAGCATCAGCGGCGAGCAGGAGAGAGGTCTGCTGGAGGCTGTCCGCAACGGAGCTGGCATCGCTGGATGGCACGGCGGACTGGGTGACTCCTTCCGCAACAATACCGAATACCAGTTCATGGTGGGCGGACAATGGGTGGCTCACCCTGGCGGCAAGGTTGACTACGACGTGAACATCAAGGACAAGAAAGACCCTGTAACGAAAGGACTGAAGACCTTCCACATGAAGTCTGAGCAATACTACATGCACGTGGACCCCAGCGTAAAGGTTCTGGCCACCACCACCTTCAATGGAGGAGGCGATGCTCCCTGGATAATGGGCGTGGTGATGCCTGTTGTCTGGAAGAAATATTACGGAAAAGGCCGTGTATTCTACTCGTCGCTCTGCCACGATGCAAATGATTTTGGGGTTCCTGAAGCCTTTGAGATCATGAAGCGCGGAATCGAGTGGGCCGCCCAGTCAAAGGAGAACTAGCGGAAGGCGAAAGGAGAGAAAGGTTCCATCGTCCTCACTTCCACAGGATTACGTTTCCTTTGAAGGACGAAGCGGGGGCATTCTTCTTGGGCTTCTCAGCTTTCCTTCCCAGCAGGTCAAACCACTGGGAAGGCGATTTCTCTTCGTTGTCCACCGCAAGGACACTTGTTGGATTGTGGTTCGTGTAAGTTCTGGAGAGAGCATAGACCGTCCCATGAGTATTGAAGGGAACAGGAGTTGGATCAGCCTCCAACCCGTTGTCCAGATTCTGGTACCACGCCTGCGTGCCATCCGTCTTACCTCCGTTGATGCGATAGCAGATGGAGCCATCCTTCAGATAAGCAGACGTGGCGATACGGCTGGCGTTTCCTGTCTCTTCAAGAGCGTTTCGATAGAAATTGTTCGTGCTGATGACCTGACTGTAATTCCTGCAGATGGTGTGCCCTCCTTCAGGATTCAGACGAAGAGAAGAAGCCAGGATGCAACTGCTGATACGTGTTGTGGTGGAGGCCCATCCCACAATACCGCCACAATGAGACGTGTTGGTTCCATACATGGAACCCGCTACAAGACAGTTCTCAATCGTTCCACCCCCATCCGTAACAGCAACTATCCCTCCGTGCGTCCCATCACCACTTACGGAAGAAACCAAATCGACGTAGCTCACGCAATTTCGTACCGTGCCGCCATAGCAGCGAGCCACCACGCCAGCAGCAAACTTGGCATTCGTCTGGATACGTCCGCGGGTAATGAGGTTCTCGACGGTTCCTCCCAAATATTGGAAAAGAGCCGCATTGATCTGATGGCAATTGAAATCCAGCGTAATGCTATGACCCTGCCCGTCAAAAGTTCCAAGATACATCCCTCCCTGTGTCCCTACAGAGATGAACCCATAGCCAGAGAGGTCAATATCCTCTGTCAGGACAGCGTTCAACCCAAACTGTCCAGCATTCACAGCAGTTGCAAAGGCGATGAAATCGTCTGCAGAGGATATCAGGAACGAGTTGTCCTCAGAGGCTTGTTCCGCATAACCCAAATGGACGTCCAGCCAACGGATTCTCAGCTTCAGGTAGTTGCGTAGCGTCCTCAGCTCTGCCTCGTAGGAACCTAAAGCTTGGAAATTGAGATGCACGAGTGAATTGAGAACATCCCAACGGATGAAATTGAGCCGTTGAGAGGCATCCAGCACCTGCGCAACACTATCCACATAAGCCAACATGCTTTTCTCAGAGAACACTCCACTCTCCCGTTTGTCAGCCCACATCCGACACAACATGTCCCATGCCTTGGGATCGGAAAGGATGCGATTGGTAATCTGGGGCAACGTGCCAGCATAGATGCCGATGTGACGGAAAATGAAATCCGGCTTTCCGCTGACGGGATAGGTACGGTTATCGTTATCCATCGCATCATCGAAATCCCAACAGGGTCCCACATGAAACACCACTTCGTCGCGATCCTTATACATATAGGTGCTCCAGTACGTGTCGGAATTGCCTGCGAATTCATTGACCAGGAAATGCTGAAGGAAACTCTCCACGTCGAGCAATGAGGCGTATCCCCGCTCAGGATCTTGATAATCATCGGCATAGACACGTTGCTCCAACAGATTGAAATACCCTTGGATGTATTCGCGCTGTGATGGTGTAATCGTGTTCGCATCAGGCGACTTGATGGTAACAGGAATCCCTTGGCGACTATAAAACCTTCGATTGGGCGGCTCGGAACCTGCATAGGCATCACACTCGATGAGATAGCCGCCCGCGAGAGCCTCTCCTTCCAAATCCTGAGCCGTCATCTCTGTAATATCCACCCGATCAGGGTTCACCGTTATCTGGTCAGTAAGCTGATAGCATCCCTTGTACTCACCATTCACTATCACGTCGACAGGTTCTATCCAAGGAGTGTAAGCCATCCCCAGACGACGACTCATCTCCTGCCCCACCATGTTGCGCATCAGGGTCTTGTCACCATGATTGCTTATCAACGTCCATTTCTTAGCTTTGGCAGGAGAAGCCAGAGGCGAGCCCTTCAGCATTCGCACCTTGTCATCGAACTTGATGCGATATGGCTTTTTATCAAAATGCAGGGATGCGTTGCCTCGTAATCGTGTGCTGGCTTTCTCTTCCTGGATAAGCCTTCCATCCGCATAAATGACAGTCACGGAGGAAGGAATCTCGTTCACCTTATCATAGGGATCGACATTCCCTTCCGTATGAATGGAGAGGGTTGGCAAGTTCGTGAGCTGGTAGAATCGGGAATCGTCACCCGCTCCCTCATAACCATAGAACTCCACTTCCGCCACATTGCATCGCGCATCATTAGGCCCCACGTAGCGAACATAACGGAAACCACGGGAAACGAACACGTTGGCATAATGCATCTGACCCGTCGCGCTCTGCTCCTCAACGAGATGCAAGGGAACGGCATCCATGAAGTCTGCCTGATTGGCACCTTCGAAGAGAGCCAACTGAACCCTTTTCGGGCCATAGGTTGACTCGTTGCGAGGTGCCCAGCCAACGCGAGTAATCACATGAGGAACGCCCAAATCCAACCCTACCCACGTTTTCGAGCGATCGTAGGAAGCAAAAAAAGTGTTGAGATCACCATCGAAAGCCTCCTCCCGTTTGTTGACAGAAACGGAAACGCTTCCTGTGGAATAATCCACACTGGTTCTTGTGCCGATAATGGTTCCAGAGAGTAAAGTCCCCTCCCCTGCCTTCTCCGATGACTCCACATCATGAGGAAGGACAGAATCCGCCTGCACCTTCATCATGAGCGTGCTGAATAAGAGGAGAAATGTCAGCGTAAAACGGGCAATACGTCTCATGTGGACACAGAGCTTAAAAGAGGTCAAGAAAAAGGATTTTACTTCTCACCCTCGAGGACAGAATTGACGCTACCCGCCTGCAAGAGGCGTTGCTGAGCTTCCTCGTAATCGAGCCCAAGGCTCTCTTGAATCATGCGCGTACCACGATCCACCAGTTTTGCATTACTCAACTGCATGTTCACCATACGATTGCCACGAACACGTCCCAAACGAATCATCAGTGTGGTGGAAATCATGTTGAGAATCATCTTTTGCGCTGTACCACTCTTCATACGGCTACTACCCGTAACAAACTCGGGACCCAAAATGACCTCAATGGGAAAATCCGCCTCTGCGGCGAGAGGTGTACCTGGATTACTGGTAATACAGCCCGTTAGAAGACCATTGGCACGAGCATCGTGCAACACCCCTACCACATAAGGTGTGGTACCCGATGCCGCAATACCTAAAACCGTATCATCAGCCGTAGGATGGAACGGCTGCAAATCAGCCCATCCCTGACACACGTCGTCCTCGGCCCGCTCCACCGCATGCCGCAAGGCAGTATCACCACCTGCGATCAAACCTGTCACCCACGTATCAGGAACGCCAAATGTAGGAGGCAACTCGCTGGCATCCAACACGCCCAAGCGTCCACTTGTGCCAGCACCCATATAAAAAAGACGTCCTCCTCGACGCATACGGTCTTCAACCTTACACACAAACGCCTCAATCTGAGGAATAGCCTTCTGAACAGAATCAGCCACACGATGATCCTCGCGATTTATATCTATGAGCAACTCCATAGGAGTCATCTTCTCCAAATGGTCATAATAGGATGATTGCTCGGTGATTTTTTCAGATATTTTCATGTTTTCCCGAAATTTCTTGATATCTTTGTAGGCAAAAGTACACAAAAAACCAACGCGAGCAAAATATTTACACCTATGATCCAACGTTTAATTGATTTTCTGAATGCCTCACCTGTCAATTTCCTTGCCATAAAGACGCTGAAAGAAGAATTGGAGAAAGCAGACTTTCAAAATCTGGACCCTTCAGAGTCTTTGGATGGATTGAAACCAGGCAGCCAGTTCTATGTAACCAAAAACGACTCATCCCTCTATGCCTTCCGTCTCGGAAACGAACCCTTACAGGAGGGTGGCTTCCATATCATCTGCGCTCATTGTGACTCTCCCACTTTCCGAATCAAACCCAACGCAGAAATCACCTCGGAAGGAATGGTCAGGCTTAACACAGAAGTTTACGGAGGTCCCATCATGAGTACCTGGTTCGACCGTCCGCTCAGTCTGGCAGGACGCGTTATCCTACGCACAAAGGACCCCATGCATCCCGAAACACGTCTGCTGCATGTAAAGCGTCCCCTGCTTCAAATATCGAACCTTGCCATCCACTTCAACCGTCAAGTCAACGATGGAGTGAAACTGAGCAAGCAGAAAGACATGTTGCCCATCCTCGGCATTGTGGAGAACGAACTGGAAAAAGGTAACCTGCTCATCAAGATCATCACAGACGAACTGGGCATCAAGGCCTCCGACATCCTGGATTTCGACCTTTATCTCTACGACGTGACCCCCGCCTGCACTTTCGGCGTACACAACGAATTCATCTCCAGCGGACGTCTGGACGACCTCTCGATGGTATTTGCAGGACTGGAAGCTTTGCTGAAGGCAGGAGACGGAATCCCCAAACATACTCAAGTATTGGCTATCTTCGACAACGAAGAAACAGGATCGCAAACGAAGCAAGGGGCAGGAAGTCCTTTCCTGAGCAGTATTCTAAAGCGAATCGTGCTGGCACAGGGCGGTAAACTGGAAGACTACTACCGCAGCGTAGAGCAAGCTTTTATGGTTTCTGCCGACAACGCTCACGCCTGGCATCCAAACTACAACGAGAAATATGACCCAACGAATCATCCCGTGCTGGGTGGCGGACCTGTCATCAAATACAATGCAGCACAGAAATATGCTAGCGATGCCGTATCAGGCGCTATTTTCGCAAACATTTGCGAGACAGCCGGAGTACCTTGCCAGCGATTTGTGAATCACAGCGACGTTGCCGGTGGAAGCACATTGGGCAACATCCTTGCTGGTTCCCTCCCCCTGCGTGGCGTAGATATGGGTAATCCCATTCTGGCCATGCACAGCGCCCGAGAAACAGGCGCCGTGCGAGACCACGAGTACTGTGTGCGGGCTTTCACCCGTTTCTATCAGCTCTAGAACTCGAAGGTTTCAATCTTCAGTTCACCTGTCTCCTGCATGATACCCACATACTGGATGAACTCGGGAGTTGCCGAATGCTTATCAAGAACTTCCTGATTCTGCCAGGTCTCGACAATACAGAAAACATCAGGACGAGTCGCACTCTCAAACACATCATAAGCAACCACACCTTCGTGCTTCTGAGACTTGGCAACCAAAGCGATGGCAGCCTCCAAACCACGGGCATACTGCCCTTCTTTGGCCTGATAAAAACAATTGATACGAATCATAATAAAGATAAAAAATAAAGGGTTAAACCATATTCTCTTTCACAAAATTAGAGAATTCCAACGGAATAGAACCTGAAAAGAACGAAAAAAAAGACCTAATTACATATTATTAACGAATCATGAGAAACCAGACATTCCTCCTCAGAAACCTACTGGTGTATGTGACATGCATCCTTACGTTTGGAGCGTCTGCCCAGACACAGATTGACTACAAGAACCTGGCACGACAGATTTTCTCGGGTGAACAAGACCAGTTCCACGTGCAGGGCATTGCCTTTGATCCCGTAAGCAAAAACCTATATCTGTCTTTTACCACCTCGCTCGTCAAGGTAGACCAACAAGGCAACCTGATAGGTAGTGTCATCAACTTGACTGGACATTTAGGATGCATGAGCTACAATCCTGACGACGGACGCATCTATGCAAGCCTGGAATACAAACACGACGTCATCGGGAAAGGAATCATGTCGGGAACAAACTCTGTGAACAGCATGGAAGATGCATTCTACATCGCCATCTTTGACGGTAGCAAAATCACCCGTCCCAACATGGATGCCAGCGAGGTAATGACCAGCGTATATATAAAGGAAGCTGTAGATGACTACAATGCCATCGTGACCAATCAGGGAAACCAAGTGGAACATCGTCACGGATGCTCGGGCATCGACGGAGTAGCCATTGGACCCAAACTGGGAAAATCAGATGGAAAAAACCAAATCTATATTGCTTATGGGGTATACGGTGACAAGACACGCAATGACAACAACTATCAGGTTATCCTGAATTATGACATCAGGAAATGGAAGAGATACGAGCGTACTCTAAACAGCCAAAGCTTGCACCATAGTGGACCCAAGAAAGCAAACCACAAGTTTTTCGCATGGACAGGAAACACCGAATGGGGGATCCAGAACTTGGCCTACGATCCAAATCTGCATTGCTTGATGGCAGCTGTCTATCGCGGGAAAAGAGAAGGATGGGAAAACTACGATCTCTATGCCATCGATACTCGTCAGAAACCGAAGAAACAAACGTTAAATGGCATTGAACCCACAATGAAGGGCAAGGTGCTTCCTCTGTTGGAGCAAGGCTACCATGACATTCAACACAACACATGGGGATGGCATTTCCCTTGGGGAAGCACGGGGTTGAACCCATTGGGCAACGGATACTACTACATCTCCAAGAATGCCCGAAACAAGGAAACAAAACGGCAAAGCAGCACCGTATGTCTCTTCCGATGGACAGGAGACAAGGAAGCCCCATTCGAAGAAGTGAAATAAACCAAAACCTTATTTAATATCTAACAGAGAAATCAGAAATCAAAAGAAATGAAAAGAAGAGATTTTTTGAAAGGTGCCTCGATGCTCTCACTTGGAGCACTTGCTACAGGATGCACCAATCCCGCTAAAGAAGGGACAGCGACTGCTATTCATGCAGTTGGCAACAAGAACATGGGACTGCAGATCTACACCTTGGGAAACGAACTCTATGCGGAGGATTTCAGCGCTAACCTGAAACGTATTGCCAACATGGGCATCAGAAATCTGGAATTGGCAGGTTATGATCCCGCAGACCGCAAGATTGGCGGCATAGAGAGAACCGATTTCAAAAAGATGGCCGAAGATGCAGGTCTAAATATTGTCAGTTCTCACGTGAATCCACCAACTGTTTTTTCTGGCGCGGCAGGACGTGAGAACCGTACTGGGAGAGACGGATACTTCAGCGGTGACATGAAGAGCGAAATCGTGGAATCCTTTAAACAGATCGCTGATGACCATGCAGAACTGGGCATCGAATACCTGATACAACCTATGATGCCGAAAGAAGGCATTAACAACATAAATGATGTGAAGGTCTTCTGCGACACGTTGAACGCTACGGGTGAAGAAATCAAGAAGCATGGTGTGACCTTTGGTTACCACAATCACAACATGGAGTTTTGCAAGGTAAATGATAACAGCACCAGCCGTTTCATGGGTGACATCCTGACCCGCCCTTATGTTGAGGGAGAGCAAATCATCGACATTATGATGCGAGAGACCCATCCAGACCTTGTGAAGTTCGAGATGGATACCTATTGGACTATCATGGGTCAGAACGACCCCGTAGCAATGTTGACAAAATATGCTGACCGGATAAAACTGCTTCATATCAAGGACTTTGTCGTATTGGGCGAATCTGGTGCTTTGAACTTCCAGAACATCTTCAACAAGTTCTTCGAGAACGGAAACCAATACTACTTTATTGAAATAGAGGACATTGACAGCGGCAAACAGTTTGAACGTTTGGAGAAAAGTGCCACTTGGTTAGCTCAACAAGATTACGTGAAATAAGAATCAAGAGTGAATCGCCTCTTTATTTGTTGTTTCTTTTCGCAAAAAGAAAAAAAAGTATTATCTTTGAGGCGGCTTTCTACTTATCATTATAACTAATTGAATCTATTTATAAAGGAATGCTTTGGTCTATTGTAGCAGGTATAATTGCTGGATTCATTGCCAGCAAGCTGACCGATGGAAGTGGAAAAGGTTGTTTGGTTGACTTGTTTCTTGGTATCATCGGTGGTGCATTAGGAGGGTGGCTGTTCGAATTATTAAATATCAGTTGGGGTGGCTGTCTAGGTCAAATCGGTACCGCTGTTATAGGAGCCGTCATCTTCCTGTTCGTTTGGAAAAAACTCACAAGATAAAGCTTAAGAATATGCATAGAACAAGAATCCTGCTGATTGCACTCTATCTAATCAGCATAGCTACCGTATGCTGGGCATCAGAGCCTTTCCGTTATCTGTTTGCCTACTTCCCCAGCAACGACAACGAGAACCTCTACTTTGCCTTGAGTAGCGATGGCTTCAACTACACTCCCATCAATCATGGACAAAAGGTGATGGCCAGTGATACTGTTGCCTTGAAAAAAGGCATCCGCGACCCCCACATTCTGCGTGGGCAAGACGGCAAAACCTTTTATATGGTAGCTACCGACATGCGTTGCGCAGAAGGATGGGCCAGTAATCGAGGCATCGTACTTTACAAGAGCAAGGATCTTATCCATTGGACACACAGCACCGTACATTTCCCAACTCGATTCCCTAACAAATGGAGTCATGTAACCCGCGTGTGGGCTCCAGAAACCATTTGGGATCCCAACTACGTGAACTCCGACGGAAGTAAAGGTCGATATATGGTATACTTCTCTTTGCTGACCGACGATGGAACGTTGCCCTATGACAAGGTGTTCTATAGCTATGCAAACGATGATTTCACCGATTTGATGACGGAACCCACCTACCTTTATGACAGAGGCTCGGCCACCATCGATTCCGATATCGTTTTCGACAAGCGAGATCAGCTGTACCACATGATCTACAAGAATGAAGGCAGCGGTGGCATCTGCCAGGTAACAGCTAAGACATTAACGGCTCCCGTAGGTACTCCCCAAGGAAGTCAATGGAGCAAGCCTTCACCTACTCTTCAGCAAACCAAAGTGGCTGTAGAAGGTGGCGGTCTTTTCCAACTTCAGGGAACAAACACATGGGTACTAATGTACGACTGCTATACAAGTAACTACTATCAATTCTGCACCACCGAGGATTGGGAACATTTCACCCTAAAAGCACAGACTGAGACACATGGAGCCTTCACTCCTCGCCACGGAACAGTAATTCCACTGAAGAAAAAAGAAATCAAGAAATTACTGAAAGCATTCCCTATAGACTAGTCTGCAAATGATGATGGCCTGATCCCAAGGTTACACGAACGAATTTACCATCCTTTGTACCCTTCACAACATCACCATCCACCTGCATCCTGCCCTTTCTGTTGATAAAAGGAAGATAAACCTGTGCCTCAGAATTGGCAGGAATCTCTACATCCAATGAGAAAGACTTACCTGGCATATTCTGGAAAGCTACCTTCACACTTCCACGGATGGTGGGTACAACAGCTTCTGCACTGCGGAGTGAACCTGGCTGGGGCTTGATACGGAAAGTACGAAAACCAGGCTCCAAAGGTTCCACACCCATCAACTTACGAGGAATGATATTGGCAGGAGCAGCTCCCCACGCATGATTCCAGTCGAGATTATTCTTAAAACGAGTGTCCCAAGCTTCCATTGCAATCGTGGAACCCACACAAATCATGTTATACCAACTACGTTCATGCGTAGCATTCATCAATGAAAGGGCATAATCTGCATCTTCTGCCTCATACAAGGCATCCAAGAGGAACTGGGCCCCATATACACTGCATGCCATTCCTCGAGAGTGGATGAAATCCAAAACGGAACCACGGTACCTGTCAGGCACAAAGCCAAATGCCAAGGGGAACATATTAGCATGCAAAGAAGAGTGATCACTCTCCAATCCATCCATGTAACAGCCAGTCTGGGGATTTAGAAGCAACTTGTTTATTCTATCAGCTACACGTGCAGCCTCTTGAGCATAAAATCTCTCATCTGCACTCTTACCCAGGATTCTAGCCATTTCCGCAACCAAATGAAGCGCCTCATAATGGTAAGCATTGACCACAGTAATATGGTCTGTCAGCTGATACCCATCTGCTTCCCCTGCCTCTTTTTTCCCAATGCCAAAAGCTCCACTCTGAGGCCAATCCACAATGTCACGTATACTTTTACCTCGATAACCAATAGACGACAAGAAATCAGACGTTTGACCTTTCTTGGTGCTAATCAGTCCGTTTGTCTGAGTCAATGCCAACATTGTACGAGCTTTCAGCAGGTCATAATGACGCTGGATAAGTTGAATATCACCTGTATTAAGATACTCATACCAAACCATCAGGACAGATTGCAGAATCCATTCAGTAGGCCACGTGGGATAAGCAATCAAATAATCCACACTATAACGTGCCATTGAATACTCATGATCCACACCATAGTGACCCAATTGATTGATAAGAGCATCTGCTTCGTAAGGAATACGCTCGCGATCGCCATCCACATACACGCCAGCGAACGATGTAGCGCGAATAGTGTATTTGCAAAGATCCCACACCTTGTTCAACACCGTATCACTAGAAATAAAAGAGGAGGCCTCATCGTCAAACCAATAATGAACAGAAGAACGGATGACATCCTTTTCTGTCACATCAGGACGATAATCCTCTAGCTCGCAATAACGAAACGGATAAACCTCTCCTACATAATCAGGCATCAAGATAGGTTTTACAGAGCTCTCATTGGCTTTCATGTCAGTATTACGTCCATCAGGACGAATCTTCAGATGATAAGTATGAGTACCCGACATGAGAGGCAAAAGATACTTGGTATAACGAATTGTTCCTCCAGGATGTCTGTTCACATGCCCATCGTCCAAAATAGCTTCACCTAGATGAACAGTAACGGTATCTCTGCCTGTGCTCGAATGGAGTGAAATTGCCAGCTGGCCGAAAGCATCTCGTCCGAAATCAACGACCTGACTCGTATCAGAAAGGCGCCTTATATAGACGGGGCTATCATTATCCTTCTGAAGAGGATAACGAGGAAATGTGTCATCCAAACTCGCTGCTGTCCGGAAAGCCTTGGGGGAGGAATAGGAGGATTCTGCTCCATGATTGTCCCACACCTTAACAGTCCAGTAATACGTAGTGGATGGTTGCAAAGCTATTCCTTCCATCGGAACCGCAATTGAAAGATCCGACTCTACTGGACCACTATCCCATACATCTGCTTTCCCTTCTGCCAGCAAATCCTGGTTGGTAGCTACAAGGATACGGTATGCTTTCTGCAACGTGGCAGGCTTATCACACTCCAATTGCCAACTCAACGAGGGATGTGCACGATGGATTTCTGCCACTTGATACGATTCTACCATAAAAGGCATATCACTCAATGTGAAAGAAGTTGGATATCCATCCATGAACACCCGCTCTGTGTGCTCCAAAAGGTCTGTCATCAAATGTGAAGGAACAGTTGACTTAGGAAAAACAGACAACACAAAGAATCCACTCAGAAACAAGAAGATGGTTCTAAATCTCATCTAATTATTTGAATCAAAAGGTAAAATTATATGTTCCTTGTTGCAGAGTTGCCGTTGTAAAACCACCCTGACGTGTCACAGCACTCACACCTTCAACCTTCTCAAGGGTTTTCCCAGATTCAGACACATCACCCATTGTGGGTAGAATCAATGTAGCATAACTACCCACTGGGATAGTAATCTTGTAGGTTTTGCTACCCTTTTGTTGGAGGATTTCCGAAATTACCTTCCCATAAGGAGTCTGCAAAGCATAACGAACACGTTCCAAATCAGTCAAATAAGGTTTGAGGACAATATGTCTGTAACCAGGTTTCTTCGCATCAGTTTCCACACCTGCCAAGCGACGATACAACCAAGTCAAACCACTGCCGAACATTGGATGATTATGAGAATCCTGACCGTTCCATTGTTCCCATGTAACTGTAGCACCTTGTTCTATCCACCAACCGTAACTGGGAAAATCACGCTTATTCATAGCCTCGTAAGCCAAATCAAGCATTCCGTTGTCAGCCAAAGTCTCAAAAAAATACTTAGTACAAAGGAAACCTGTATTGATATGGCCTTTGTGGTCTGCAATTTCTTTCTTTAGAGTTGCCACCACATCAGCCTTGCGGTCAGCAGGAACACCCATACGGAGGGCATAGATATTGCTTCCCCCTTGACCATAAGACTTCTTCTCTGCATTATAAAAATAGGTATTGAAGCTGTTGCGAACCTTATTGGACAAATCTCTATAATATGTCTCATCTGTAGTGTTACCTAGAGCATTGGCGGCCTGAGCCATATAATCTGTACATAGCCACAAATAGAAGGTGTGAACAAGTTCATCGCGAGGCAATTCTCCATTGGGGGGGCACCAATCACCTAAATTCAACCAGTAGCATTGATCTTTTCCATTGGTCTGAAGCTTTTTCTGGAACATGATCCCATCAGGAGTCAACCAAGTGAGCATGTATCGGACTTGCTCTTTCATAGCGAAATAGGAGTCTTTCAGCAAGCGAGTATCACCATATTGCACATAATACTGCCAAGGCACAATGGTCATAGCGGCTCCCCAAGCCACACCTCCACCAGCTCCAGGTTCCCAAGGGGCACTATTGGGTTCATAACCCGTCTCCACATTTTGAGTGTTGCGCATATCGCGTATCCACTTCCCATAAAAAGCAGATGCATCAAAGTTAAGCATCACCGTCTCTGCACTAGCCTCACCATCGCCCGTGTATGGCAAACGTTCACGATGAGGACAATCGCTGGCGATACAGCCATGCATGTTATCCAGCTGTGATCGACGCCATATCGTGTTCACTTGATTAAAGAGTTCGTTGGAGCACTCGAATTCAGAATTTATGTGGACATCCGTATTCACAGCTTCTGCAACAAGATTCTCCTCAACCAGATTCTCCACACCAGTAATGGTTGCCTTACTGAAAGCAAACCATGTGAAGCGAGGAGCATAATTCTCTTCTCCAACTCCTTTAAAGACGTACTGTTGAATGCCTTGAGGAGACTCGCACACGTAGTTCACACGTAGAGTGTCACCCTTCTTGCCCACGATGTCGTGGAAATGAATCCATCCTGCTATCTCTGTACCAAAATCCACCTCATATTTCTTCTCGCCAACTTTCCTCAGAGACTTTGGTTTCATCGTCAAGGTAATCTTATCAGCAGGAGAGGTTTGTGCAGTCATACGACCACCAGGCCCCTTGACAACATTCGCATTCGACCAATTACTCTCACGGCAATCAGCCGTTGCCCAATCCGGAGTTTCATAGTTTGCATCATAGAGTTCACCTTTATAAAGGCCATTGTAATGAATAGCGCTCTTCTTGGTTTTCCATGTTCCATCCGTTTCTATGACCTGAGTCGTTCCATCCTCGTAAATGATCTCCAACTGCAAACGAAGGCAAGGATCACCATAACGACTGGCGATGTGCTTATCAGGATTATAGAATCCATTCCCCAATAATACTCCCAGAGCGTTTCGCCCTTCCTGGAGCTGCTTGGTCACGTCATAAACCAGATACAAGACGATAAAGTCACGGAAGTTGTTGTCGAGTGTGATGGCAGGCTTATCCAGATCAAAACGTTTGGAATAATCCGTCATGTTGGGCACCAGATAATCATCTCCAATCCGCTCACCATTCACATAAAGCTCGAAATAACCCAATCCGCAGACAAATGCCTTAGCCTGCTTTACAGCTCCACGAGTAGAGAAGCCTTTGCGGAACATCGGAGCGGAACCATCGTTCTTGCCAGCATCAATCCACTTGGCAGTCCACTTCTCATTAGGAAGTCCCATTCCCCATTGAGCAGGTTCACTCCACTTGGAAGCCTTTCCCTTTTGATTCCATGTCCGCACCTTCCAATAATAATCTGCCCCATCCTTCAATGCTGGGCCATCATAAGGTACCAAACTGGATTCTGTCGATTTCTGCTTCCCGCTGTCCCAAACGTCAAATTTTCCTTTTTTCAGGTTCTCGAGACTGCTGGAAACACCTATCTGGTAAGCCGATTGACTCTGGCCACGCAAAGTTTCCTTCTTCACCTCATTCACCCAAGAGAAACGCGGTTTCTGGACATCAACGGTAGAGGGATTTTCCATGTGTTCCAAACGAAGATTCGTCACATTGAACTGAGCACGAGAAGAAGTGGCAATCAGAAAAGTCAGAGCCAAGAAAGAAGCTAAACGGTGTAGATGTATCATAATGTAGCGTATTTAATGTGTTGTTTGGCTACAAAGATACAAAAAAAATGGGGTAAAGAAAAGGGGAGGGAAAGATAATTTTCCGAAAAACATCTGCGTATTTGGATTTTTTTGTGTAAGTTTGCAATCAAACTACCAAAAGAAACCAAAAGTGCACATAGCTATCGCGGGAAATATCGGTTGTGGGAAAACCACCTTGACCAACATGCTGGCCAAGCATTATGGTTGGGAGCCCAGGTTTGAGGCTGTCAGCTATAACCCATATCTCGAAGATTATTATCACGATATTCCACGATGGTCCTTCAATATGGAGATATTCTTCCTGAAGGAGCGCTTCAAGGACATTCTGGAAATCTCGCAGACGGACAAGACCATCATCCAGGACCGCAGCATTTATGAAGGGGTCTATGTATTCGCAGCCAACAACTACCGCATGGGGCATCTTTCAGAAAGAGACTACAAGGCCTACATGGAACTTTTCGAACTGATGACAGACATCGTGAAGTATCCTGATCTGATGATTTACTTGCGCGCCAGCATCCCCCATTTGGTTTCCAACATCCAGAAACGTGGACGCAACTATGAGCAAGCTATCCAGCTGGACTATCTAAAGGGGTTGAACTCCCTCTACGAGAGATTCATCTACAACGAATACAAGGGGCGAGTGCTTACCATTGATGTCGACAATATGGATTACGAGCATAATCCTCAGGACTTCAAGCAGATAACTGAGAAGGTAGATGCTCTTGTTTATGGACTCTTCCCCTTGTAGCAACAGAAAACGAACCATTCAAAAGACACAGAATTATGCATATCGCTATCGCAGGAAACATTGGAAGCGGCAAAACCACATTGACCAACATGCTGGTTAAACGCTATAAATGGATTCCACGCTTCGAGCCCGTGGACGTGAATCCATATTTGGAAGACTTCTATGCCGACATGAACCGTTGGTCCTTCAATCTGCAAATTTACTTCCTGAACAAGCGTTTCCGCGATGTGGTGGAAATATCCAAGAGCAAGGAGACCATCATTCAGGACCGCACCATCTTCGAAGATGCCAGGATCTTTGCCCCTAACCTGCATGCTCAGGGTTATATGAGCGACCGCGATTTCGCGAATTACAGCGAGCTTTTCGACCTGATGATGAGCCTGGTGGGACTGCCTGACCTGTTGATTTACATCCGCAGCACCATTCCCAACCTGATTGCGCAGATCAGCAAGCGAGGACGAGAATTCGAGCAATCCATCCGTATCGATTACCTGACTGGGTTGAATGAACGCTACGAGGAATGGATTGCAAACTATCCTGGCAAACTACTGATTGTGGATGGCGACACAACAAAATTCGAGAGCAACCCTCAGGATTTCAAGAAAATAACCGATCAGATTGACTCTATCCTCTACGGATTGTTCCCTGAAGATTAAATTCCCTTCTCTTATTTCCTTCCTTTTTGGACATGAAATAACTTATTGCGACAACTCGCACTTATCAAGGGTGTTTTGAAATTAATCCTTCTTTCCCATCCTTTTGTAATCCAGACAAGTAGTAAGTTAAGCAAGCTGTGCCATCCATCGTTGGTTCATTGGTACTGTAGTCCCCAATAGCATCGTGGTAAACCATTTGTTCTGGCTGGAAATATTCATATGCCTGACCAGGTTGATTAGGCAAACCTCTCAAATCCACACCAAGCAGGGAATTGAAAATGTTGCTATATACAGGGCCATCCACCAAGCCACCTGTTGCGTTGCCTAAGCCCAAACGAACACATCCTGAATGAGGCTGAGTGGGATATACCCTGCAACCAGGAAACTCCACAATCATACACGTACCCCATGGATTACATCCAAATAGCCAATCTAACATAGAAGTTTCCATCTCTTCAAATTGTTCATCTCCGCTCAGTTCTCGATAAAGTCGACATTGTGTCAGCATTGCAACACACAAATTATTGCTACACCATATATAAGGTAAACCATTCAAATAGGCAGAAGATCGAGCCTTTTCATACGTTCTTTCAATGCCTGATTTCAGATTCCTCAAGAATTCTTGTGAGAGGCGACTCTTTGGATTTAATGATGCTAAACGAACGTGTCCCATGTTCATGAAAGGATACCACTGATAATGTCGTGCGCTGTCGGCTCCCATCCACGGCGTGACAGGTTCCTGGCGACCATATTCTACTCCTTGTTCCAGATACTCAGCATTTCCTGTTTGCAGGTACAATTCCAGCGAAGCAAGTTCCATGTCATCTGTCCAATTGCATTCCTCATAAATATAAGGAGACAGAACTGAGGCTGTCTGACAAGTACCAGGTTTAGCCCTGCCTGATTGATAAGCATCTTTGGATCGGGTCTCCAACGAAGATGCAAATTCAGGAAAGAAGGGAGCAAACACCTTGCTGCCTAAGGAAAAACAGCTCGAGAACTTTCCTGCCGTGTTGGCAATTCCTGTGGTAGCATTCATGAATTTACCACGTTGTTGAGGTTGACCACTACAATAATAGACAGGACGTCCCCTTCCTTTCCCATAACCATAGTCCACACTATCCTTCTGAGGGAATCGCATGCCTGCATGGTCACGATCATCTGCAATTTGGTTATAATATTCTCCTGGATTAGGATTCATCCTGCACAGCCAATCCATACCCCATTTTGCCTCATCCAAAATGTCAGGAATACTGTTACTTCCTTCCAAGCCATTCGCATCGTAGAGGTCACTAAAAGAGTCTGGATTTTGCTGATAGGCAAAGAGCATCTGATAGGTTGCATTAGCACTTGTGGCTGTATACTGAAGCATATCTGCCGCATCATGCCATCCACCTCGAACGTCAATCTTTTGACCTGTCTTGGTGGGATGGTAAACAATGTATCCATCATGAGTATGACAACTATCACGAAAGAATGGATTGTAACCACATCTCTGCTGACGCATATAGTGAAGCAAGAAATCTGCGCTACCATCCCACACATGAAATGAGATATGGATAGTGTCAGACAATGCCTCGCCTGCTTTTATTACATAATCTCCAGATTTGACTTGAGCAGAGAAATCCAATCGATAACACGAAACCATCTTCCCATAGCTGGGCACTCGTTTCAAACTTTTATACCTCATGACCTTTCCTGTACTGCAATTAATCAGCTCAAATTTTTTAAGGTTCAATTCATCATCGCTGATCAGCACAGCTACCTTTTTACTATTGGGCAGATAACCTACCTGATTGATACGAATCCAACTTTCGGCATAAACACTAAGGAAAACAAAGATTCCTATCAGAAAAGTGCTTGTTCGTTTCATGTTATTTTTGATTTCCAGTTGCAAACTTACACAAAATTTTCCATTCCTTGCCATTTTTTGCTTTGAGATGTCGAAGAAAATCACTAATTTTGCAAATGGTATGCATTCGATTATGTTCGTGCTACCACATTAAAAAACATTCACCATGAAACGAGTCCTTCTCTTTGGTATAACCTTTCTGCTCCTTGCTGGTCTCTTCCCAACATCAGCTCAGAATGATCTCGAGAAGCCTCCCTTTAAGATGATTATTCGTCTTTGGCCTGATCATCATAAGGTAGATTCTCTTTCAGCCCAACTTTTACAAGCATTACGACAGTATCCTCATTTTTGTGACGAAGTATGGCTTTGTGCTGAGATTCCTATGACGCTCCCTTTGGAAGAGCACCTTGCTTCTGCTTACAAGATGGCAAAGTTGGCCAAAGATATGCGGAAATTAGGTGTCGTCCCCAGCATACAATGCATTACTGTGGGGCACCCTGAGGATGGAAGTGCCAAACCTGATCCTAATATTTATTGGGGCACAATGGTTGGCCCTGATGGAGCCAAAGCCACGACACAAAGCTGTCCACGTCAACCAGGTTTTCTCCAACAATGTCAAGATGCACTTGCTATTTATGCCAAAGCTGTTCAACCAAACATTGTTTGGCTCGATGATGACCTTCGCATCACTTCCCATGGGCCAGCGTCTGCCATCTGTTATTGCGATGATTGCATTCGTCAATTCAATGAACTATACGGTTATTCCTACAATCGCGTCTCTCTGGTAGATGGTTTGGCTCATAATCAATCAAGTGGCGAGTTGCGTAAAAACTGGATACGATTCTGCCAAGATGGACTTGCCTGCGTAGCATCTGCAACAGCTCGAGGTGTCCACAACGCTTCGCCCAAGTCACGTATGGGACTACAACACGTTGGATTTCACCAGTTCTTTCTCGAGGGATATGACTGGAACCCCATCTTTAACGCCTTTGAGCGCGAGACAGGACTCACTCCAGCCAGCCGTCCAGGACACGGCAACTACAACGATCATGCTCCACGTTCCATGTTTGAGAAAGGATTGCAGATCGCACGCCAGATACGTCGATTGAACAAAAACATCGTGGAGATAGCACCTGAGATAGAAGGATATCTTCACAAATCCACAGGTAAGAGCGCTCATGGTGTCTGCGTAGAGACCATGTATTATCTGTCTATGGGAGCCACTCAGATGTCGTACGCTCTCATTTGTTCAGCACAAGAACCCATGCAATGGTATGCTGACCACTACTTCAAGCACTTGCAGCTTTGGCATGAGTTTGCTCGCGAATATGCTGATTTCAACTGGGGTACTGAACCTGGTGGCATCAATCCCTATATCAGTCCAAACATGCCTTACGTGAATGAAAGTCCTTCTGCCCAACCTTTTGCTTGGGCAACTACTACGGCAGGAAACGAAGCCTCCTCGATGGTTCCACTTGGCATTCCTTTCTGTCCTGATGGCAATTACCCAGTTGCTCTGATGCTCGACGAAGCAAGCATCTCTGGCATTACTGATGAAGAAATGAGGGACCTCCTGCAAACACAGAATCTTATTTTAGATGCTTCAGGTTGGAATGCTCTACAACAACGAGGCCTAACCTCTGATGCAAGGCGAATTTATCCTCGAGGTCTCCAGAATACACCTTGTTATGAACTGCCTATGGGGCATCGAATCACAGTAGTTTCTTTCTCTCCTGACATCAATGGAGATGAGCGGCTTCTGCTTTTGCGAGCTATGGATTGGGCTTCTTATCATCGTTTGCCTGCCATCATCGAAAGTCGTGCCCAAGCAGCTCTTGTCCCTCGCGTCGATGCAGAGGGGAATCTGCGTTCAGTTGCCATTCTCAACAGTTCTATAACCCCTGAGGATTCCTATACGATTCGCCTTCGTCCAGGAAGGCAAAACGCAAGACGTTTTATTTGGAAGAAGAATGGAGAGAAAGACAAACGGCTCAAACCTCAATACGTAGGGAATGATGTCCTGCTGACAGTCCCTGCCTTAGAGGGCTGGAACTTTGGCTGGATAGCAATAGAATAGACCTGAAAATCAACACGTTCATACAGTATCAACCATCAAATATTTCCACATGAAAAAGATTTTTTCCATACTGATGCTTCTGGTTTGCTGCCACCTGCATGCAAGAGATCTGGCACCTGAGATTACGGAGCTATGGGGTGGGGACAAATATTGCTCCTTCACCTCAATCATTAAGTTCAAAGGAAAATATTACGTCTCCTTTCGAGAGGGAGAAGGTCATGTCTTTGGCCCTGATGGTGAGGCTCGAGGCAAGATTCGCATTCTGCAATCCAAGGATGGCAAGAAGTGGAAATCCGTCTATCTGGGCGAGAAAGAGGGATATGACCTTCGAGACCCCAAACTCTCCATCACGCCAGACGGCCGGCTAATGGTTATCGTGGGCGGTTCCATCTATCGCGACAAGAAACTCCAAGGCCAGGAACCCCACGTATGTTTCAGCAGCGATGGAATCAACTACAGCGAGCTCCAGCGCATCACTATCGATGGCCAGCTGCCCAATTCTGATTGGATCTGGCGTGTCACCTGGCACGATGGAGTGGGATATGGCATAGATTATGGGACAGAGAAAGGAACACGCTTTCTGCGCCTGCTGTCCACCAAGGATGGAATCCATTTCAGCACCATCACAGACCTTGATGTGCCAGGCTTTCCCAACGAGGCAACAATTCGCTTCACTCAGGATGGAAGGATGGCCTTGATGGTTCGTCGCGATGATGCTGACGCAATGGGCTATTGGGCTGTAAGTCAGGCACCTTACACACAATGGGATTGGAAGAAGATGGAGATGCGTTTGGGAGGTCAGGACTTCCTCTTTTATGGAGACAACATCATCGCTTCCACCCGCTCCCACTACATTCCCTCTCGATGCAAGACAGTCATCCTGAAGGGCGATGAGACTGGTCGATTCGAGGAAGTTATGGTACTTCCTTCTGGAGGGGATACGAGTTATCCAGGTCTCCTCATCGAGGGCGAAGAGCTTTGGGTTTCCTATTATTCCACTCACGCCTCATCGATGGCTAAAGTGTACCTCGCAAAGATTCCCCTGAAAGCATTGGGCATAGAACCCATAGGAAAAAGGTAAAGGAAAGAAGGATTCGTCTTTATCCAAAGACACTCAAGAGACATACTTTTCGCCAGCTTTGGAGGGGGCAAAAAAGACAACGTGTTGTGTTGGCGGTTTCAACACGTTGACTTTGCGGTTTCAACGTGTTGTGTCTGGGGTTTCAACGTGTTGTCTTTTTCGACTCGACAGGACGAGGAAATGCACTACAACT
>JAEEGH010004868.1_pt1 | contig 34144 bp, 25 predicted proteins | sample 9134181 | NCBI WGS metagenome assembly JAEEGH01 (sample SAMN16246544, study PRJNA631951) | gut metagenome | biome: gut microbiome; feature: rumen; material: DP-attached | host: Bos | place: Iran: Karaj | collected 2018-10
CTTTCGGAGTCCGCTACGACTTTATGTACATGCCTCAATGGTATGATGATTCAAGCAAAAACGATTACGGTCTGTTCTCTTCTGCAATGATTTCAGCCCGATACCACTTCTAGGATATAAAAAATGAAAAAATATTTGAATTCAATAACTAAAATCGCAGTTCTTGCCTGTGCAGCACTTTTCTGTTCATGCCGCGGAGTAATTTTTGACACAATCCGTACGGAAGTAAAACTCACGGACGCCCAGGTTTCCGGAGATGTTTTCTGTATCACACGCCATTCAGGCACAGACGGAAACGAATACCTTTACACAAGTCTCGGAACCATCAAAAGAAAGGACGTAACATATGATTCAACTGTAACAGAACTGTACGGCGGCCAGTGGAAGGTTGTAAACAAACCGTCAGGACTTATCTTAGGAATCACAAGTGCCAGCGACTCATATCTTTATCTTACAAGCCTCTTGATTGAAACAGTAGAAGACGACGGCGAAAACGAACCTCAGTCATATACAATTTATTACAGCGGTGACGACGGCGAAACATGGAACCGTGTAACACTCGAAGACGGAACAGATATTCCGACACTCGCATATACAGGTTCAATCATAAAAGTATTTGGAACAAACTCGCCGAATCCTGCAAACCGAGCCGCATTCCTGAATTATGCGGGGCTTACATACAAACTCGAAGCAGGCGTTGCAAAATCAATCTTGGCAGATTCAACTTATGTAAACCTGGGAACAAGCAGCCAGTCAGTTGCACTTCTGGACGGCGTTTACTACTTCAGCGACAATTATTCAATGACAAGCAATGAAACAAGTTCAACAAACGCAACCTGTATTTACACAGGAAGCAGCGATTCAATCAAATACCTTGTTTCTGGCGCATACGATGCAGATGCAGACGGATACGGCTGGGTTTCTGTCGATCCTGATCTTGGAACAATTTACTCACTTTCCTATGCACAGGACAAAATCCTCGTCGGAACATCAGACGGAATCAAAAATGTCATTTTGAATGGTACAATCCCGTCGAATTCAACAGGTACGTTCTCATCAAACGCAGCCTCAGCCCTTTCTTCATACTATCAGGTATGGCAGACACTCGTTCTTGATCCTTCATTAAATCTTGAAGGCACAGACCTTTATGCAAGCATGGACTTTGAAGACTCATCATCGAACACATCTGCAACCTTCCAGAATGTCGGTATGTGGGCTTACTACCCTGGACGAGGCAGCTGGAACCGGGAATAATGTCTGATTTGTTTGACTCTGCGTCACATCAAAAAGAGCCTCTTGCGGCAAGGATGCGCCCGCGGAACCTTGATGAATACATCGGCCAGGACCACATTGTCGGAAAAGGCAGGCTTTTGCGCCGCGCTATCAGTGCTGACCAGTTAACTTCGGTTATTTTTTACGGACCGCCGGGCTCTGGAAAAACCACTCTTGCCCGCGTTATCGCAAATCACACTTCTTCAAACTTCATTACCCTGAACGCTGTTTTGACCGGTGTTCAGGATATAAGAAACGCAATCAAAAATGCCGACGAATATTACAAACTTTATAACCGCCGTACAATTCTGTTTGTAGACGAAGTTCACCGCTGGAACAAAAGCCAGCAGGATGCACTCCTTCCATGGGTCGAAAACGGCACAATCATTTTAATCGGCGCTACAACAGAAAATCCTTTTTTTGAAGTAAACAAGGCCCTCGTAAGCCGGAGCCGTGTATTCCAGCTTAAGCCCCTTACAAAAGATGATCTGATGAAGGCCGCTCAGATGGCGCTGCATGACACAGAACGAGGTTACGGCCACTGGGATGTTGAATTTGAAAAGGGCGCCCTCGAGCACCTGGTCGACACCGCAAACGGCGATGCACGTTCCCTTCTCAATGCTCTGGAACTTGCCGTCGAAACCACCCCGGAAAAATGGGAGCCGAACAACACAAATCCGGTTCCGGCCTGGGGAAGCAAAATCTACATTTCCAAAGAAGCGGCCGAAGAATCGATTCAGAAAAAGGTTGTTTTGTACGACCGTGACGGCGACTATCACTACGACATAATTTCTGCATTCATAAAATCACTTCGCGGACGCGACCCGGACGCCGCAATGTACTGGCTTGCACGCATGGTGCGCGCAGGCGAGGACCCGCATTTTATCTTCCGCAGAATGTTGATTTCTGCCTGCGAGGACACAGGTCTTGCCGATCCGTACGCAATTGCAGTCGTTACTTCGTGCGCAGATGCCTTTGACCGCGTAGGACTTCCGGAAGGCCGTTACCACCTGGCACATGCTGCACTGTATCTGGCAACTGCGCCAAAGTCAAACAGTTCCATGGCCTTCTTTGACGCCCTTTCATCGGTAGAAAAAGAAGATGCAGAAGTTCCCAATCATTTGAAGGACGGAAACCGCGACGCCGAAGGCTTTGGCCACGGGGACGGCTATCTGTATCCGCACGCATACCGGGACCACTGGGTTGCACAGCAGTATCTTCCGACCGAACTCGTTGGACGCGTTTTTTACACTCCGACCGACCAGGGCTACGAAGCCAGAATCAAGGACGACGTTCTTTCACGGCGCGAAATGCAGATTTCCGCTATTCTTGAAGACATCCAGCCCGAAAAGCCGGACACAAACGCTTCCTGCGGAATGCATCCGCTTCCTCACTTTGCAAGCGACTTTAAAAATCCGATCGGCGAATGGTGGATAAACAAAAACTTCAACACAAACACAACTGTCAAAAAAGAACAGTTAACGTTCACCCCAAAAGATGACAGAAAAGAAAGTGCCCTGGACAAGGCAGACCGCTCATGGAGGGGACGTCTTGATTCAAACCGGGCTCAGGTTCTGACGTCCATCCGCGATGCCATGATACAGCTTGCACAGTTGAGCCGCCACACCAGAAGCCTCATATGGAATGCTGATGACGGGCTTTTGCTCTGGGATATCAGCAGAAAAACTCCTGAGGGTGTAACAGCCGGTGTCTGCTGGAACGAGCGCGGAATGCAGATTCTTGAACAATACGGCCGGACACTCGATGATCTGGACAGACCGGTTTTAACGCTCCGTCCGCCTTCAAAAGAAAATTACCTCACTTCTGATGAATTCAATTCGATTTTGACGGAATACGCCGACAAGGGAATCCTTTTTGACCGTCTCTTTTTCCGCGACCCGTTCAACTGTCAGGACAGCGCAGACGTTCTTGCCTACTCGCTTGACCAGCTTCCAAAAACAATTGTTCCTGAAGGATTTACAGTTGTAATTTCACAGAGAATTCCGGGCAAGGGCCAGCGCATCGGCGAACTTGTGCAGAATCAGATTCTAAATGAATCCACACGCGAAGTATTTGATACAATCCTCAAAAAAATGTCCCTCGCCGAAAATGAATTCTTCAGCAACCAGGACAATCCTCTTTTTGCATGGGACGAAAAATCAATCGCAAAAACTTTTTCGGACAAGGGTTTTGAAGTTAAGTCTGCAAGCCGCGTAATTACCGAAAAACGCCGCATTACCGAGCAGGAAATCAACCGCTGGTTTGACACCGAAAACTCATCTTACGGAAGCGCCCTTGCAGTTCAGGTTGGAAATGACGATCTTTTAAAAATCAAAAACCTGCTTTTGAGTGCCGCAAACAACACGCTTTTTGACTGGAACACAACGATTGAGTTTATGACCGTTTCTGTGGTAAGATAAGCCGTCCGCGAAAGCGGATTTTATTGGATTTAACAGGAGATTCAAAATGAATTTTATCTTTTTAGGCCCACCGGGAGCAGGAAAAGGAACTTTGGCTAAGGAAGCCGCAAAAGCATACGGAATTCCACACATTTCTACAGGCGATATTTTCCGCGAAAACATTAAAAACGGAACTGAACTTGGCAAAAAAGCAAAGGCAATTATTGATGCCGGCGGACTTGTTAGTGACGAAATTACAATCGGCCTCGTAAAAGACAGACTTTCACAGAGCGACACAAAGAACGGCTACATTCTTGACGGATTTCCAAGAACAATTCCTCAGGCAGAAGCCCTCGAATCATTTGCAAAAATCGACGCTGCAGTAAACTTTGACATTGCTGACGAAGCAGTTGTTGAACGTCTTGGCGGACGCGTTTGCTGTAAAGACTGTGGTCAGATGTACCACGTTAAATTCAACCCGCCAAAAACAGCAGGTAAATGTGACAAATGCGGCGGCGAACTTTACACACGCGACGACGACAAAACAGAATCTATCCAGAACCGTCTTGTTGTTTACCGCAAGTCAACAGCTCCACTTATCGACTTCTACAAGAGCAAAGGAAACCTCGTGGACATTGATGCCCGCCCGGCTCCAGAAAAAGTTCTTGAAGAATTCAAAAACAAGTTCTAATTGTTGAATACGACAAATTGAATCCGGCACAAATGCCGGATTTTTTTTATTTTTACCCTTTTATTATCAACATTTATGAATTACAATTAAATGTGCATTACAATTAAAATAACAGAAAGTTTTTTGCCACGGAGCATTTATTATGAAAAAGATTCTTACAGCCACTTCAAACGATGTTATTATCACAACAGTTCAAAACGCCTGCAAAAAATACAGCGCCTATTTTGAAACCGACGTTTTTTCCGACACTGAACAAATCATCAACTATATCGATTACCAGATTCCGGAAATCAAAGTTATAGACTTTTCTGACGAGAAAGTTGATGCAAAAAGAATCCTCGCGGCAATCGACGGCGACCCGTGGCTGCATTACGGCGGAATCATCGCTGTCTGCCAGAACGCCCGCATGATCAGCGAAATCGAAGAAAAGAAAAATCCTAACATTGTTTGCGTTCAGACTGTAAAAGAATTTACAAAACACTTCAGCCGCCTTCTGCGCATTTTGTGGCAGAACCAGCAGTTCCTTTATACACGCGGTATGCAGGACGTTATCGGCGGCCAGGAATCCGGCAGCTTTATCTGCGGCAACGACCCGATGGACATCCGCTTTTACACAAACTTCCTCGTAAGTTATCTTTACAACACAAACCGCATTTCTGACGAAGACCGTTTTAACCTTCAGATGACTTTGATGGAACTTTTGACCAACGCCCTTGAACACGGCAACCTCGAAATTTCATACGAAGACAAATCAAAATGGATGAATCAGGGCGGTGACATCCTTCAGCTGATTGGCGCTAGAGCCGCAATGCCTCAGTTTTCAAACCGCCGCATTTACATTTCATACATAATCGGCAAGGTAAAAAGTGCATTCAAAATCAAAGACGATGGAAACGGCTTTGACTGGAAAACACGCTTGAACAAGGACACAACCACCGAACTTCACGGCCGCGGAATCAGCCTTTCTCAGAACATGGTTTCTGACCTTCATTACAATGACAAGGGAAACGAAGTTTCATTCGAAATCACAAATATCCGTAACACAGTCAACAACGTTCCTGGCATGCTCAAACCGTTCGATACAGTTTCGTACAAGGATAAGCAGGTAGTCTGCCGCCAGCACGAAGTAAGCAACGACCTTTACTTTATCGTAAGCGGCCGTTACGCAGTTTACTCGGGCCGCAAACTTATTTCTGTTTTAACACCAAACGATATGTTCATCGGTGAAATGGCATTTCTTCTCAACGACAGACGTTCTGCAACAATTCTCGCTGTCGGTGACTGCAAACTGATCCGAATCCCAAAACAGGACTTTTTGTCATTGATTAGACGCAATCCGCATTATGGTATATTCTTATCAAAAATGCTTGCCCAGCGTCTTATCCGTCAGACTGATAAAACTCTTGAGCTTGCAAATAAAATCAACGAGATTACAAGAGTAAACTGATCAGATGTCATTAAACTGCAACGAAATCGACCTCATTTTGCGCGAACTGGATATTGAAGGTTCATTCATCCAGGAAATCGTGCAGCCGTCTTTCAGCACAATTGCGCTCTACACCTATAAGCCGGGCGTGGCAAAAACAGTTTTTGTAAGCCTCGCAGCCGGAGAGTGCAGAATTCATGAAGTGCGCCGGAAAATACCTAAAAATGACAAACCGCTCCGCTTTAATGAATTATTGCGTTCCAGAATAAAGGGCGCACGCATTACAGGATGCCGCCAGTTAGGCCACGACAGAATTATTGAATTAAAACTTTTAAAGCCCGCCCCGATTTTTATCCTGCCGGCCGCAAACGAAAAATTTGCGGGCAAAAAAAAGAACGCTCCCCAGGAAGAGTTCGACGAAGAATACTCTCTTTTTATCCGCCTCTGGTCCAACGCCGGAAACATCTTTTTGTGCGACAAAGACAATGTGATTCTCGACAGTTTTTACAGAAGACCGGCTAAGGGCGAAAAGACCGGCGAAGTTCTGGCCCTCCCCAAGGACGCCCCCGTCCCGGCAGACACAGGCACCGCAGTAGTCACCGGCCCTGCAGGTTCAACGGACACAGACGCATCAGAGGAGTCCGAAAAATCTCTTCTCCAGAAATTTCCGGTCCGCTCCTTTGATGAATTTGAAGGCAGTTTTAACGAAAAGGTCGACCAGTTTTATTCATCAAACTCTTCCAAAAACTCCCTCGAAAGCCTTCTTGAACAGGCAGGAAAGTGGTATCAGAGCCATAAGTCAAAACTTGAAGGCGCACTGGAAAGACTTTCGGAAAAACGCATTCAGTTCCAGAATGCAGAACAGTGGAAGCATCAGGGAGATTTGATTTTAAGTTACGCAAATTTGATTCAGGACGGTGCAAAATTCCTTGAATGCACTGATTACGAAAATGGAAAAACCGTCCAGATAAAAATCGATCCCAAAAAGAGCGCCCAGCAGAACGCGGCAGATTATTACGCAACCTATAAAAAGCAGACTTCAGGTCTTGATCAGCTCGAATTTGATATTCAACAGACGCAAAACGAACTTACAAAACTTGAACAGCAGTACCAGAACCTTCTTGCAGAAAAAAATCCTGTAAAACTTGAACAGGTTCTCCGCAAGGCGCAGAAACCGCGCCAGCAGGAAAAGGAAGAACGCCCCGGACTCATGTACGAAGTTAAGGGCTGGACAATTTTTGTCGGACGCGACGCCGGCGAAAACGATGAACTTCTGCGCCACTATGTTAAGGGCGGCGATATGTGGTTCCATACGAGGGATTATGCGGGCGGTTACGTGTTCATCAAATTCCGTGCGGGAAAGACAATTCCGCTCGACATTATGCTGATTGCAGGAAATCTCGCAGTTTATCACTCAAAGGCGCGCAAAAACGGTCAGGCAGATTTGTATTATACACAGGTCAAACACCTGCGCCGCGCAAAGAACGGTCCAAAGGGGCTCGTACTTCCGACAAACGAAAAGAACCTACACATCAAGCTCGATGAAGCCCTTCTGCGCGGCCTCAATGAAGATTAAAAACTACGAAATTACTAGGCAAAACGGGCGTAGTTTTGTTATTATGTCCATATGAAAATCAGCGAAATTCTTAATTCAAAAAAGGTAACAATTTCATTTGAAGTGTTTCCTCCAAAAAAGCAGGACGCCTTTGACTCTGTAAAAAATACCGCAATTCAATTGAGCAAATTGAATCCGGATTTTATGAGCATCACATACGGTGCCGGAGGTTCAACACGTTCCAACACATCAAACATTGCCTCTGTAATTGAATCCTGCGGAACTACAGCACTTGCACACCTTACCTGTATTCGCCTTACAAAGGAAGAACTAAAAAATATCAGCGCTGATTTGAGGGCAAAAGGAATTCACAATGTTCTCGCCCTGCGCGGAGATCTGCCAAAAGACGCAGTTGACGGAGAAAATCTTTTTCCGTCTGGACTTTACCACGCATCTGACCTTGTCCCGCTTTTAAAGGAAGAAGGATTTTGTGTCGGCGGAGCATGTTATCCGGAAGGACATCCTGAAAGTGCCAATCGCGACAGTGATATCGAAAATCTTAAATACAAGGTCGAAACAGGCGCCGACTTTTTGACGACACAGATGTTCTTTGACAACGATATGCTCTATTCATTCTTGTACAGGCTTCAGTCGGCAGGAATCCACGTTCCTGTTCTTGCAGGAATTATGCCGATTACAAGTTCAAGCCAGGTAAGCCGCATGATTGATTTGTCAAACGCTTACGTTCCGCGCAAACTCCTTGCAATCTGCGACAGATTCAGAAATGATAACGACGCAATGATGCAGGCCGGAATTGCCTACGCAACAGACCAGATTATTGATTTGATTTCCAACGGCATCCGCGGAATCCATATTTACACAATGAACAAGCCTCAGATTGCAGAAGCAATTATGAAAAACATTGATTCAATTGTAAGAGCCGTAAACAAATAAAAAATGAAGCGAGATTTTAGAAGTTTCTTAAAAGAACAGACAGCCTCAGGAAAGCCGGTTTATTTTGACGGCGGTATGGGTACCATGATCCAGGCCGAAGGCGTTACAGACTACAATATTCCGGAAGACGTTACAATTGAACACCCTGATGTAATCAAAAAAATCCACAGAATGTATCTCGACGCCGGAGCAAACGTAATTACCGCAAACACATTCGGTGCACTCCCGCTCAAAGCAGGCGAAGGCAGATACTCTGTAGAAGAATACCTGACAAAAGAAATCAGTCTTTTGAACGAAACTATTGAAGAAGCAGAAAAGGCCGGAAACAAAGGACCTCATTTTTCGAGCTGGGATACAAGCCAGATTGGACGCCTCCTCGAACCTATGGGCGATTTAACATTTGACCAGGCCTACGAAAATTATAAGGAAGCGGCAATTATCGCAGAAAAAGCAGGCGCCGACCTTGCAATCATCGAAACGATGAGTGATCTGCACGAAGTTAAGGCGGCAGTCCTTGCAGTTCAGGAAAACACAAAACTCCCAATTGTCGCAACAATGACATTCCAGAAAAATCTCCGCACTCTGACAGGTGCTGATGTTCAGACCTGTGTTACATATCTTGAATCTTTACACGTAGATGTCCTCGGGTTTAACTGCGGCGGTGACCTTGCCGAAGGCGAAGAATTGACCCGTCAGTTCTGTAAATATTCCCATACGCCTGTACTTGTACAGCCGAATGCGGGATTGCCTGTAGTTAAAAACGGAAAGGCAGTCTTTCTTGTAAAGCCCGAAAAATTTGCTGCAAGCCAGGTTAAAAACCGGCGTGCGGGAGCAGTCCTCCTTGGCGGCTGCTGTGGAACGACACCTGCACACATCAGGGCACTTATTGAATCTACTAAGGACGAAAAAATCAGTCCAAAGGCTCTCAGAGAAAAGGTAAAGGACGCAGATTCAACTTTAATCTGCTCATACAATAAAACTGTTCAAATCGGCGGCTGGGCCGGCCCGATGATTGTCGGCGAAAGAATCAACCCGACAGGAAAAAAGAAGGTAAAGGCTGCCCTCCAGAGCCACGATATGAACTTTGTCCTCGCAGAAGCAGAAAGCCAGATTAATGCGGGCGCTCAGATTCTCGACGTAAATGTAGGTCTGCCGGGAATTGACGAAGCCCAGACGATGGTGGATGCAGTACGCACAATTCAGGACGCATTTAACACGCCGCTCCAGATTGACTCGTCTGAAGGACCGGTAATCGAAAAGGCACTGCGCTACTACAACGGCAAGGCCCTCATCAACTCCGTAAACGGCCGCCAGGAAGTTATGGACAAAATCTTCCCTCTTGTCGCACATTACGGCGGCACTATCGTAGCCCTTTGTATCGACGAAAACGGAATCGCGCCGACTGCCGAAGGACGCGTAAAGGTAGCAAAAAAAATCATCAGCGAAGCCGCAAAATATGGAATTCCTGTGCGCGACATCGTAATCGACACTTTAACCCTCACAGTAAGTTCCCAGCAAAAAGAAGCCCTCGAAACCTGCCGTGCAATCAGCATCTTAAAAAAACAGTACGGAAAACAGGGCTTAAAGTTTATCCTCGGAGTTTCAAACATCAGTTTTGGACTTCCCCGCCGCGACATTATCAACAGCCGCTTTTTTGCAATGGCACTCTACACCGGACTCGATGCCTGCATTATCAACCCGCTTAGCGAAGGCATGCTCGAAAGTTATTACGGTTACCGGGCCCTGCAGGGATTTGACGCAAACTGTCTTTCTTATATCGAAAAATACAACGGAACCACTGCCCCTCTCTACGGGGTGAGCGCTGACCAGATTGCAGGAGTTGGTGCCTCAGGCACACCCGGGAGTCAGGTAAAAAAAGCCGCAACTCCGCAGATGGAGTACACAAGTCTTCCAAAAGATTTGACCGACGGCGAAAAGGAACTCATTGATATAATCTGCAAGGGCTTTAAGGACTTAAGTCCGGATTCAACAAAAAAACTCCTCGACAGCGGAGTGGAACCTGTAAGCATTATCGACCGCTGTATTGTTCCGGCACTCGACATTGTCGGAAAGGATTTTGAAAAAGGAATCAAATTCCTACCTCAGCTTCTTTTGAGCGCAGACACCGTAAGCAACGCCTTTGACGTTATAAAGGCCTTCCTCAAATCAAGCGGAAACCAGCCGGAGTCAAAAGGTACAATCGTAATTGCGACAGTCTTTGGTGACATTCACGACATCGGCAAAAACATCGTAAAAGCCATGCTCGAAAACTACGGCTACACAGTAATCGACCTTGGAAAAAACGTTCCTGCAGAAAAAATTATCGATACAGTTATAAAAAATGACATTCAGCTTGTCGGTTTGAGCGCGCTGATGACCACAACTGTAACAAATATGGAACAAACCATTATAGAGTTGCATAAAGCTTTGAAACAAAATGGAAAATCATGTAAAGTAATGGTAGGTGGTGCCGTACTTACGGCAGATTATGCAACTGAGATTGGTGCAGATTATTACTCAAAAGATGCAATGCAGTCTGTAGCAATCGCAAAGGAAATATTTAATGGCAGATAAACTTACTGGAAAAGAAAAACGCGAACAGAAAATAGCAGCAAGACCAATCAGATCTTTTTCTATTGCCCGCGTTTATTTGAATGTACTTGGCCGGCCGAGCACAATTCCTACAGCGTACAGATTTCTATTTACTGTAATCAAAAACTACCTGGGAACTCAGTTTTTGCAGAAGTGGGGAGTTTACAAGATTCCTGTGGTAAAGGTTGACCACCCCCTGGATAAAAAGATTCCGTTCACTCCGGAAAAAGTAGATACATACCTGGATTTTGTAAATCTCTTTTTGAGACCTCTTTCCATGCTTATCAAACGCTTTGGCGGACACAAGGCGGCAAAAACCTGCAACGAATGGTTCTCCCAGCTTACTAATATCTACCGCGAAGCCGGCAGAATGTACCGCAATACCCTGAGCACAATGGAACGTCCTGACTACAAGGATAACTTTCACTTCCGTGTAATCCACGCATGGGATCCGCATCTTTTGTGCGTACCAAGCCTTCATATTGCAATCATTGTTTACTGTTTTTCTTTTTACAAGGCAAAATTCAAGGAGTTGGGCTTTAGCGAGGCTGAATGCTTTCAGAAAAACACGGAACTGTACAACGACGCAATTGCAATCGCAGAATCTGTTTTGTATGTAAAACAGCACAGCGTAAACTGTATTCCTGCCGCATTGTATATGATTACAAAACTCTATCCGGCACTCTTTACTCCAAACGACGCAACAAACTTTATCAACGATATGTTCCTTTCGGCACCGACTGTAGCACCAAAGGACGCGGATGCAATCAAGGAACACATTTCCTTTATGTACGAACGCTTCCTGCTGGAAGGTTATGCCGCAGACGACTGGCGGGACCCTGTTATCCGCTGGATTAACGAATACGACGCCAAAAAAGAAGCTACAGCCGCTCTGGAAGCAGAAATTGCGGAGGAAAAATAATGTTTGAAGTTCGTGTAGAAGATGATTTTGCAGCCGCTCACTTTCTGCGTGACTACCATGGCAAGTGCGAAAACCTGCACGGACACAACTACAAGGTTTATGTCCATGTGCGCGGCAGTAAACTCAACGAGGGTGGAATGCTTTTAGACTTTACCTACCTCAAAAAGGCCCTCAAAGAAGTTCTTGCAAAAATCGACCACACAAATCTCAACGACCTCCCGGAATTTGACCAGAATCCGAGTGCCGAAAGAATTGCAATGTGGATTTATTCTCACCTTCTCGACAACCTTCTAAAAAAAGGCCACGACCTTTCAGGCAAAAGCGATGCCCGTATCTGCGCCGTAGACGTTTTTGAAACCGATAAAAACCGTGCCCGTTACATACCGGATTAAAACTCTCTCTGTTGAAAACAAACGCTCATAACGATATTATTATAATGTTATGACAAAAGCCTTATCCGAATTTATTGATTCAATTGAATATACATTTGTTAAAAAAGACGGTTCTACTCCAGCTGATTTTCCTGCAGAGGATGTAAAAGTTTCAAATCTTGTTTTTGACAGCCGCGATGTAAAAAACGGATATTTGTTTTTTGCTCTTCCCGGCACTCACACCACAGGCAATGTTTTTATCGCCCAGGCAATTAAAAATGGTGCTGTTGCAGTAGTTTTTCAGGACGAATTTGATTCAGAAATTCAAAATTCAATTAAAGAAGCTCTTGAATTCACCAGGACCAATAATTCAATAGATCCGGATAAAATCGCCTTTATCAGGGTAAAGGACTCCCGCCTCGTTATGGCCCCTCTTTCTGCAAAGTTCTACGATGAGCCTTCGAAAAAGATGGGAATCATCGGCGTTACAGGAACAGAAGGAAAGTCTTCTACAGTTTCCTTCATCTGGCAGCTTTTAAAACTTTCAGGTCACAAGGCAGGTTTTATTTCGACAGTGCAGTACTCACTCGGTGAAGAAGCAATTGCAAACCCGCAGCACCAGACCACTCCGGAAGCAACAATTATCCAGCGCCAGTTATATGAGATGCTTCAGAACGGCTGTGAATACGCAGTTATCGAAACTTCAAGCCACGGACTTTCTCCAAAACTCAACAGGACAGGAAACATTTTCTTTGATGCCGGCATTTTTATGAATGTAACTCTCGAGCATCTTGAATTCCACAAAACTTTTGAACAGTACCGTGATGATAAGGCAAACCTTTTCAGAAAACTTGATGAACATGACCACACAAAAGTCATCAATGGAAAGACAGTAAAAATTCCTTCATTTGGAATCGTAAACCTCGAAGACCCTAGCGCAGATTATTTTATCAAGGCAACAAAACAGCCTGTACTCGGTTTTACAACTGAAGGCAAGGCCGGAAAGGCAGCCGGCGAAGGAGCAGACGCAACCGCCCTTCCAAAAATTCCGGACGAAATCCCGGTTTTGCTTGGACGCAATATTGCAAGCGCAAGATTTGGCCTTACCTTTGACATGAGCGAACCAAGCGTTATCGACAAACACTCAAAACCGCTGCCGCCAAAGGTATTTCACGTACGCTCAAGTCTGCCTGGCGCATTCAACACATACAACCTTATGGCATCAATCGAGGCCGTAAGCAGGCTTACAAATACTGACATAGAAAAAGTTGCCGGCCTCGTTCCACAGCTCGTACCTGTAAGGGGCAGAATGACAGTTGTGGACCAGGGACAGCCGTTTGAACTTATAATCGACTACGCACATACACCTTCAAGTTTTGAAACAATTTTCCCTCCGCTGAGAAGACGCTGTTCAGGCAGAATGATTGCACTCTTCGGAAGCGGCGGTGAGCGGGACCTTAAAAAGCGTCCGCTCCAGGGACAGATTGCGGCAAAATTCTGCGACGTTGTAATCCTTACAGATGAAGACCCCCGCGGCGAAGACAGTGTAGAACTTTTAAAGATGATTGCAGTTGGAGCAGAAAAAGAAGGCAAGGTTATGGACAAAGATCTGTTTATTACACCTGACCGTCCGGCCGCAATCAGACAGGCCTTTAAGATGGCAGGCAAAAACGACATAGTTCTTTTGCTTGGAAAGGCCCACGAAAACAGCATAATTTACAAAGACAGGGTAATGCCTTACGACGAACAGACAGAAGCGCTCAAGGCACTGTCAGAACTCGGTTACAAATAAGGGGATAATATGAACGTAACAATCATCTACGGCGGAAAGACCGGAGAACATGAAATTTCACTCGTATCGGCCGCTGCCGTTGCACGAAATATAGATTCAGCACACAAGGTAACATTAATCGCAATCGACAAGGATGGACACTGGTTTCTGCAGCCTCAGTCCGAATTTGAAAGAATCAAGAGCGACAGCAAGGCTTCGTTTAAAATCGTTTCTGATTCAGCAAAAGAAGTCAGCGTTGTGCCATGCGGCGGAACCTCAAGAACCTTCCGCGTTGGAAACGACTATATCGGTGCAGATGTAGTTTTCCCTGTTCTGCACGGTCCGTTCGGCGAAGACGGAACAATCCAGGGTCTTTTTGAAATGGTAGACGTTCCTTACGTTGGCTGTACGACCCTCGGCAGCGCAATCACGATGGACAAGGAAAAGACAAAGGTCGCCCTCGCACAGGCAGGCATTCCTGTAGTTCCTGGAATCTGCGTAAGAAGAAGCGACCTTGCAGACTGGAAGCGCTACGATGAAATCCTTGAACAAGCCCAGCAGGAACTCGGTTTTCCGCTTTTTGTAAAACCATGCTCTGCAGGTTCAAGTGACGGAGCATCCCTCGCACCTGATTTGCAGCACCTGAACGGCGCAATTATGGAAGCCTTTAACTGGGACGACAAAATCCTGATAGAAAAGGCAGTCAACGCCCGCGAAATCGAGTGTTCTGTTACAGGAAACCCGACAATCGATGATAATTCAGTAAAAGAAGAAAAACTTACTGCCTACGGTCCCGGCGAAATCGCACCAAAACACGACTTTTACGACTACGACGCAAAATACAATGACCCGGACGGAGCAGACTTACTTATTCCTGCAAACCTTCCGGAAGAAAAGCTGGAAGAAGTACGCACACTTGCAAAAAAAGCCTTTGCAGCCCTGGACCTTGCGGGCTTAAGCCGCGTTGACTTTTTTATCAACAAGGACACCGGCGCCCTCTATCTCAACGAAATCAACACAATGCCGGGCTTTACCCAGATCAGCATGTTCCCGAAGATGTGCGCCGCATTCGGACTTGATTTTACAAGCCTGACAAATCTTTTGATTACTGAAGCTGTTGCAAGGTTTAAAAAGACACGCAGGCTGCAGACTTCAAGATAAAAAAATAACAAAAGGAGTTTTTTATGTCTGACTTAAACGAGCCGCTTCCACCAGTACCTCATGTATATCCTGAAGGATGTTATTTTAAATCCCTCCAGGATATAGCCGGCAAAAAAATTGTAGTAATGGGTCTTGGTCTTAACGGTGGAGGAGAAGCCGCAGTCAGGTTTCTGTTAAAACAGGGTGCAAAAGTTCTCGTAACCGACATGAAGACAAAGGAACAGCTTGCTCCCACAATAAAATCCCTTTCAGACGACAAAACTCTCAATCACTCAAACCTTTCTTACCGTCTTGGTGAACACAGAATTGAAGATTTTGAAGAAGCAGACTGTGTAATCAAAAACCCGGGTGTCAAATACGACGGAAATAAATACCTGGCAGCCGCAAAGGCAATCGAAACAGACATAAGCCTTTTCCTGAATTTTACAAAGGCTCCGGTTATTGCAGTTACAGGCAGTAAAGGAAAGTCTTCCACAGTCAGCGCAATTTATTACGGACTAAAAAAAGCAGGTTTTGACGCATATCTTGGCGGAAACATTACGGTTTCTCCCCTCACCTTCCTTGAAAAAACAAGCGGTACAACGCCTGTAGTTCTGGAACTTTCCAGCTGGCAGCTTGCAGACCTCCACGGAAGAAAGCTCCTTAAGCCGCACATTGCAATCATCACAAAAATAATTCCTGACCATCAGAATTTTTACCATTCAATGCTGGCCTATGTTGCAGATAAAAAACTTATTTATGCAGACCAGACAAAGGATGATTTTACAATCCTTGATTTTGATGAAGATCCGGCAGCCGACGGAGGAACTTTGATTACAAACTGGGGAAACATTTTTGCAAAAGAAACAAAGGCCCAGGTTCTGCGATATTCAAAAACAAAACTCCCCGCAGGCGTTTACGGTGTATGGCAGGATAAGGAAGGAAAAGGAATCTGCCGTCTTCCGCAAAAATACATGAGCAGATACGCACAGACTCACGGAAAGGAAACAGACACAATTCTTAAAAATCTTCTGGTTCCGGGCAAACATATGCGCCTGAATGTATTGAATGCGGCCCTTGTACTTGAACTTATGGGAGTTGCTCCGGAACAGATAATTGATATTCTGGGCAGCTGGAACGGAATCGAACACCGCCTTGAATACTTTCATGAATGGCAGAATAACGAACTTACAGTGCGTTTTTACAATGACAGCGCATCCACGGTTCCTGAGTCTGCCGCAGAAAGTACCCAGGCCTTCGGAGAGCCTGTAATCTTTTTGACCGGCGGAACTGACAAGGGCCTTGATCTGTCACCTATTGCACAGACAATTTCAAATCCGCTTTCCATTCAGCCTTCCGCCACATACCTTCTGGCAGGCAGTGCCACAGACAAAATTCTTGCAGATTTTGCTGAGCGGGGAATCAGGCACAACGGAGTGTACAATTCGCTTGATGATATGCTGAAGACATTGAAAGAGGATATTATCGCGCATAAAGGCGCCCGCGGAACAAAGGTTGTTGTATTCAGTCCCGGCTCCACAAGCTTTGGAATGTTTACAAACGAATTTGACCGGGGAAACCAGTTTAAACAGAAAGTAAAGGAAATATTTTCATAAAATAATAAATACCAATTGAGCAACTGAGAGGTACTAAAATGGAAGAATTAAAAGACTGGGAAAAGACCGGAAAAAAGTCTATTTCGCTTAAGGCTGAACTGACAGGAATTATTATAGGAGCCTTAGCCTTAACCGCAGCTGTTATAGTAACGGTTTCACTGTCAATTCTAGATAATAACCTTGTACTCAGTACAGAAGACGGCTTAAGTCACACAAGTGAAGGAGCCATGTATCTTCTGGAAGACTGGCAGGATAATGTTACCCGCTACGCAAGCATTCTTGCCTCAGGGCCTGATATTATAGCTTCTATCAGAAACAACGATTCAGTTAAGGCCGATGCAACCGGTGAAGAAAAATCCAACAAATTCGGGCTTGATCTTCTTGCAATAATCGACAGCAACGGCGATGTGATAGGCGGCTACGGCATGGAAACCAGCAGTAACCTTGACCACCTAGATATTGTACATTCAGCACTAGCCGGAAAAGAAGACTATACCTATGACGCTGCCGGCGATTATACTTTTGCCCTTCTGGCAGCCTGCCCGGTTTATATAAACGGAGAAATCCGCGGCTGTGTAGTTGCCGGATATGATCTTACAGGGCAGACAGAAACTTCTTACGTAGCAATTATTCAAAGCAATTATGATGTTGAGTGTACTGTTTTTAAGGACACCACCCGTGCAGAAACAACACTGGGTCCCGACTTAATTGGAACAACACTTGAAAACCAGGCCATCGTAAATCAGGTTTTCAAAAACGGACAGCCTTATTCAGGTAATAATGTAATCAACGGTATTTCATATATAACAAACTACCTTCCGATTAAAGACGGAAAGGACAATATAAAAGGCATGCTGTTTGTGGCCAAAACCACAGCCCTTATCAGGGAAATAAAAGGAAAAACCATTTCAATTGTAATTCCTGTAACAATACTCATCGTTACAATTCTCTGCATTGCAGGACTTTTCTTTATAACACGCTTAATCAGACGAATTTCCAGTGTAACAAACTTTCTGGGCGATCTTGCCTCCGGAGATGCAGACCTAACCAGGCGCTGTGACCTTCTGCGCAGGGACGAAATCGGCGATTTAGCCTACAATTTCAATCTCTTTATGGATAAGCTACATTCAATCGTAAGCACCCTTAAAGAGTCCAAGGATGAACTTGCATCCACCGGCGACAGCCTTTCTTTAAGCACTGAAGAAACTTCAAGTTCAATTACCCAGATTATTGCAAACATAAGTTCAATTCACCAGCAGATACAGAATCAGGGCAGCAGCGTTAACAAAACAGGTTCTTCCGTAACACAGATTACTGATTCAATTACAAATCTGGACAATCTTATCGAAAGCCAGTCTGCAAGCATTACGGAAGCCAGTGCGGCAGTCGAACAGATGATTGGAAACATTTCTTCTGTAAATCATTCTGTAGAAAAAATGCAGACTTCATTTAAGGAACTTTCTTCAAACGCAGAAACAGGTTTTAAAAAGCAGCAGGATGTATCAGAGAAAATCAACCAGATGGAAGAACAGTCCCAGATGCTGCAGGAAGCCAATACTGCAATTTCAAGTATTGCGGAACAGACAAATCTTCTGGCAATGAATGCGGCTATTGAAGCGGCACACGCTGGCGAAGCCGGAAAAGGTTTTGCCGTAGTAGCAGACGAAATCCGTAAGCTTTCAGAAACATCTTCTGCCCAGTCAAGGACAATCGGCGATGGAATTGATAAAATCCGCAATACAATTGAAGCAGTTGTTTCATCTTCGTCAGAATCCAACATTGCCCTTTCTGCCGTATCAGCAAAAATCCGTGATACAGATCAGCTTGTAATGCAGATAGGTGCTGCCATGGAAGAGCAGAACGAAGGATCCAAGCAGATTATTGAAGCATTAAAGGATCTTAACAGTTCCAGCGTAGATGTTCACACCTCGTCAAAGGAAATGACTGCCAACAGCAATTCTATTGTAACGGAGATGCAGACATTAAAGGAAGCAACTGACATTATGACCACAAGCATGGACGAAATGTCAGTAGGTGCTGAAAAAATCAATCAGACAGGAGTATCGCTCAAGGATATTTCTTCGAGGGTTAAAGAATCAATCATTAAGATTGGTTCAGAAGTTGACCTGTTTAAAGTTTAGTAAGCACAGTTAAACCGTTTTATCATTATAAGCAAAAAAAATCTCCGTTTTAAAACGGAGATTTTTTTTTATTTAGGGTTTATTACAAACCCTAAAAACGGCGAAGTCAAGGCTTTAAGCGTATGCGTGCCTTGACTCGACGTATTTATTTTTATCTTTTCCAGCGGGTTTGCCTTTGCAAAGCCGTCAGGAAAAAATAAAACTTCAGTTTTATTTTTTCCACGGATTTTTGCGGATGAATGTTTCGTCGCGTTCATAGCCTACGCTGATGATTCCAACCGGAACCTGGCAGTAGTCTTCGATGAATTCAACATAGTTACGCGCATTTTTTGGAAGTTTTGAATACTTGCGTACTTCTTTGAGCGGAGTTTTCCAGCCTTCAAACTTCTGAAGGATTGGTTTTGCTTTTTCCATTGCTTCAACACCTGCAGGAAAGTCTGTAACGATTTTTCCGTCAATGTCGTAAGCAACACAGGCTTCAATCTGTTCCATCGGATCGTAAATATCAAGGTGTGTCAAAACGAGGCTGTCGATTGAGTTAACACGGCATGCATAGCGCAATGCTACCAGGTCAAGGTAGCCGCAGCGGCGTGCACGGCCGGTTGTAACTCCGTATTCACGGCCTGTTTCGCGGACAGTGCGGCACAATTCACTTTCTGCTTCGTCACCATCGTTGAATTCTGTAGGCATTGGACCGTTTCCAACGCGTGTTTCGTAAGCTTTGAATACACCGAGGATTTTGTCTAGATCATGAGGTCCGATTCCACAGCCTGTTGCGGCTCCGGCAGAACATGATGCGCCTGAACTTACATACGGATAAGTTCCGCTGTCGATATCAAGCATTGCGCCCTGTGCACCTTCAAAAAGAATATTTGCCTTTTTGAATTCGTACATTTTTGCGGTCAAATCAACGCGCATTTCGAGCAGTTTGTCTTTATATTTATTGATGTATTCAAGATCTTCGCCGTCAAATTCTTCAATCTTTGCCTTCCAGTCAAGGTCAGCAAGGCGCAAACCGTCGCGGTGAGCCTTTTCTGAGTAGGCAATACCGATTCCGCGACCTGTTGTACCAATCGGGCGCTTGCGGGATGCGTCACGGTCTTTGTCCATCTGACGATAGCGCGGCAAAATGATGTGGGCACGGTCAGAAATAAAAACGCGGCCTTCCCAGTTAATTCCATTATCTTTGAGCATCTGCAATTCGTTAAAAAGTGCTTCCGGATCGATAACCATTCCGGCACCAAGGAATACAGATTTGTTCGGATACAAAATTCCACTTGGAACCTGGTGGAGAGCAAACTGTTTTCCGTCTACTACAATTGTATGACCTGCGTTAGGTCCACCTGCGTAACGAACAACAAATTCAGCATCTTCTGCAAGGTAGTCAACGATTTTACCTTTTCCTTCATCACCCCACTGGGCACCAATTACTACAACCTTCATAAAAAAAAGCTCCTCAACCTGACTATATTATCAAAAAAACAAGTTGAATTCAATCTGTAGTGAATTTAGAGATTTGTAAATTACAAAGTGATTTCTGTCTGGGACGGAAGTTCTTCTTCAGGATTTTCTTCGTCGTCCACAAAATCATCCGAGCGCACAGCCTGAACAACAAAGTAAATCGCAATTCCGACGAGAATTACAAAGAATACGATGCCGCCGATCTTAAAGCCGAGGCTTGCTTTCTGGCCCAGAAAATAAACCAGTGTATAGAGAGTTGTCAGACTGATTACCGAAGCAACCAGATCATAGAGAACAAATTTTTTGAATTCAAGATGAACAAAGCCTGAACACATAAACAGCGTATTGCGCACTCCGAAAGGAACAAAACGGCACACGATAAAGGTCCTGAATCCGTATTCATCTATTTTGCGCGAAACAAGCCTGATTTTTTTTGGCGTCAGATGTTTTTGCAGGGATTTAATCTGGCGGGCTCCCCTGGAAACGAGGCGGCCAAGATAATAACTGATTATGTCACTGAGAACGATTCCAACAAAGAGACCTATCCAGTTAGGCACAATCATCGTGCGGTCGTTTGCAGCAATACCTGCCGAAAGAATAATCATTGCGTCTTCCGAAACAGGAATATTAATACCGGCGAATAAGAGCATGACAGCGCAGGCAAGAGGCCAATAATCGAGATACTGCGTAAAAAAATTAATAAACGAATCTAACACGATTTTTACATTTTGCTTTAAATTCAGACTTGTTGCAAGCAATTTTTATAGGTGATACAATATTTTAATAAGGAATTATTATTATGTTAGGTGTTTACGATTACACAGTTATTTTAACTTATCTTTCAATCATTTCTGCAAGCATCGGAATTGTTTTTACATTCCATCCGAATGGAGCGCTTGTAGCAATTGTCTGCCTTATGGTTTGCGGACTTCTGGATGCCTTTGACGGAAAGGTCGCACGCACAAAAAAGAACAGAACTGATTTTGAACGCAAATTCGGAATTCAAATCGATTCACTTTCGGATGTAATTGCGTTTGGCGTTCTTCCGGCTGCAATCGGAGCAAACCTTGTTCGTTTTTCACGATTTGTTAATAATCTGCCTCCGTTTTACAACTTTATCAAAAAAGTGCTTTTTGCAATGCTCTTTCTGTATGTTCTGGCAGCTGTCATCCGCCTTGCTTATTTTAATGTTACGGAAGAAATCCGCCAGGAAACTGACGAAGGTAACCGCGAATTCTACACGGGAGTTCCTGTTACAACAGCCGCAATAATCTTCCCTTTGATTTACCTTTTGCAGATGGCAAACAGACTGGACTTAACCCTGGTTTATATGTTCTTTATCGCTTTGACAGGACTTGCATTCATCTCTGAAGTAAAAATCAAAAAGCCTGAATTCAAACATCTTTTAATTTTAATCGGCCTTGGAATTCTTGAAGTTGTGATTATGGTTGTAATCCGCCTCTTCCTCCGCCACAACTAAAGCCGGTTTAAACGTAAAATTACGAGACAGTTGATAAACATTCCTTTTGCCGGACAAAGTAAAAGGGATGTTTTTTTTTGCAGCTCATGAAAATCTGATGTGGCCGGCTTTTTCAAGGGCAGTTACTATTTCTTTCTGAATCGGTGTAAGTTCGTTCATGTTGCTTCCTTTAATAATCAAGTTTTCCGATGAAATTCAACTTTCCAGACTTTGCAAGCTGACCTGGGTTTGTACCCGGCTGTCCTATAGGAACCGGCACTCCTAATTCTTCATAATACTTATTCCAGTAATCAGAAATTTCTTTTTCGCCATCACCAAACTTCATCGGGATAAGATCAAAAATCGGAAGGATTTCTGCAATGTATTGAGAGCAGTAGAACTTTCCGTTGTCAGGGTAAAAGCTGTGATTGTATTCGCAACCTAAATATCGCTCTGCCCTCTCCTTGATTATTTCGCTATCAATCTCCGTGTAGCGGTAAATAAAAACTTCACGCTTTTCTGCTGCAAGATATTCTTCAAGGTTCTGTTTTGCCACACCGCATTTTCGGGAAGCATGGTAAAACATGCCGTCAAAATATATTCCAACGTGACTGTATTTTTCTGTTGTTTCGATAATCGCTTTTGATAAGTCTGATTCGTCGCTCATGAAAAGTAGGTCGCCGTTTTGTAAAATGCTTATGTTCATCCTATTTTCCTACAACTACATATTGGCAAATTTCTATATTTTTGCCAATATGTAGTACTATATCTTATTTACACATTCACACAAATATGCGTAAGCTTCGAGATTGATTTTACGAAGAGGACTTAATGAAGAGAATTCTTTATTCTGGATGCGTTCTGTATTATATTTCTGAACATCATCTATAAGTTTAAATTCTTTGGAATCATTCAAAACATTTGCTGCTAAGTACATAACCTGTGCTGCATCAAGTCCAGCCATTGTCATTCCATATTTCTTACTGACAAGATGTGATGTTATGCCATTTACACCCTTAGAATAAATCTTAAAATCCTCTGATTTTATTAATGAACCTTGTCCAACAATTACTGCAGCTGACCTAATGGTATCAAGAAGAACTTCTTCAGAACTGATATGCAAATCACGATAAGAAAGTTCGACTTTAACAATCTCTTTATAGGTTGATTTTACTTCGTCAAAGTCAGTTATTTCCCTAAGTAAAGTTGCACAGTCGAACATCTGCTTTATAATCTCAAGTTCCTTCTCATCTTCAATTTGGATACCTGTTGTATGAGGGGCAAAAGCCGTCAGTTTATCTCCGAGAATACAGTTTATTCCAGGGATTGTTACTTCAACATTGTTTCCTTCTGTAAGCAGCAATTTGTTTCCTAGATTTTTATTCGTAGTAGATGAATAATGATTCTCTTCAAACAGAACATCAAGAAGAACGGTTACAGGAGTATCAGTTATAGGTGAGATATACAAAAACTTAAAATGCCGCTTTTCTATATTGTTTCGTTTAGCACGGAATTGTTCTTCCTGATGAAAGAAAGGAAAAATATGTCCTGCCTTATTTATGTAATCATTAATATCTGTTCCTGGAGGAACAATAATATCTATATCAGTTGAAAATCGTTTAGGTTCATTCAATAGAAGCATAAGACAGCTACCGCCCTTAAATATGAACTGAAGGCCTGTCTGAGTAATTGCTTCAAGCAAACCAAATGCAAACATAGTTCTTTCAATAATTGCCAATTGAGAACCAGTTTCTTTCTCCAAAGCTTTTATATGTTCTAATGAAAAAGTATCCTTACAAATCATTTTTAATTCCCCTTCTCTAACAAAGCTTCCACCTTAGACCAGGCATTTCTACGTTTTGCATATCGCCTGATTTTTGTAAGATCACTTTTGTATATCAGCTTTGCATTTTCATAAATGTTACTGACTTCACTAGTTGGTATTAGATCTTTAAATGCCTTGTCTGATACAGTATCCACAAGCAGTTTTTCAAGAGTAATAAAATGAGGATTCTCCTTATCAAACGGTGCCTCACTAATTCTATTTTCAAGTATGATGCAGTTATCCGATTGGTATCTACCTAAATCATCGGAAGATGGATTATATAGAACTTTTCCTGGAAACAATTCATTTAAAAAATCAAAAGTAAACGGACATAAATCCTTTTCGACTTGCAATACCAGAATATTATGGGCATATAAATGATTTACAAATTCATTCAAAAGTAGAGTTTCGAAAAGAGTATATTCTAATTCCGGGAATCTCTCTTCCAGTTTTGAAAGCAATTCTTTTGAAAACTCTGAATAACGAGGGAAATATGTGTTTCGAGTTTCTTTCTTTCTGGAATATGAATCAGGACCAACCTTAAAAAGAAGATTTGATTTTAGACCTTCATCTATAATCCATCCAACAGAATTATAAGATAAGTCTTTATTATTCTCCTTAAAGAGATTATAAAGAGCTTGTCTTGTAAAAACCTGAGATTCTGGTACTGCTGATAAAAGTTTTGTTTCCCACATAGTCTACTACACATTGGCAATTTTCTTTATTTTTGCCAATATGTAGTATATTTCATTTTTTTCTATTTGGCAAGTTGGCCTGCAAATGCCAGCCCTGGTTCTGCAAGCACGCTCAGTGCAACAAAAAAAACGGGACCTGTGAAGTGAAGTGTGAAGTGCACTTCATGAAGGCCCCGCTTTCTATTTATTTTGCGCTTATTATTTTACTTCGAGTTTAACGTCTGTAAATTCAACAGTTGCACAGCGTGCAGTGAACAAACCTGCGTAAACGTAATCAGCGTCAACTGCGTTCAGGTCGGCTTTGATTGTCTGGGCCGGGTTCTTACCGTATTTTACAGAGTAAGTATTTCCACTCTTTGTGATGGAAAGGGCAACCTTTGTTCCGGCAGCAGGCTTCTTTTCTGAAGCGTTGGATATTTTATTCAATTTTGTATCAAGACGCTGGAATACAGAAGTCCATACATCTTTTGTTGTATCGAGAACGCCGGCTGCAATATAGTCACTGTTGATTGACTTGTCGTTTTTACAGATGTAGATGTCATCGCGTACGATGAGACCAAATGAAGCCTGGTTGTCTGCTTTAATATATTTTACGTTTGCAGTTGCAGTCAAAGTAAAATCCTTGTCGTATGGAATCTGCTGGAAGCATACACACATACCGTCGATTGAACCTGAGATTTTACCGCTTACGAGCGAGCCGTCAGTGCTTCCTGAGTTCATGTTAAAGCCGGTTTCTGTTGCAACAATTCCGTTGAATGATGGAGTAGAAACTTTTGAATCTCCACCGCAGTCACCGAATGCGGTACCAAACCACGGTTCAGGAATTTTCTTGAAGAAGTAGCTCTTGTCTTTAGGACTGAATCCTTCGTAAGTCGGCATTACGTAGTCAGGGTTCTGAACGAGAAGAGCGATTGTCGGAGCCGGAGCGTCCTTGTTTACAAGTGAGGCGAATTTTTTATTCTGTTTTGCAACTTCGTTAATTACATCATAAGCAACAACTGAAGCACCGTATGTGTTGAGGTGAGTATTGTCTACAGAATTTGATTTAAAAGTCTGCCATGCGTGGAATTTTGAAGTTTCTTCAGAAGTCATTGATTCGTAGCGGGCTTTTGTAATTGAAGTCAAATCTACGCAGGCAACACCTGTTTCTTTTGCAAGTTCGATGATTGCCTTAGAGTAGTCTCCGCCTTTAAATCCGTTTGAGTCAGCAGTCTGGTGAATCATGCTTCCAACATATTTGCGTTCTTCCGAGCGGCGTACGATTGGAGTACAGAGGATTGGAGTTGCACCCTTATCCTGAGCAAGTTTTACATAGTTAACATAGAGGCTGTTTTTGAATGAACCAGCAGTTTCTTTTGAACCTGTCGGATCTGTGTAGCGGTCTTCTTCAGCCTTTTCGTCGTTGTGGCCGAAACCGATGATAAGGTAGTCGCCTTTTTTGATGTTCTTGCAGAGTGTTTCGTAGTTTACTTCTGTAGTAAAGCTTTTTGAAGAACGTCCGCTCATTGCAAGGTTGATAACCTGGATTTTCTTAGCCTTGAGATAGTCCTGGAGTTTTGTTCCATAACCATAGCGTGGATAGAAATAAGGGTCTGCAAATGAACTCAATGTTGAGTCACCAACAACATACAGTTTTGTTCCTTTTGTATTTTCAACAGAACTGATTCCTGCAACCTTTTCTACCTTTTCGTTGTCGGCAATGTTTTTTTCAAGACCGAATGCCGAAAAACTCAAAGCCATCAGCGCTAATGCGGCAGCAAGTAATTTTTTCATTCTATAAATCTCCTTTTGAATAAATGAAAATAGCGTATATATTATAACTTATATTATAAATTTTTGCTACGCAGAATTTATTTTAAGACTCTTCCAGCGGGATTCTTTTTGGGATTCAATTGTGGACGCCAAACTTCCATTGAAACAAATTGTATGATTTGGTATACTCATTTAATTTATTTGAAGAGGTGAAATATGGCTTATTATTTTGAAGAACCGTCGCACACATTCAGCGAATACCTTTTAGTTCCAGGTTATTCTTCTGCTGATTGTATTCCAGATAAGGTTAGTCTTAAGACACCGGTAGTTAAGTACAACAAAAAAGCCGGAGAACAGTGTCCGCTCACAATGAACATTCCAATGGTAAGTGCAGTTATGCAGGCCGTTTCTGACGACAAACTTGCAATCGCACTCGCAAAAGAAGGCGGAATCAGTTTTATTTACGGAAGCCAGACAATCGAAAATCAGGCTGCAATGATTGCACGCGTAAAATCTTACAAGGCTGGTTTTGTTTCTTCTGACTCAAACATCCGCCCGGACCAGACACTCGAAGAAGTAATTGAATTAAGCAAAACTACAGGTCACTCAACTGTTGCCGTAACAGAAGACGGAACAGCAAACGGAAAGCTTGTCGGTATCATTACCTCAAGAGACTTCCGCATCTCACACTGCCCTGCAAATTCAAAAGTAAAAGATTACATGACAAGCCTCAAAGACCTTGTTACAGGTAAAGATGGAATTACACTTTCTGAAGCAAACGAAATCATCTGGGAAAAGAAAGTAAACCAGCTCCCGATCGTAGATAAAAACGGAAATCTCGTAAGCCTCGTATTCCGCAAGGACTATTCAACTCACGAAGAACATCCGCTTGAACTTCTTGATTCAAAACAGCGCTACATCGTAGGTGCCGGAATCAACACACGCGACTACATGGACCGTGTTCCGGCTTTGCTCAAGGCAGGTGCAGACGTATTTGTACTTGACTCATCAGAAGGTTTTTCTGAATGGCAGGCTCGTGCACTCAAAGACCTCCACAAAGCATTCCCTGGAATAAAAGTTGGTGCCGGAAACGTTGTTGACGCAGAAGGATTTAACTTCCTTGCAGAAAACGGCGCAGACTTTATCAAAATCGGTATCGGCGGCGGTTCAATCTGTATCACCCGCGAACAGAAAGGTATCGGACGCGGACAGGCTACAGCTACAATCGAAGTAGCAAAAGCACGCGACGAATACTACAAAAAGACAGGAATCTATATTCCGGTTTGTTCAGACGGCGGTATAGTACACGACTATCACGTAACACTCGCACTCGCTATGGGTGCTGACTTTGTAATGCTCGGTCGTTACTTTGCACGCTTTGACGAATCTCCGTCAAACAAACTCGTTGTTAACGGAAGCTACGTTAAAGAGTACTGGGGTGAAGGTTCCAACCGCGCACGCAACTGGCAGAGATATGACCTTGGCGGTAAAAAAGGAATGGCCTTCGAAGAAGGTGTTGATTCATACGTTCCATACGCCGGCCACCTGCATGACGGTGTTTCAATGACAATCAGCAAGGTTGTTCACACAATGTGTAACTGCGGTGCCCTTTCAATTCCGGAATTGCAGGAAAAAGCAAAACTTACACTTGTTTCTCCTGTTACAATCCAGGAAGGAAGTGCCCACGACGTTACAGTTCGTAACACAACTTCTGTACAGAACTAATTTTCTGATTCTGCCGCGGTTAGTCGATATGAGTAACCGCGCAGAATATTTTCTATTTCTATTTTCCTTTCATAATAACTTATCTTTTCAATAATCTTTTTTCCATTTTTTATACAGCGTGTTTTAACAGGAACTACCCCTGGCTGTACAATCTCTTCAAAAACAAGCCCGTAAGAAGCGTAATGAGATTTAAGGGCGGCAGCGTCAGCGTAGGCGTTTTGTAAATCGAGCAGGATGTATTCGCACTTTAATGATTTTGGAAACAAAGTGGATTCAATTGAAGCAGATTCGCCGTCGTAAACAAGGAGCCCCATCTCAATGCCCATTTCGTTCAAAATTAAAACTGAAATTCCAGAGGCGTCAGCACTAAGAAAAAGATTTGAATTAAATTTCTTTGAACCAAAATCTCCTTCAAAATACTGATAGCTTTCTACCGGAGTCTGGATGGATTCAACAGGAAGAAGATATACTTTTTTAGTATTTGTGACATAAACCGGATTTGTATTACGGCGGATTGCGGCTTCGGCATCGCTCAGTCCTGCTGGATTTCCGGTTGAATTACATGAAAAAAGTAAGAAAAGTGAGAAACCGAAAACAAGTATTAATTCAATTTTTTTCATAAAGGACCCCTGTTTTTTTTTCTGCGATTGATAAACACACCGTCAGCTAAAGCATTGCGCAGATAAACGAAACGACGAGGCCTGTAAAAATCGAAAGGCCAAGCACGTGAACCGGCACAAAGGCGCTCAACACAAGTGAGCCGAAACTTATTGCTGTAGTTAAAAATGACAGAAAAATCGCAAAACTTTCTGTCGTATTGTTTTTATTTTCAATTTTGTAAATTACATAATCAAGGCCCATCCCAAAGACAAGGATGATTCCAGTGATGCCAAAAAACTCAATGTTAAGGGAGCTCAAAACAAATACTGCGGCCACGCACAAAAGTGCAAGGAGTGGAATCGACAGCACCTTGAATACAGTCTTTGCGTCGTAGAAAAACCTGAGTACGATTCCGATTACGACAAAGGCGCAGGCAAACATAAGCAGAATAAACACTGTGAGTTTGTCGAGGCTTTGTGAAATTGAACTTACCTTGCTTTCCCAGAATACGTCTTTATCCGATGCGGCAAGATTCTGATAAACAGATGCGTCGCTGATTTTTGAAGGCAGAATCACTGAGTAAAAATAATCGCCCGACTGTCCGATCCAGAGGATTTTAAGAAGGTTTTTGAGGGATTCAGGGACGTCTTTTTGAACACCGGCAAAACTTGCGCTTTTTGAATTGAATTCATTTATAAAAGAAAGGCAGTCTTCTTTATCAAAACCGAGCGATTCAAACTGTTCCTCCGCATACGGCAAAAGTTTTTTTACTGCCTCATACGATAAGTTCTGCTTTTTAACAGAAGGAATAAAACGCGCGGTGCACACAAACGGGTCGGCAATCTGAGGAATGAGTTCTTCTTCTTTTTCCAGAACTTCCTGAGCGGTTTTGCCCCTGACGATAAGATAATTTGTCGGATTATAATCAATTACCTGTGCCGCAAGAATTGTATCGTCTTTGAGCCTTCCTTCCATTTTGTACAGATTGCTCAAATCATTGTGGACGGCAAGTTTTTTATAATTTAATGCAAGTACAAGCAGGGCCAGTAAAGACAAAACAAGGGGAACAAATTTTACGGCGCCCCGGACTTTTACAAAGTGGGCCTTATTCGATTCAATTTTTTGAATCAGCGGAATACAGCGCTTTTCTTCCGGCGGAAGAGAAAATGCCGGGTACACTGCCATGACCGTTAAAAATGAACTTAAAATTCCTGCAAAAGAAAAGAGTGCGATTTGTTTCAGCAGCATAAAAGGCGCAAAAAACAAAATCACAAAACAGATTTCTGTAGAAAGGAGAGACAGAAAAAGTCCGTTAAAAATGTGGCTTCTGATTTTATGTCCGTCTCTTAGTTCAGGAGAGGCCTTCCAGTTGATAAAATAATGCAGGCTATAATCAATGCAGGAACCGATAAGTGAAGTTCCAAAGACAAGCGTAATCAGATGAATCGAACCAAAAAATCCGTGAACCGCCGCAAAGGCTGTAGACACTGACAGTAAAACCGAAAGTACGCTTGCGGCAAGAGGAACAAAACTTCTGAACACAAAAAGCAGAATTACGATTACCGCAATCATCGACACGGTAGAAATGATTGAAATTTCAAGGCTTGCCGAAGAAGAACTTTTGTAACTGTGAAAAGGAGTTCCAAAAAAAACCATTTTTGCGTCTTCGCTTTCAAGAGGAAGGCAGGTCTTATAAATGAGCGGAACCGCATTTCCGCGTGAACCAAGTTTTGCGCCCTTTTCTGAAAGCTCTGCCCGGATCATAACGTACCAGTCGCCCTTAAACTCACGCGCCAGCACGCCGTCTTTCGGACCAAAGGCCGTTCCGGATTCTGTTATTGCCCTGAGATAGGTCTGAAGGTTTATGTCATCGAGCAGAAACGGGTCGTCTGCAATATTTTCAAGGGAAGAAAGCGTAAAGCCGCCAAAAACTCTTGCAAGCGCATTCTGTGCAAAGTTTTGTGCGCCGTCAGGAGTTTTGAGTTCTTCCACGGCGGATTGATTCAACAGATTGAATCTGTATTTTTGCAAAAACTCAGTCACATCCCGGACGTTTTCATTGTCCGCATACAGAAAAACAGAATTGAACCGGTCGTCATCTTTGAGCGCGTCGTAAACTTTTTGTGCGTTCTGCTTTGCAATTGAAAAGTCTAGAGATTTTGAAAGGATAAAAACATTGTTCTGGGAAGAAGACGTAATGTTTTCTTCGGCAATTTTTGCGGCACTGCTGTGTGTGTCCGACGGAATCATGTCTAAAAAAGAGGCGTTGATATTGAGACCGCCTGCTGCAAGACGGGCAACAAAAACGCCTGCGGCAAGAGTGTGAAGTAAAATCCAGAGTTTTAGAAAGATTCTGTGGCTGACTCTATTTTTTAAAGTACTCAAGTTGAGATTCACTTAGAGCGTCCTTGTAAACCTGGTTTGAATATGTGTATGCAGTTGAATTTGACTCGCCCTGCACTATTACAGTCTTGTCCAGAGAGCAGTCACTTCCCTTCCAGGAACCGCCGAGTTCAATTGAATTGAGGGCACCGGCGATTGTACTGTCTTTTGGCACAAGAGTGAGATTCCAGGTGGATTTATCTGAAGTAAAGTTTTTTATGTTAAAAGATTTTTCGATTCCTTCACGTGATGAACCAAAAATTGATTTTACGCTTGAAGCAACTGTCTTAAAAATTTCGTTTCCCGAACCGTCAACAACATTTTTTGTTCCGTCGGGTCTGATTTGAATCATTGCATCTTCTGTGACAGCCATTGTCTGTGGAAAAGGTTTGATGGTATTCCACACGATTCCTTTGTCACTCATAATGTATGTTCCGCTGGATGTGAGGGGGCGTTTTAATTTTGCGGAAGTTTTCTGCATTGTAAATGAACCTTCTGTCACTTTGCGGGATGTAAGTGAATTCAAAACCTGATCAAGAGAAGGTGCGCTCTGGGCAAAAAGTGCCAGAGACATAAAAAAAACTGCCAGCAGGGAAAATGTTCTTTTCATCACTGGCAGTAGATTATCACATTTTTATGAAAAATGGAATATTAGAATTTCGGTGTAAATCCGAGGATTTTTTCTGTTGAACTGTATGTTGCCTTGTATTCAGCGTCGCTCAACTGCGGGCGGTCCTTGGTTGAAGCACCGTCGCCTGTTGATTTGTATTCACGGAAGAAACATTTTGCAGCCGTATTAACACTGTCCCAGTTGTTCCATGGATTTGCGTTGATCATATTGTCAAAGCTGCAGTTGATGTAAACAGTTTTACCTGTCTGAGTTTCGCTTGTTGCTGAACCGCCGGTCCATGTTCCGCGTCCGATACAGATTTTTTTCTGCTGTCCTACGAATGTAGAGTCGCCTGTAATCTTACAGTTACGGAATACATAGCCGTTTGCAAAATTAGCAGTTGATTTGTAACCTGTGTCTGCTGCAGCGGCTGCAACGATGATACCGCCGTTGTACTGTGGAACTGTAAAGATTTTGCAGTTGTCAAAGAGGGCTGTTGCACCACCGCAGATGTAGTCAACATCGCCTTCGATATAACAGTTTTCTGCGTAGATACGACCGGAACGCCAGTAAAGAGTGTCCTGCTGTCCAAGGAATACACAGTTTTTGAGGTAACATTTATCAACACCCTTGAGGGCGAGAGCGATAGAGCGTTTTTCAGCTCCTCCCCAGAGTTTGTTCCATTCAGCGCCCTTGTTGTAGAAAGTGATGTTGCATGCGTTAAAGTATGCGTTTGCAGCCGGGCTTTCCGGAATATCTACCTTGTCACCTACTGAGTCGCCGCCCTTTGGAAGAAGGTTAACTTCAACGAGGAGGTTGCCGTCAATTCCGCCGGTGTCAGCTTCAAAGCCGTAGATTACTGTTGTAGAAGGGTTTGTACCGATAAGGCTGATTCCGTTCTTTGTAATCTTGAGTTTTTCGTAGTAGAAGCCAGGCATAACCTTGATTGCGCTTCCTTCCGGAACAGCGTCGATTGCTTCCCCGATTGTCTTGTATGCACCGTTTGCTCCGCTTGGATCAACTGTTGCGGCAATTTTTACATCCGGAACTTCGCCGTTTTCTGTAACAACTTCTGCGTTTGCGCGGCTGTAAGGAAGTTTGTTCAGCTTGATTTTGCCTTTTACAGTAGAAGTGTCGTAGAATACAGGGTCTTTAGAATTAACTTCCGGTCCCTGGATATTGATTCCTGCAGGTTTTTTAGCAGGGCGTTTGCTTGGTGGCGGAGGATCATTTTTTGTAGTCGGGTTGGTAACGAGATCTGCCTTGAGTTTTTTGCCCATTTCTTCGAGAGACATTGCACTTACGTCCTCGTCAATTACTGTGAGGAAGTAAGCATAACGGCCAAACGCATTTGTTGAACCGTCATTGTCGCCGAATTCAAGATAGTTACCCTGACCGAGCATCATATTCCAGTTGAGTGCGCTTGTATCAAGTTTTGGATCAGCGTTCTTGGTAAAGTCAGTTCTTTCCTTGCAGGTGTCAGAATGGCGGAGAACACCGTCAATGTAAGCAAAGGCTTTCATGTTCTGAGGACCTTCGCTCAGGTCAAATACGAGGCGGTAATCATGCCAGTCAGATACGATGTCGCCAGGTCCTTCAGGAGCGCGGAGACGGCTCATATTGTTTGAACCCTTAACCTGGTTTGATGAATTATGACGGAGAAGAGTCTGCCATGCACCGTTCTGAACGTATGCATAGAAAATTCCGTAAGGAGTTGTTCCGGCATCAGGGTCAACAGAACCTTTTGCCTTAAAAATCAAAGTTACGAGTTTTTCCTTTCCGGTAAGAGGAAGAATAATAGCATCCTGTTTACCGTCAAGTGTACTGAATCTCAAACATTTTTTACCGTTAAGATCAGAATCAACAAAAGAAAAATGTTCATCATAGGAATTAGAAACCTGCCATCCGGCCTTGTTCAAATCCTTTAAAACATCTTTTTTATTTGCCTTGCCCGGAAGATAGAGGGTCCAGCCGCTTGCAGGCTTGATTTTTCTCTTGATTTCCCCGGCAGAAAGTGGAAGTACAAATGCAGCAGCAAGTAAGAGCGCAAGAGTCTTCGTAATGAGTTTTTTCATTTTTTCCTCCAAATTAATGATTAAACCATTATAAATCCGTTCAGGAGGAATTTAAAGAAGTTTTTTACCCTTCCCTCAAGGCGCTGCCAGTGTCCTGACCGGAAATTTTACGGGCAGAAAAGCTTGCCGCAAGAGCCCCGAAGATAACAGAAAGCAGGACTGTAAGTACAAATGTCATAATCATAAATGAAGCTTCCGGCAGAACAAAAGGAAGATTCAATTTTGTCTGGATTAAGTTAGCAAGGGGCAGTACAAAAATTGAAGCAGTCAGGGAGCCGAGAATTCCACCGGCGCTGTTAAGAAAGAAGGCTTCTTTCATTACGAGGGACGATAAAGTTTTTCTGCTTGCTCCGATGGCGCGTAAAACAGCAAATTCTTTTTTGCGTTCGCCGGTTATCATGCTATAGACAACAGTCATTATTCCAGAACAAAGTGCCCAGACTAAAATCACAAGGAATAAAATCATTTTCTGAAAGTTTTCCAGGCTGTCTGAAACTCCGCTCGTCATTTCGCGTGCTTTTACAGAAACTACACGGCGCAGTTTTCTTGTAAGACGGCTTGCAACATCGTCCACATCATAGCCGTCCTTTACTTTTATCATGATTGAACTTATTCTTTTGCCGCCCAGTTCTTCACTTTCAAGTTTTACACCCTGTTGAACTGCAGCGTCGATTATAAAATTCAATGTGCTGATATTTGCATAAATTGAA
>JAEEGH010004872.1_pt1 | contig 34125 bp, 60 predicted proteins | sample 9134181 | NCBI WGS metagenome assembly JAEEGH01 (sample SAMN16246544, study PRJNA631951) | gut metagenome | biome: gut microbiome; feature: rumen; material: DP-attached | host: Bos | place: Iran: Karaj | collected 2018-10
CCGTTGAAAATTTCTGACCGGGACGCGCCCCGGGGGGGATGCCCCCGGCTCTTCGGCTCGGTCAAAATTTTCGAAAAAATTTAATTTTTTTCGTGCGGATCCAGCCAGAGCACTTCGCCGCGATATTCTTCATGGCTTGAAATATACCACTTGTGCTTGCCATTCATCGAGCAAATAAAATGATACAGCCTCATTTCTTCGCCTTCGACAAGGCAATCAAAATATCCTTTTTCTCTTGGATAGCCTTTATGCCATCTTTTCTCCGCTGTATCTGTCATATTTTCCGAATCTCCGCTTGTTGATCGTGTCTGCTCCCTTCTCAGGATGCAGCTTGTTATGACATTTCATGCATACGCTGACAAGGTTATCATCCTTCATGGCCAGCTCCGGATAATCAGAAAGCTCAAGCTTATGATGCACAATCTTGGCCTCTCTGATCCTTCCATATCGTTTACAAAGCTGACATTGATAATGATCCCGTCTCAGGATTGCTTTCTGCTTTCTTCTCCATTCGGGAGAATTATAAAAAGCTTCTGTTTCTTCTTTTGTCATTTTTATGCCGTTTTTTGCTGTTTTTTGATGATTTTTAACGTTTTTTGCATGAAAAAAGAGCGATTTCCATCGCCCTTTTTTACGATTCCATATTATCACGAGTAAAATTATTTTTTTTGGACAGTTTTAGCGATTATTTAATAATGCGCCATTTCAGATCTTCAATGTCAAGTCCATCAAACAGGATTGCCGGATCCTCTGTACGGAAATTAAAATCAAATTCTGCAGTCGGCTCTTCGTCTGGCAAGAAATAAAATGTGCAAGCTTCGGGTGATACAATCTTTTGCTCGCCGATATCTTTACCTGAAACATCATCAAAAAGCTGAACTTTTGCTCTAATCATATTCTACTATCCCCTCGAGTCCCTTGATCTTTCTGTATGCATATTTATATTTATTCACATGAATTTTAGCCCTTATCAAGCCCGTATCTTTCAACAACCTAGCAATCTTAATTAATTCTTTGTCTTCAAATCTCTCTTTTGGATTCTGATATCCAAATCCGATGTAAATACTATTTTCAAACAGGAGCTGCCTGATTGCCCATGCTGTAGTATGTCCAATTCTTCTTAGCTCTCCGCTATATATCAATGACTTCTGCCACACAAAAAGCTTAAAGCCTAAAGCCTTCTCAATTATCTTTATCTCTGGCTCGTTCAAGACATCCGGAGCATATATCCAATCTAATATTTTTGAATCCTCAAGCAGTCCTTTGATCGCTTCGACTTCTGGCCCTGTGTGATTAATATTATTGATATACTCTTTAAGAATCTTCTTCTGTTCTTCTCTATCCATAACATTCTCCTATTGTGAGAGCTCTCACATTTACTTGATCTCTCCTAGCTCCGTTCGCGCATTGTCGTATTCGAATCTCGTGCAATCCTTCCAACGTCTCTCGACATGACCATCCTGATAAGTAATCTCCCAGAGTAGTTCGTATTTCTCTGGATAATAGCGATCGACTTCATAAGGTACATCGATATAACCTTCGGCCAGCCAGCTATATTCCTTCTGATATTCTGTTTCCTTCTCGTAGTGTTCTGATGTATACCGATAGTCAACTATTATCTTTTTATCTTCTTCCCAGGCATCACAGCCCGTAAGAATCGTCACGATAAGCATCAAAGCTGCTGCCTTCCGGATCATCTTCATGTCTCTGCCCCTTTCAAAAAATCATCATTGATTGATAGTCCTACAAGCTCCATAAGCTTGCTGTCGAGCTTTTCGATGCTCCACTTATTCGAATCTCCTATCTCAATAATCTGGTCGTATAGCCTTTGGATTCTCTCAGATCCGAAGCCCTCGCGCCTATGGATTCCGAGAAGAATGCAAGCAAGTACAAGCGATCCGATCCATGTCATCTGCTGCCTTCGCATAAAATAGAACTGCTGCCTTGATAGCTGCCTTTTATTAAGCGGATGGTCGTTGTTAAGAAATGCATATTCTCGCCAGCTCTTTCCTTGCCCGTTCTGCAGCTCTACTCCGGTCTCATCTTCCAAGAGCTCAACCATTGACTTCGAGTTATCCTTGCCGCATTCGTTCCAGGCTTTTTGAGTTTCCTTCAGGAGCTTGTTAATTCTGTCATGCTTCCATCCCCAGCCTTGATATAAGGCTATTCCAGTAGCGCTAAAATATAAGCGAATCTGCTTATACATTTCATGCTGCATCTGAGTCTCTAACTTCGTTAATGGATCCATTTTTATTATTTACTCCTTTTATAATCCCAAATCGTGAAGCTTGGATTCTTCTCGTCAAGCGCTTCAAGATAATCCACACATTCGCCCAGGAGCTCCGGGCATTGATTCTGCATTCCATATAGAAGTGCAGCCATCTCTTTCTTTATCGTTTCGCCCTTTCCTTCTATCTTTACTCTATTACCATCTACTATAATCATCTCTTACACTCCTTTAAGCTGCACAGTAAAGCTGGCCGGATTTAACATCGTACCATCTGGGAACCACTTAATCACATCTTTGTCAAGATATGGAATTATCCCCTTTGAATCTGTTCTAGTGTTGCATACATTCTCGTTTTCTTCGTCTCGAATCGAAACAGTATAGCCCTGTGTTAACGTGTCAGTCATCTCTTTAAATTTCATCTGTTATTCTCCTCTTCGTTGATTCTGTGCCACCTTGACCAATCCAATTTACATTTGCAGCGCGGACAGCGATCTATATCAATTTCATTCTTTAGATTGTATCGATTGTCTTCGATCATATTGAATTCATAGCCACAATTTGAGCAGATCGGATCATCACAGAGTCCAATGATCCCGACTTCTCTAACCTTATCCCGATCGGCTATCCAATCGTTAAGGCTCATCTGGCCATCACATTGATAATTATCCCATACGCTCATAATTTGCTTTCTTCATCAAAATTCGATTCAAGAACATTAAAAACAGATCTAACAGTTTCCCGTTCCGTTAATCCGCTCGTTTTAACCGCATCCGATAGATCATAGATCTGTTGTGCAAGAGTTTCATTATCCATCTGGCGCAGAACTGCTCCGAATGTAGGTTTGTACTCGCTAAAATCGGCATTTTTCTGAAAATAAGCAAGCTCTTGGCCAACAACATTAAAAATTAAATTCGGATTGTGGCCTCGAAGTTGGCACCAAGCAAGTAGCATATCACTAATTTTTGCGCCTACTTCTGAGATTTCTTCGCTTAGTTTTTTAATATCTTCTGGCATTACTCTCCCCATCCCTTCTTGATTATCTCGATTACCTTATTCATCTCTTCTTGACTCTTGCAATAGATATGCAAGACCTGATCTTGATTGAATACATAAAAGGCTTTATTGTCCAGCGGAGCCAGCTCAATGCATTTATATCTTTTTAGAGCTTCCACTGCTAGATCTAGCGCAGCCTTCTGCTCAGGTGTTTCTATCGGAATCTCTTCGATTATCCTGATTGCTGTCTCGTTCAGCATCTCCATAATTCCATCCCCTTGATTCAATTGATATTATTTCTATTTTCCCTGGTATCTTCTCGGATACAGCCTTGACTGCAGCATGAAGATTGTCCGCCCGGATGAATACGCGTCGATATTCTCCGGAGCTTATTAGCCGGATCTCGAATAATGTGCCTCTCATCCTTCTGGTACTCCTCTGATCTCGTGATTGCTAATAATGCGCAAATGTATATAATCCATATAGCTGTTATTATGGCTGAGAAGATCAATATTACTACGCATACGATTAGCTCATCACTCATGCTCACGCTCCTTTATTGCTTGCCTGATTGAATATAAATAATCTTTGATAGATACGTAATAGCTGAACAGCTGATTTGATATCTCCCAGAGCAAATATATTATCATTAACAATAAAATGCTTATCCCGATTAAAATTAATTTCATATTTCCGGCTCTTCTCCCTCGTTCCACACTCCAAGCTCACAGAACAAATCACATAGAATCTGCCTGGCTGTTCCGATCTCAATCATGTTATCGCCTCGCACATCCTCGGACTCTGACCAGGTTTTTCTATCAAATTCGTCATATAGATTTCTTAGCTGCTTACGTATGCTAATATTGGAGTCTTCTGAGACTGATAGCTTTGCTTTTTCGCAAAGCTTAAGAAAATCATATCTGCTCTTTGCCTTGATTTCTTTAATCACAGACTCTCTTGCCAGCTCATGAGTCCATACAGGTCTTCCCATGATATCCTCGATATATTTATGATATATACTAAAATCTTCGCCTGATAACATTGTAATTCCGGTAATAGCCATTACTATGGCGCATTCTTTTTTAGTCATTCTTCCGCCTCTCTATCTGCTTCTATGATTGGCTTTTCATCATCTATGAAATCCAAAATTTCAGCACAGGTAGTGCTCCCAAACAATTCGCTCGCTTCGTGTGTACATAACTTGTTTTTCATCACGTCAGCATCTTTTAAATCTCCATGCCCTTTAGGAAGTGGTTTGCCGTTCTTAATTACTGCGAGTATTATCGCTAATGATGTTTTCCCATTACGTCGACCTGTTATATATAATTGCATTGACATGATATGCTTATATAATTTCTCTGGAATCTTAATTACCAGCTCTACATCTTCCATTTTTTATTTCTCACTTTCTGACTTGCACTTATCAAGAATCCCATAGATACTTTCAAAAACGTTATCTGTGCATTGCTTACATGACGGGTATTCATCAACAGATAATCGACAATCGCCTTCATACTTGATAATCTCGGCTCTTATCTCGTCAAGAAGCCTATTTTCTTCCATCTTCCTTATTTTTTCTGCGTCTTCAAGTCCTTTTTCATATCCATGAGCAAACGTCAAAAGCCTTCTTCCCAAAATAACCAATAAGATATAAACCGGAATTAGGATAATAGCTAACATATAATCATGCATCTGAGGCCTCGCTTTCCTGTGGCTCATTTTCCACAAAATGCTCATAGCTATGACTTCCGTATTTACTAAGTATGTCATCCAGCTCAATCAGAATCTCTTCTATCATCTCTATCTTCGCTTGGATGTCATTTCGTTTACGCAGATACTCTGTTTTTTTTCTTTTGAAAATGTTATATTCTTCTACTACCTTGTAATATATTCCGTCTTGGTTCATTCTCTATCCTCACTTTCTGGCTTTGAAATGTACACAAGGACACCCAGCCCATTCTTCGCACCCATCTTCATAATTGATACATGGTTTGCGGACTTCTGTGTCACTTTCTGCCTCTAATAGTTTCAAGTTCTTTCTTACAGCTTCTCGATCCCTTGCTTTTTTTGATTCTGGAAAAATGTAATCCATAGCATCATTCCAACCTTTAGTGTACTGTTCTGCATCGTGATAATCTTCATAGTTACGGAATGTCGAAACGCTCATGTAGGAAGGTTTATCTCTCATCTTTCTACTTACCCCTCTTCCTGTTTATCTTCCGTGTTTACCAAGGTCAACAACATCATATTTAATCAAACAAAAAATACCCTTGAAAATAAACTGAATGAAATTGCATGAATAATCACTTACTTTCCAAGAATCATCTTTTAAATTTCTTGCACATATTGACCATTTACCGCCCATTTACTACCTCACTTTCGCCTTGTACTTGTCGATTACATCAAGCACTTGCTTTTTGGCTTGCTTTAATACATCAGTTACAAGCTTCTCTATGTCTTTATCTCTTCTGCCTGTTATCTTGTACTCTACCCATATAGAACCATACCCGGCTATCTCGGTTCTTATCTTGTCAAGAATGCAAGTAAGGCAATCTGTATTATTATTACAATCTTCCGACATATCATATATGCATTTGCTCATTTCTCTTCCTCTATTTCCCAATCTAATCTTTGACCGCACTCTGGACAATATGGACTGCCCCAATTCTCGGAATTAACTTCCGTTTCATGGTCACAATTTGGACAATATGCATAATCAACAGTCCACTCGCCATCACTATATCCGTCGCCCTCATATCTGACTTTTCTAGGATTTTGGCCTAGTCGATCTTTCCATTTTGAGACGCATTCCTTAATGGCTCTTTTTGTCATCCGTTCTGATACGTCATAGCTCATAGTTATAGATGTACGCGTTTCCCTTATGAGCTGATCTTCAAACTCTTTCCACATCTCATCTCTTGTCATTCCACTCCCTCACTTTCTATCGCATAATGAGCTTTTCATACCTACGTAAATATTTTGTTTCTTCTTCTTCAATTTCCATTATCCAATGTTTTATAAGTCTTATTGGATGTCTACCGCTGCAAGCAAGGTTTGGACTATCGATCAAGAAAGTAAAGATATATTTTCTGCTAAAGACTATATAGAAGTTACAATATAGCTCTGCATCTGCTCCCTCAATGCTTTTTATTTCCCTAACAGAAAAAAGCTTTATTTTCTTCATTCTTCTTCCCTCACTTTTAGGATCTTCCCGACCTCATCAACAGCCTTCCTGTGCTTCTTATAGACCCAATCAGGCGAGTAAGACATTGACTCGGCTATTTTATTGATTGACATATGGCCAATATACCGGAGCATTAAGATCGTCCGGAATTCTTCGGATTCGACCTGGCTGATTAGTGCTTCGATCTCTGCTGCCTTGTCCAGCTTCGATGAATAGAGATCTCTTATCTTGCGCTCAACTTCAAAGATCTCACCTGTCAGCTTCTCCAATTGGTTCTCCGGGGATCCTTGAACCTTGTCCAGGTCGTACCTGATCCCGGAAGGATACAGGCAGCTCTCAAGCATCTTCTTTTTGCTTAAAAGCCTTAAGATCTGCAGATCTATAACTCTAACCTCGTTAAGGATATCATGCGCTTTTTGATCCATTTTATCCCCCTCTCATCTTATTGGATGCGCTTCACAATATAGGACTCCTTGCATCTGTCCGTAAGTTAGATTTTGCTCTCTTGCCAGCTCATTGATCTCTGCAAGTGTGTTTTCTTTGGGCAGCTTCTTTTTAATTTTATTCTGGACACGCTTTTGGTTGATCTTATCCTTGTATATAAGCCAGTATTCTCTTTGACGCGTTATATTTCGTTCGTGAGCGCATTCAGGCGAGCACGTTTTCGGCCTTCGGCCTATCCCGGAATGCTCATAATATTTTCCGCACACTTCGCATCTATACAGCATCAGAAAAGCCTCCCTTGCTTTTTGTCGTCCTCTGCAGCCTTGTCAACGTCCTCGAATTCTGTATATTTTCCTATAAGCTCCATCGTCCAGCGATTCGAAATCGGATCCTGTGTGTATCGGTATAGCTTGTATTTATCTCTGACCTTCTCGGCTCTGTATGGATAAGCTGAGAAGATCCTAAGATCTTTACCTACTTTCCACTCCATAAGGCCTCCTATTCTGAAAGATTAGTGATATCGTCAATACACTTGTTATATCCGGCATCCTGGCACATCTGAATCGATGCATCTATGAAATTGTCAACGTCTACCTTCTTGGGCTTTGGGAGCGCGTGGAGCTTTGCGCGGCCAACAAATCGAGCGCCCAGAAGATTCGAATATGATATGCTGACCTCTGTTATATGTTCCGGCACATCTACCACTAAGATTTTCTTCATTTCAAAATCCTTTCTTTTGTGGGAGTTCTCACATTTATAGTAATTTTTCAAGCCTCTCGGCTTCGGCCTTATGATCGCAGCAATCGCAAAGATTACTTTCTTTCCCTGAGCAGCGCCAACAGCCCGACAGCTCTGCGTTTATGCGGTTTTTGACGTTTTCTCGTTCTCTATTAATTGACCTATCGACATACCACTGTGCGCTTGCGTGCGCCCGTCTGAGCGCCTTTTTAAAGTTAAAGGTAAGATTTACCATATCTAAGCCTAAAAGCGCGTCTTGCGGAAAACTGGCCGAGCTGCGCCGCCTTTCTGTAATATTCAGACTCCCATGCGAGCTGTCCGGCGATCTTCGACAGGCTCTCAGCCATTGGATTATCATGCACCCTCCTGATAAGCTCTCCGGTCGTGTGCTCGTCATTCGTGAGCGGAATCCAGATTCCATCCTCTTCGGCTAGCTCTCGCTTCCCGTTACCAAAAATAAGATGATGTCTCGCTTCGGCTCGCTCTCCGCTTATGGCTGACCATGCTTCGTTATCGACTATTACCGACTTAATTCCCATCGCTGCCCCTTTCTGCTCTATACATGAGCCCCTTCAATTTGTTCGCTATAAAGCGCCAATCCTCCGCATGACTTAGCGGCTGTCCGTTCTTGCGTTTGAAGTCTCTTTGCTCCCAGGTCTTTAGATTTTTAAGGCCTTGAATGATTAGCCCGTTCTTGCAGCAAATTCGGACTTCTGGCCTTGCGTTCTGGTTGATGTGATCTGCTGCCTCGCGGAGCGCGAGAACAAGCAGCCCGTATTGATTACCGAAGGCGCTGTCAAATGTTCCATCCTCTCCAACCTTGCGGCCGTTGCTGCCGTATCCGATCCAGGTAGCGTGATATGATCCTTGTCTTGGTCGTGGACTTAAAACGTCCGTCGATATATAGATATCAAGTCGCATATTATCCTCACAATTGTGAGAGCTCTCACATTTAAGCTGTTTTTGATCTTGGCTAACTCTTGACTAACTATGGACTTTTAGGGTTTTCTTTTTATGTGAATTTTTCGAATCCGGCCACGATGCAATTAACAAGTTGCTTTTCTATCAATTCGTCAGGTATTCCGCATTTTCGAAATCTTTTTATCAGCATTCCATTGATCTTCATAAGCTCAATGAGAACATCTTCCGAAACTCCTTTTATCTCAGCTTCAAAAATGATTCGCTCTTGGTCATCTTGGTGCATTTTGCATTTAATCATGTTGTCTTTCTCCGATAGATTCTAAATTTTAGACTCTGCAAGCTGCTTTTGCGCCAACTCGAAAGCATACAGATACAGCTCTATGATTCCGGTATCCTCTCGCCCAATGTAGGATATCCAATCCCAACAATCCGGATCAATTTCTGATAATCTGTCGTAGGCTTTTGAGCCTAATCCTGTCCTATCGTTAAGATCCTCAAGAATTTCATCAATCTCATAATCTCGTCGTTCTTCAATACTCTAGTCTGAATATTTGTTTTCTTCTTCCCAATCATACCAATCAAGCTGCTCCAGAAGGTCTTTTTTGGCTTTATCAGTGTCATAGCAATATAAATCTCTATCCATGCAAAGTATTTTTTATTCAAAATACCCGGGATTATGAACAAAGTCTCCGAAAGTCTCATAACGCATATTGTTAATATTAAAAGCTATCAGTTCGCCAAGATCTCCAGATATATGGAGTCTGTAATGATCTTCTTCGAACAAGAATCTGATTCTATACTCGCTTGAACCGGGACGCTGAAAGTCTAATATTTTAATGCTTCCAAGATCTTGGAAGGTCGCTACGTGATCCTTGAAGTATTCTTTTTGTATATCTAAATTCATAGTTAACTCCTTTAGTTGGCTCGAAGCTCTTCCTCAAGAGCCTCGAAGTCATATGTGTTCTGCTGAAAGCTGGTCTTGCTATTGGCCTCTGCTGCCTTCTCCTTCGGATCGATCTCATTGTCTGACCATCGGCACATAGTTAGCTTCCAGCTTTTGACGGGTTCTCCGTTCTTCTTGATCCATTTCTTTTCTTGGTAATACTCATAAAATTTGACCGGATTAAACTCCAGGTTCATTTCAGCCGCGTATGCTTTTACTTCTTCCAGAGAAGGTATATTTGGCTTGTCAGGTAGAGAGTCAGGATCTTTCTTTCTATCTTTCTTTATATATTTATTAATATATTTATCTTTATATTGGTGTGACATTTTGTCACAGTCACTATGACAATTTGTCACACTTAAGTATGACATTTTGTCACAGTCACTATGACAATTTGTCACACTTGAATTATCTGATTCTTTCTTGCTGGATCTGTTTTCTTTTTTTACAACAAGAGCGATATACTCCGTTTTCCTTCCGCTTATAACTCTTTTTTTGACGTATCCTTTTTCGATGAGACTATTAAGCACTCTTATGGCAGTTCTTGTGCTTCCAACAAATTTACCTAAGTACTTTTTAGATCCAAAATAAGACGCTCCAGGAGTTTGGCTGATAGAATTAAGAATCGAATATATAATTAACTCATTACCATAAAGCTCCATATCTTCGATCATCCATCCCTTAAATGGATAGCTGCAATCCCTGAATTCACGCTCTTTAATCATTGTTCCCTCCCCTGAAACAAACTTAATAATCTATAGCGTCCAATCTTTTAAGGACACCGAGTGCCTTTTCAATGTCTTCAGGATCTTCAAACAGCGCCTCGGAAAGACAGTCGCCCATTGGCTTAAATCGGTCAATGAATATGTAATCATATGTTGAATACCCTAAAATGCACATTTTTGTATAAATTGTTGCAATATCTACTCCGTTAGGCTCATGCTTTAATAGGTCGATGATGTTATTGCTGTCTTCTCTATTAACCATAATGACTCGACAAGCTTGCTTTATTCCGACAATATAATCCCCGTTTTCACCACCTTCCAAAGAGATCAAGTCTTCTTCTTCTAATTCGCGCAAATTTTCAAGTATTTCCGTCATGCTACTTGCTTTAGTCCAAAATTGCAGCTCTTCCATGTCAATGATAGTTTTATATGTTCCTTCGCCTGTCTGCTGAAAAAGATCAGCATAGTAATATACAATTTCAGGATCTAGCTTGAGACCTTGGCTCATCCAGATATAGACTTTAAGGCTTTCTTTTGAATAATCTTTCATTTTTTATCCTCTTTTCATTCTTTAGAAAAATAGTGGTCTCCAATTTGTTCGGCCGGAGTGCCGTAATCCCCATAATGTCCAGCTGTAAAATACAAATATTCGTTATATTTTCGCTCCGAGAGTTCTGCAGTTACAGCTTCCCGATCTTCGTCAGATACATAAGCCCAGGCATCAAAAAAACGCTTGTCTGATATACAAGTAAACTGACCATCCTGAAAGATTACCGCTTCAATAGAGTCTTCAAACGGCCAGCCATAATCAACTCTATTGAGGACTACAGCCGCGACAGCTCGCTTCCCTTCAAAAGACTGATTCTCAGCTTCTGCAGCGACGAGCTGACATAAAAGCTCAAAATCCTGATTGGAGATTAGACCAATATTCGTATTCGATTTTGCTGAAATTTTGGTAAGATTTGCTTCTTGTTGATATCCAACAAGTTTGATACAATTTTTATCGAAAAAGCTAGTTATAGAGCGTGATTGAAGCGTTTTTTCGATAACATTTAGCTTAAATATAATATCCGATTCAATATGCTCTTCCCGGAACAAAAGATCGGAAGTCTGACAGGCTTTTGCAGTCGCTCCCACGGCTGCGATTGATACCGCAGACAACATCGCAGTACACTGGATTAATGTTTGGTGCATTAACTCCTCCCGTATTGAATTATTTCGCGCCTGGTTCTCCCAAATCAGGCGCGATTTTTATTGGCTCCCTTCTCCGTGATATAAAGATCAATAGGAGTCGCCTTGTCGGACTCGCCCTTCAGGATTGCCCGATCGCAGCTTCTAACGTTAAGCTTACGGATCAAATAATCGATCTCGTAAATGGTGAAGAATTCAGGATGATCCCACTTTTTTTTGAAAGTGGGGAAACTTCCCAGCATCTTATCTGATAGAAGATCCTTGAAACCGTTAACGTGACGGAGTTCCATATATTTTTTTATTATTGATCTGAATTCGTTTCCGTTCATTTGCTCAATCCTTTTGAACATTTGTCGTATAAAAAAACGCGCCAATGTCGCGATTTGATATCCGTAATAATTCCTTTGCTTTAATAATGTCACCCTGTGGCCACTCTGCGCGATTCGTTAAGCGCATTGATATGGTTGACACGTTGCAATCCATTGCCGCAGAGAACTTGGTCAAAGTGCCGTATTTCTTAGCAATCCGGTCTTTGAGCCTCGAATAGTCATAATTATATCTCTTGCTCATGTTTTCCTCTCTTGTTTGATATGTTCAATGTTGTTGAATATTATGTTAGACCATAATTCTCTTTCGGTCAAGTATTATTTTTTCAATTTGATTGAACATTTTTTAATTATTCATTATACTGTAAGTACGGGAGGCCATAAAAATGAAAATTTCAAACACTGCCGAAAGGCTCAAGCAGGTCATGGATAAGTATGGGCTGCGTCAAGCAGATGTACTAAAAAGATGCGAGAAATACTGCGAAGAATTCGGAATTAAGATGCAACGAAATGACATATCTCAATATCTATCTGGGAAGGTTGAGCCAAGTCAAAGAAAGTTGTCAGTCCTAGCGATGGCTCTTAACGTCACTGAGCCCTGGCTGATGGGATACGATGTTGACCCTAATATCGTGAGCTTTGTATTAACTCCGCATGAGAGAAATATAATCTTAGCTTATCGAATGCACGACGAAATGCAAGAAGCTGTCGATCGTCTTCTTGGAGTTGAATCAGAAAAAAGGGATCAATTGCCAGGATAATCAATTTTAAGGAGTTCAAGGATGAAAGCAAAAAAGACTAAATCAGGAAAGTACAAAGTAGTAGTTTCGGCTGGCAAGGACGCGACAGGCAAATACCGCCAGAAAGCTTTTACCGCTCCCACCAAAAAAGAGGCGGAGTTTCTGGCTGCTAAATATCAGATGCAGCGCAAGGAAGATAGGAAGAGCCCGACAATCGATTTTGCTATCAGCTCTTATATTAGCTCAAGATCTGCTGTCTGTTCGCCTAAGACGATTCTTGAATATGAGAGAATGCAGAAAAATTATTTTGATTGCATTCGAGATAAACAAGTGTGCGATTTAACGAACGAAGATATACAAAGATTTATCAATGATCTTTCTTTTCATCTCGCTCCAAAAACTGTAGACAATATTATCAGTCTTTTACGTTCGGCCTTAAAACAGAATAATCCTGATAGGCGATATAATTATACGCTTCCAGCTGATGCAGCCATTGAGAGGCATATTCCAGATGATGATGATCTTAAGAAGCTGATGGAACTGAGCCGACCAAATAAGGAGCTGCACCTTGCTATTATTTTGAGCGCATTTGGATCATTGAGGCGGAGCGAGATCTGCGGATTATCTTACGAAGATATCTATCGAGATTTCAACGCTGTATATGTGCATAGCGCTGTAGTTTTAGATCATAACAATAAATGGATTCACAAGAAATATACTAAGAATAGGCAATCGACCAGGCAAGTCATTTACTCAAAGGAAGTTATTGACTTGATCGGTCAAGGAACAGGACGCATCTTTACTCACACTCCGGACTATTTTACGTCAAGCTTCTGTAATCTCAGAGATCGTCTTGGACTTAAGTGCCGTTTTCATGATCTGAGGCATTACACTATTTCGACGATGCACGCGATCGGAATCCCGGATCAATACATCCAGCAACGTTCTGGCCATAAAACAGACAAGACCATGAAAGAAGTTTATCGGAATCCGCTTAAGTCTCAGAGCAATGTTTTTGTAGCCAGGATTAATGACTACTTTTCAAAGAATTTTAAGGATGAACTCAAACCGGAAAACGAAAATCAAATAATATCTTAACAAGATAATGGACAGAATTTTGGACAGAAATTAATGAAAAAAGCTTTAATTCGATTAAAATTGTTTTAACTGAATTAAAGCTTTTTTTATTTTTGAAAGCTAGAGCCGGAGCGACTTAGAGAGTCATTCCGCATTAAATCTGATTTTTTAGATTGAAGCTGCTGACGGGAATCGAACCCGTAGCGATTTCAGCCTTAACGCGCTTATTTACTGAGTTTAAAAATTCGGTGGACAGAATTTTGGACAGAATTTTTTGCAAAAAAATGAAACCGGAGGAAGGCCAATTCATCCGATTTCATTTGGTGCAAGAAAATCAATTTCGAACTCGGTAGGAGCTACAACTTAAGTATATCACTTCTTATCATGTTATCGTAATAATATTTATTTATGCATTAAAAAAAGACCGCTGCAAGATGCAGCGGCCTTAAAGTAATTACAATTTTAATTATGTTAGATAATTCGTCGAGACCCAGCCTTCGATCTTGGCCCATTTGCCTTCGATCTGAGTTACATCGACTTTTATTCCGTTCGGAAGCTGTCCAATGATATTATCGCCAAGCTCCGGAGATCTGCGAACATTAAGCGCGTTAGTGACGGATACAGTTTTGACTCCTAGTGATGCAGTACCGCCACTTGAAGCTTTTGGGAGATCTGCCGCCATTGCTGCAGCAAGACCAACGAAGTCAATATCAAGATCAACATTTCCAGATATACCTTCAACGCGGCCCTTCGATGAAAACTGCCAAGCATTCGCGTATTTGATCGGTGATAAATTCGAGCTTGGAATTATCCCGGTATCGTTCTTGAGATAGCGAGCAATCCACCAATATTTATAATTGGCTTTCAGGTATTTCGTATCTAATACGCTATCATGCCAAGATTTATTACAATATATACCTATATCATTGTAGCCAGCAGCTTTGAAGATATCATCTTCAATCTTAAGCAGCGCATTTATAGCAGCATTACCGGCTTTTTTAAGACTCGAATCTTCGAGATCATGCCAGATGCCTATATGAAGCTTTCGTCCGTTTAATGCTTTGATAAGTGCTTTTGCTTCTGCTTCAGGATCTGCCAGCGACTTAGAAGCGTGATAGATATATACTCCGACATTGATTGCGTTATTAATGCAGCCATCATAATTTATATCGAAAAAATCATCTTTTCTGTGACTTTGCGCTTCGTAGATACATTTCAGAACGGCAAAATTAACCGGGAGATACCCGGCGGATGTGATTCCGTGTTTCGCCACTTTGGGCCAATCAATTGATCCCTGATGATGTGATACATCGATACCATATCCGGCTGCCTTCATTCGTGATTCTCCTCTTCTTTCTGTTCTTCATGATCGGGCTTCATTAATGCATAAGTGTCGTCGATATTGCCTTCAACGAATATGTAAGAAATCAAGGTCATGAAGCTGCCAACGATGGCCACGATTTGAGCGATTTCGTTCTCGCTCATTTTGAATGCGATCAAAACTGCAGTAATAAAACCAAGCAGTGCGCTTATGAATTTCCTGGATGTAAGTTTGCGAATAAGATCCTTTTTAGTCATGTGATCCCCTTTCTCACTATTTTTTTTAAAAAACAGTGAAAAAACATCAAAAATCGGCAAAAAACTACAAAAAACGATAAAAAACGCATTATTTACTGTTTCTCGTATGGCAGCGAGTCGAGCTTCAGGAAGTCCCTCTCTATCTCTCCGTTACCGCCACGCTCCTTATAGACATCAAACATATATTGATATCTTCTGCGCTCATCTGCAGTGTAATAACCGCGCTCGTTGGTCTTGTCGATAATGTATCTAAGTTCGATTTTCAAGATCAAGAGCATAAGAGCATCGTCTTGCTCTTTTTTTTTAAAGCTGCCGCTTCCTGGTCTTCTCTCTTTTTTCTGTACTCTTCTGTTCTCTTTGTGAAGCGATTAAAAAGATATGTAAGATATAATGAGATCAGAGCTCCCAGAGCTCCAACTCCGAGTGTCAGTGCGCTTGATTGAAGAATTCCCATATTTTGACCCCCTAACAAATAAGAGCCGCATTTCTGCGGCTCTTGGTTTATGCATAAAGTTAAAAAATCTCCAAAAAATATCTTGCAAGCTGGCATTGTCTCGGATTCTTTTACGATATCCGCTTCATATCCCCCGGATCAAAAAATATCCATGCTGATTATATTTTTCGTTTTAAGTTAGTTCGCTAAATTCTCCTTTTAACTACTTATTAACTGTTTATTCTGCCCATATCTTCAACTTCCGGCTCTGGTAGTCTGTCAATAGTTGCTGTTCTTCCCGCAATTGGTCTACCATAACCATCTAGCATCTGAATAACGACATAGCCTGTCGCAGCATTTCCGGCAAGCTGAGAACACTTATCAAAAAATTTATTCTCAGCAGAATTGTAGTCATCGTGGCTTGTGATTTCCTCACTGTTTCCACCACTTTTATTGATTGATAACACAAGTACATAGAATTTTGTTAACATATTTTTCCCTCCTTATTTTAACAATATTTTGACATTAACAACGCTTCCACCTGTAGTTATTGACACTTGAAATCTAACTGTTCCCGACCCTGACATGTATGCTGATGGAATATTTTGCCAACTTGTTGAAAGCGTCATATCAGAACTCGAACCAACGTCCATATTCCTGATTGCAACATTTCGCGCTGTTCCAGACACACTCTCATATTTTATTTGCGTGTATTTTGGAAAAAGTTTTTCTTTAGGGACAAAAACGCCACCATTACAAATGCTGGAGCTTTGTAGGGATTCGCCATATATCCAAATATTAAAATTATCTTCCACGAATGAATCACCCTTCTTGGATAATTTCATAAGTTTTTCCGCCAATTAGTCCACCCCCTCAATTCCAATATAGAAAGTCGTTGATGGGATAGCTGATGCATATAAATACATCGTGGTACCATCAACAGTCGCATATTGAAGTAAGTCATAAGCTTCTTGCTGTGCTGTTGTTGGCAGCCCTGAGCCTGTGCTTGTCGAGATATCAACTGATGGACTATCAACGTATACGTGAGAAAGTGAGATGCTTTTTTTGTATAAAGTCGTGCCACTCTGACTCGTAGAATCCGCAGTCCATGAGCTTGTATTGACTGTTTTTCTCGTCAGCTTATGCTTGTTAGTAATATCATCATTTAGGATCTTACCCTGAGTTGCATCAAGAACTTTTCCGGTTGTTGTTGTGGTCAAATTGTTAGCGATATCTGATGTATTAACCTTATTACCAAGTGTTGTCTCTAAAGTCTGATTTTTTGAATAAAGATCATCTATCGCGCCTTGAGCATTTGTTTCCGAAGATCCGCTCTGTGTGCCGTCATAACTTACGGTTGCAGCTGTTGGTATCGGCTTCCAGATATATGATCCGTCTTTTAGTGTCGATTGATAGCTCTGGCCGCTTGTATATGTTGATGTTGTCGCGCCTATATATATAAGCACCTTACCTACATTTGAAGCGCTCGCTGTTGGCATAGATGTAACTTCAATCTGATTTTGTTTGCCGCCGATCTGCGTTGATAAATCATTTGCTGCAGCGATATTGGTACCGACATCTATAGCGTCTCCGACTGATATTGGAGATGTGACATCATAAAGCACATCATTCAAGATGAGCTGCTTTCCTACCGCATAAGCGTTTGATGCGGAAGAAGCATCTGCTTCGACAGGCGCTATATTTGACTCGACGGCCTGTTTTACGGCTTTATCTTTTTCTAAGAAATAATCTTTTAGCTCTGAGACAAGCTGAACTATTGTCTTCATCCTTTACCCCCTTATACAAGAAGCGCCTGAATCTGCGTCCACTGTTCCTCTGTTATGAGATTGCTGGCAACGTCAAGGTTAACAGCCTTATTTGATATTGTCTGAGCCACTCCATTAACGCTTATCGAGTTAATTTTATTAACTTCAGCGCTGGATTCTATTCCTTCGAGCTTATCCTTTAGCGCATTAGTGAAGTCATTGGTCGAGAGTCCTTTTCCGGATTCTTTATTGACCTTGTTATCCAGCAATTGATTAAGCTCAGTAGTGGTAGTGTAATTTCCAAGCGCTTCGCTAAGAGCTGTCTGATTAACAAAATTAGAATCATTTGTCAAATCGCTTGTTTTACTCGGGATATTAATTCCGAGATCGGCAAGAGACTTGTTCCCGGTCAGCTCGACATTGTTGATCTCGGGCTTGTTGTTTAGAGCTTCATAATTCGTTGTGCCCCCGGATCCTCCGCCCTTTAAATTTGGAGTCACAAATGAGCCTTCTGCGGTCGTTATATCGAGCTTATATATGTCATCTGTATTGTCAGGATCTTCTACAATGATAGGTGAAAAGCCATCGTCTCCAGGATCTCCCTTGGCTCCGTTGGTGACTGTGTAGGTCGCAGTCGCTCCACTTGTCATCGTGATTGTGTATGTATCGACAAGGCCTTCGGTTCCAGTCTTTTCGATTCTTGCTATGCCGTCGCCTGTGTCGCCTTTGGCTCCATTGGTGACTGTGAAGGTATGAGTGCTTAAATCTGTAAGCGTGATCGTATACGTGTCTACGAGTCCGGCCGTGGAAGTCTTTCCAATGCTTGCGATTCCTACACCATCGGCTCCGTTTGGCACTGTAAGCTCGCTCCTGTGGCTCACATTATTGGTATCAACCCATAAGAAAGTAATCTTTTGTCCGCCTGTGACTTCTGCGATGCTCTCAATCTGGCAATTTGCGCCTTTAAGTGCTCCCATGCCAACGAGCGTTTTTGATACGTAACTTTTGAGCATTCCAATGATTTCATTGTCTTTCATCTTCTGCTCCTTTCTTTATGGCTGTGCGAGCCATGAATCAGTAGCTCCATTGTAAAAATATACATCCTGTGTATCCATCTCGAAGAACGAAGAGCCGTTCATGAGATCATATCCGTCATATGTTCCTGTTGGTTTTGTGTCCGCAGCAAGGCCCTTGAATGCAAGCTCCGCTTCGTTTCCGATCTGCTTATTGACATCATAAGTAATCATTTTATTCTCCCTTCTTAAGTGGATAAAATAGTCTGGATTTCAGCCCATTGTGTATCAGTTATAAGGCCAACAAAATTATCAGCATAATATTTTGCATTTTTTTGGTATGTAGGATCAGAAGGCCCGACAGGGACTCCGCCTCTTGTACCATTTGCCCAAGCTTCTGCATCTTCCGCGTCATCTTCGGCAGCTTCCGCGCTCGCCTTAGCCTCGGCCGCCGCTTGGATTGCTTCCTGAAGAAGTGGCAGCTCCGTCTCTGAGATTGGGATATCCTTCGAGAGCGCGGCCTGTTCTACATCAATGATAAAATTGCACGTTCCAAGAATATTAAGGTTTGTGTCGGTTATCACGAGCTCTGTGGTCACTTCTCCGGCAAGCACTGTCATTTGATCGTAGAGATCTGAAACAACAAGGCTACCTTGATATGTACACGGATATTGGAATCCAGTCATATCCTTTTTTGTTCCCTGTATCGTTACAGTGCTGCCTTCCGGGACCTCAAAAGGAAGAGATCCGGAAAAAAGATTAAACTGCAAAGCTCTTGAGCCCTTGTCATATTGACTGACATTAAACCGCGGCAAGACTCCGCCCGGAATCAGATTAAGGTTGATTGATTGTGTTATCATTTTTTGCTCCTTTTAAGCGCATCCTCAAGCTTCTGGATTCTTTTCTCATGATCCTGGATTACTGCTATCATATCCGCTATGAATTCGTCATAGCGAAGACCTATCCGGTCAAGCTCTTTGTTTTCGCAGTAAATTCCCCAATCTTCAGGCATCGCCTTCTTGACATCCTGAGCTATAAATCCATGATGATAACGATTAGATGACGAAATATCTTTTGTAAATTTGTATTTGACAGGTTTCAAAGCCATAATAAAAGATCTTGCCTTTTTTACTGCAAGATCTACTATGTTACGCTTTTTTCGCCTATCTGAGATGAATTCCGTTCCGCCACCTGCATTAAAAACGCTGGAATAAAATGAAACAGTGCCACGGAACGAGCTTCCAAGCTGTTGATTACCGGTAACATAAATATCATCAACAGTTATGGATTTGAATCTTGCTGCCTGTTCACAAATCAGCGTGTATCCAGTCTCACTTTCGAATTCTCCGTTTGCTTTACAGTATACAAGCGGAGTGCTAACAAGATTTTGCTCGATATAAGTATAATCCGCCATCGAGCTCGGATCTTCGACATCTCCGAAGAAGATTCCGGCATATTGTCCCAGAATCGCCTGTGACGAAATTGTAAAGACATTAACTCCGTTCTGGAAGAATGAAATATCTCCAGAATCAATAAAGCAATAATCTGTGTTATCGTCTGAATTATAACTTGTAAAATCTCCACGAAGAGACAAGTCACCCGTTAGATTGATCTTGTTGGCCGATATGCTTACTGATTCAGCGCTCTGATTGATTGCGGATATTACGTTGCCGCTGCGAACCATTGTATTGAGTCCGGTCGCTGTGGTCGTAACAACAGCCTTGTTATAATTTCCTGTTGTTCCGGTAATCGAAAGATTGGCGATATAGGTAACTGTCCCAGGAAGGAATCTGAAGCCGAATCTTGGCACATATGTTTCAATGTCGCACGTGTCAGAGAATGTATGTTCCCATTTGACGTGATATACTTCTCCAGAGTTATATGTTCCGCCATCGATATTGAAGTATGTCGTCCAATATGAGCTTCTATCCTTGTTGTAAAACCAAATATAAAAAAATTGTTGAGTTGGTATTGTGATCGTGTCCCATATAAACCAATCGAATTCAATAACAATTGTAGGCTTTCCGGCAAAGTCAGTTTTAAACTGACATTGATAATTCGGATTGTATACAGATATATCCGATCCATCCATCCTTAAACAATGATCGAAATCTTGTTGTCCAACGGATGCACTTACAAGTTGTATATCTTTTGCATTAATTTCCCATCTTGCTCTATTCTCTAGAATATCGTATGGAATATAATTATGTATTGCCTGAAGATCTTCTTGAGCTTCTACCGATAGCGCGGACGTGTTGACAGTTCCAGCCTGGATCAAGTCGCCGTTTAATGTTCCGGCTGTGATATAATCCGCTACGATCTGGCCATCCGACGTTATAGCCGTTCCATATGGCCCAGCATAGCCGTTTGAAGAGAATCCAAGCCCGTTTTTGTTCCATCTCCAGATATTAACGGCTGTTTCGATATTCGGGGAATCCATTATAAGAATTTCTTCCGGATATCCGTCCGCGTTGGGCTTAAGGTATACATATCCGCCCAATCCGCCCGTTATCATATCTGTTGCATGAACTATAGCCTTCTGGAGGAAGGAAGTGGCTGTCTGGATCTTTGTATTTGTAGTCGAATCTATATTGACTATAGTAGTCGCAAGCGTTGACTTGGCATCTCCGACTTCGATCTTCGTGTATCTCTCGCGAAGTACATCGTATTCTATTGATATAACCTTAGCTTTTGCCTCAATTCCAAGCTTTTCGAATATGATTGTAACTGTATCGCACAAATTGACGCGTTCCAGCGGAGCTATATCCTTATATTCTTCAGTCTGCCATAAAGCTATAAAAGACACGTCAATGCTGACCTTCGGGATTCCTATATCATTATCTTCGATATATTTTTGAGCTCTCTGGCGGAGCTGTTCCACAGTCGGCACTTCGTCCGTCCATTCCGAAGATAGATCGAGAATCACTGTCCTCGGATACGGATATAGATCAACATATTCGGATTCGACAACCTTTTCCGGAAGAGTCACAAGAGTTTCTTCATTTGCAAAAAATGGAACTACTCCGGTCACTACGTTCTGGATGTTTTCTTCCTGTTTTAAATCGATCAGATTCTTGCCGTATCGAATCGTTACGCCTTTATCGGATCCTCTGTTGGCCCATAGATGAACATCGTAATTATCGAATTCATACTCGCCGCCGTATACATCAAGAATTGATCCGGATACTCCGCCGAGTCTGCTTCTTATTGATGCTGGCTGCTCCTGTGTATATGTGGCTATCGTCTGTTTATCTGTGTAGAAGAAAAACGGGCAAGGCTCCGCCGCGTTAGTCTTAAGACCCTGAAGAGCTGCCGAAGCTGATTCGGCTGTAAATGGCATTGTCGGAATCATCGAGAGCTGATAAGATATGTGCTCCGCTTCGATTGTGACAATTCCGTTTATCGGCTTTTTGGTCTTGTAAATTCTGAAAGCCTGATTATTTGCTCCGTCAGAAGGCTTGACCCAAATAATGCAGCTTTTTTGTATATCCTTAAAATGTATACCATTTAAAGGGTATTGCATTGTCAAGATATATTCGCCGTTTCTTTTTTCTGTGACCTTGCAAGAAGTACAATCTGCAAGCGCTCCAAGTCCGTTATTATTGAATGAAGTTGCATCTGCAGAAAAAAGAATCGGGATCATAGCGTCCACCACCTCGGTTTTATATCAATTCTTGTTATGCCGGAACCGATAGCAATTTCGTTTGTTCCAGGCTCAAATTTTGGAAAAGCACCAGAATTAAGCATTATATGGCTGTTGTAGTTAAATGATCCATAGTATGCATCCTGGATATCACAGTCTATATCAACATAATCATTAACTTCAGATATAGTAATTGTATTATTACCGATTCCGAGAGTTCCGTTTCCGTATACTCTTATAAGCGGAGCAGCCTCGTAATTTGTAGGATTTACGATTGTCGCGTCCTCTTCAAAAGATATTGTTTCTTCGCCCAGGCGAAGAAAGCGCTGCGGCATACATTCAAAGTCAAGATCGAATTCTCCTGACCTGTTAAGCGTTCCGACTTTAGGATCAAGATTTGATGCTACAAATCCCATCCGGAATTCTTCCGGATGATATGTATCTTCGAGCCTCTTATAACCGACATTCGACATCAGGAAGGCCCTAAAATCATCAAAGTCCTTTGCAAAATTCCTGTAAATAAAGCATGGATACGAGATTGTTATATTGTTATATCTACCATTATCCATTGTTAGATCTCCGGATCTTCCGGGGACGCTCACAGTCTCGATATCTCTTTTTGGAGCTGTAAACGTTCCAGATCCGGAGATGTATACTCCGAAGTCGGCTATATTCTTATGATTAAAAATCAAATAATTACGCATATGCGTGCTCCTTAGCCTCTACTTCGTCATTGATTCGTTCCTGGACTGCATCAGCGATCTCTTCGACATTCATTCCGGGAGCTGCATTAACTACAATTGAATTACCGCCATAATTCAGCGTAGTATTGTTTATATTTGAATTAAGCGGAGCAGCAATATCCGCAGCAACCGAGTTCATAGCTTGCTGGATCTTAGATCTTCCAGCTTCAATACCGGCTGCCATTTGATCCATAAAGTCAGGCATCCAAGAATTCGCATCTGAAAGAGGGCCAACATCGGGTTCACTGAAATGCAGATAACTTGAAATTGCATCAGCTACGCTCTTGACTGCGCTTCCGACCTGACTAACCTTATTTTTAATTCCGTTGGCCAGATTCGAGATCATCTCGGAGCCCCAATTGAAGAAATTAGACGGAAGATTCTTGACATAGTTAACTCCGCTGCTGAGTCCGTTCTTAATGCTTGTTCCGATCGTGGTAGCCTTGCTTGATATTGTGCTGTTCAAGTTGCTGAGCGCTGTCTGCGCGTTCGAGCTTATATTTGACCATGTAGAGCTCATATTTGACTTGATCGTGTTCCACTTGGTGCTAAATGTCGTCGCAACATGAGAGAGCCCTGTCGAAGCGCTTGATTTAAGCGTATTAAATCCGCTTGTGAAGCTGCTCTTCATGCTTGACCACGTTGATGACATGGAAGATATCATTCCGGAGCCCCAAGAAGCTGCGCCTGTCTTGATATTGTTCCAAGTATCCGAAGCGCCTGTCTTGAGATTGTTCCAGGCATTCGAAGCATCCGCCTTTATCTGACTAGCACTGCTTGAAACGCTCGCCTTGATACTTGACCAAGCTTCCGAAGCTCCAGCCTTGAGCCCGTCCCATGTCTCTGATACAGTGGATTTAATTTCGCCCCATTTCTCTCCGATCCAATCACCCAGCTCTCCGGCTTTCTCTTTGATCTCATCCCAATTCTTATAGATCAGGACTCCGGCCGCAACTATTGCAGCTCCGGCTGCTATCCAAAGAGCTGCAGCAACTATCAGCGGAGCGAATCCGGCTGCAAACGAAGCAAGTGCCGGAACCATTGTCCCAGTTATGAATGTACCGGCTGTAGTCAATGCCGGGATAAGTGTTCCGCCCATGAATGTAGCGATTGTGCCTCCGGCCGATATCAGATTACCGATTCCGACTATAAGCTTACCGCCGCCGAGCAAGATCGGGCCAATAGCTGCAGCAAGAGCAGCCATTTTAATTATCTGCTCCTGTTCGGACTGATCCAGGCTCATGAATTTATCAGCAAGGCCCTGAATTATCGTCAAGCCTTGCGAGATATACGGAAGCAAGATCTCGCCAAAAGATACGGCCAGATTTCCAACCTGTTCTTTTGTTTGAGAAAGCTTCGCGTCCATTGTCTGATATCGCTTTTCAGCTTCAGCAACGAGAGCATTGTTCTCTTCATATGCCTTGGACGATGTATCAACGGCTTGGCCGAGCATATCAGAAGCGAGAGCTAAGGATTGAAGCATATTGCTTTGCCTTACGCCTTCCATCCCCAACTTTCCAAGAGTCGCGGAAACATTGCCGCCCTCATCCTTAACATTGGCAAGACCTTCGATAAACGATTGCAAAGCTGCAACCGGATTTGCATTCCATTGATCTGCAAACTCCTGGGCTGATACTCCGGAGATGCTTGCAATAAACTCAAGATCTTCCGTCATGCCATCTTTATACATATCAACAGCCGAATTGATAGACGAAAGCGTTTGAGTCATTGCTGTGCCACCAGCTTCAGCCTGAATGCCTACCGAGCTCATAGCTGCAGCCAGCGCGAGAATATCCGTCTCAGATAATCCGACGATAGTTCCGGCGGATGCCAGCCTTGTGGCCATTTCTGTGATTTCTGATTCTGTTGTCGCGAAGTTATTTCCAAGAGCAACGATCGTCGATCCGAGTCTGTCAACATTCTCGTTGCCTGTTCCTGTTATATTTGTAAATCTTGCTAAAGCTGTGGCTGCTTCATCTGCAGATAAGTTAGTTGTATCTCCCAGCATTACCATCGTTCGAGTAAAATTCTCGATATCATCTGCAGATACGCCAAGCTGTCCGGCAGCTTCAGCGACTCCGGCTATATCTTCCTTCGAAGATGCTGTCTCTGTCGCCATCTTCATAATGGACGCGCTGAGATCTTCGTAAGAAGTCGTGGCCGTTTCGTCAACAGTCTTCATAACTCCGGTAAAAGCTGACTCCCAATCTATAGCGGACTTTGCAGAGAGCGTAAAAGCTCCGACTATTGGAGTCGTTACATTTTTGGTCATTGAAGAGCCAAAAGAAGCAATCTTGCTTCCAACGTTGGAGATTCCGTCACCAACGGACTTCATTTTTGAGCCTACAAGCTCCAAGGATGACGGCAACTCATCCAGCTCGCGGTTAAAATTATTAAGATCTGTCTGAGCATTAGCAAGCGCCTGTCTCCATTTGTCTGTCTGAGTCGAATTCTCACCAAATTTAGCTTTGGACTCTTCGAGCATCTTCGAGCAAGCAGCCACGCGCTCTTCCTGGAGCTTAATCTGTTGATTAAGGATCTCGCGCTGCTTATTATTCTGCTCGATCGACTTTCCTTCGGAATCAAAAGAGCTTTTAAGCGCTTTCATCTCCGCGTTGAGCGTCTTTGTTGACGTGATTATATTATTTATTTGTTTTCTATACTCGGCTTCGCCGTCTATGCCGATTTTTGGTCCTATGTTAACAGCCATATCATCACCTCAACTCGATAGCTTCCTCAAAAGACATCTTTTTCTTTGTTTTCTTCAATTTTGAGCCGCCGTTGAACACTCCCAGACATGAGATAAGGTCAAGAAATAAACCGAAGCGCGTGTTCAGGATCTCTTCTCGACTCATTCCGATTTTATAGCCGTAAAAAAGCAGCCACGGCTCATTTAGTTCGATTTTGGCGGATTTTTTTTTGATCCTTTGGATCCCTTTTCCGGAGTCGTCTCGATCTCTGTCTTGTTCCCTGATGACATAGCCATCATTAGCTCGTTCTCAAGCTCCTGTTCCAGGTCGAAAGTCAGATTGTCGATTATATCTTTTGTCAGTACGTCCGCTTCTTCGAATTTTGTGCCATCTTCGAAGGCTTTAACCTTGAGATAAGCTCTATTCATAGCGATGGCCATTCTGCTTATAAGCTCCATTGACTTGATCTGATCTCCTGTCTTGAAGACTTTACTGATTGAAGACATTGAATGACCGTCGAGATTTTGCGCGATTTCGATTGATGCTCTAACTGTGTAAAGAAATTTGTATTCTTTTCCGTGTATAATCATTATTTTCTCCCCTATTTTTCAAAATAATGGGAGCCGCCCGAAGACGGCCCCCAGCTTCCTTAAGGTTCTGTGGACTTTGTGATAACAATTGAATATACTGAGCTTTCTGCGCCTTCTTTAGCCGCTGTGATAGCCAGAAGGTTAGCCCCTGTTACCCATGTAAGCGCAGATGAAAGATCTGCTGCAGTTCCGTTCAGAGTTGCAGTGATAACAACATCTGTATCGTCGCTTGTTGCGGTTACAACGGAAGTCTCGTCTGTTGTTGCGCCTGTGTAGTTAAGAGTTTCAGGATCAAATACAGGATCGAGAGTTATTCCGGCGATTGAAAGAGCTGTCAGAGTTGCGATCTGAGTCGGCTCTGTTCCGCCAAGTCTCTCAACAAGAGCAGCTTCGGCTTCGGCTTCTGTTGCAAAATCAGCTCCGCGATATCTCCAAGCTTCCGCAGTGGTATCGTCGCGCATCATAGCGGCTGAAAGTGTTGTTGTCTGCCAGTCGATCTCATCTTCCTGAGTTGCTCTTTCTTCTTCAGGAACTGAGAATTTGCATTTTGCAATCACAACGGGCTGATAGCTTGTAACTCCTGCGCTCATCCATCTAACGATGAATCCGATTCCGACGTAAGGCACTTCGGCATTGTTGCCGTCAGCTGTCCAGCCTTCGGCCACATCTTCGATACCCATAATATAGTTATAGGATGATGTGAAGAGGCCATCGACTTCGAGTTCAACAGTGCCGCCCGTGAAAAGCCCGGAAGCGGACTCTGCGGCCTGATTATCTGCGTAAAAATTGTTATCGTCGGAGCTCTCCGGCTGCACGTTAACATTAACTCCGCGTGCAAGTCGTCTTGCGCCCTGATAGATAACGCTTGTGCCGCTGGCTATATACTTCGCTACATAAGGCTTTGAAAAGCCTGTTGCAACGCGTCCGGCTGCGGCGAAAAACTGAAGATTTATCTTCATGGCTTCCTTCCTTTCTCATGAAAAAAGCGCCATACGGCGCTCAATCAATAATTTTATTTATTTCTTCGTCCAACTTCTTGGCCATTGCTTGCTCTGCGGCGCTCTTACTTGCCCGGGAAGCCTTAGTCATGAAGTCGTTTTTTGGCATGAATGACGTTCCGGAAATAATAGATCTTGCAACAAGAACGACGGGCTTTTTGTATCCTGTGGCTTCGTTCTCGATGTATCCGTTTGCGAATCCTATCTTTCTATTGATATACCCGTTATCGTTCTGAATCTCGGAGATACCATAAGCTTTTAGAAGTCCGGCTTTTTCGATTGATCTGATTCCCGATCTTCTATCAACTCGGCCCTTCGTATCATCTGTCGGAAGATCCTTAAGAGCTTTGACAGTCGCCTTATTTACAACGGATACTCCCTCATATATTACGGGTTCGATATAATCGTCTATGTTCTGGAGACGTTGGAGCTCCGCTATATATTCAGATAATCCGTTTCCGACTGTAAGCTTTGCCATTACCTCATCCTCCACTCCCATTCATAGTGGATCAGCCCCGTATCGTCTTCATACTGAGAAGAATTAAGGCTCCATGATACGTTCTCCAGGCTGTTGAGCTTGTCCTGAATCGCATCAATCAGCGGATCAAATTCTTCTTTGGTAAAAAGATCAATAGTCCCATGAATCGCCTGTTCTAGCTTCACATTGCCAGCATGAAAAGAATTATCTTCCGTATCCTCAGCCCAAATGATATATCTATCTACTCCGTTTGGCCTTGGTCGCCAATAATGATATACATGATCCGTCAGCGGCACGAGCGCCGCCGCCATGATCTGAAGCTTACTCACTAATGACATCATAGAAGTTCTCCAATCTGCTTAGAGTTAAATCTGTGACTTTAAGCCCGTCATCGTCATAAAGATGCTGCACCGCATCGATTCGGTATTGCTTCGATTCTTTAACGACCGGATAATCCAAAATCGTATAATCTCCGGCTTCAACATCTTCATTTCGCCAGATTCTGACAAGCTTATCGACCTGTTGATTAACTCCTTTGGCTGCGTACAGTCTGTTATATCCCACTGTACGCTCGCCAAAGTAAGCATTTTCATACTTTTGAAGCTTCATGTCGGGCATCCGTCCGCTTTCAGCTGTGTTTATTAATTTGTAAAGCGTAAGAATACCCGAATCAAGTAGCATTAAGAATCCTCCCGGATCTTTTGACTGAACAAGCGATTATTAAGAGCATAACGAAGCATTCTCGGCATCTGTGGAGCTCCTTCGTCGGCTCTCTTGCGATATAGATATGCTGCATACATGACTATCAGATTAACGTCCTGGATATCTTCGATCGAATAAGTATAGTCGCTTCCTTCAGGCGCATCTTCCTTGTCGATCTTGATCCCCTCTTCGGTTATCTGCTTATAGGCAACTTCAATGAGCTGTCCAAGATATGTATCATGTACGCTTGTCGCGATCTCAAGATTAGCCTTGAGCATCGTCAAGATGTCAAGATTTGTCATCGTCTCACCTCAAATATCAAGACTTTGTAACTTCTACAGTGTAGATTGTTGGATCTGATCCGAAGCGACTAGCCTTAATTGTAAGAGTATTAGCGCCAGCTGCCCACTTAGCATTTGAACCGTTAGCGATTGATACTCCGTTAAGCTCGATATCAACTGCTGTATCGTTAGCTGCTGTTGCTGTTACCTTGTTAGTTGTATCTGTTGTTGCTGCTGCGTACTCTGTTACATTTGAAGCGAATTCAGGTGTAAGAGTAAGAGATCCGATTGTAAGGCCTGTGATAACTGCCGGGCCGTTTGCTGTATCTTCAGGGAAATCCATTGATGCTGAAGGTGTAGCGCCAGCAATGCCGATAGCAACGAAAGCCTCGTCAATTACAGGTGTGCCATCATAGCGAGCTGTCCCCTTGAAGACAGTATTATCTTCGATAAACTGAACGTGCTCGGACTGTGAAATTCTTGCACCAGCTCTTTCAGCAAGAAGATACAGATCGAAATAACCGCCGATAAGAACGTTATCCTGAATGAAGTCGAGAACTTCGATTACTCCATCGATAACAGGCATACGGCCGTTAACTCCGGCAACGATAGCGCCAGCTGCATTGATTGAAAGGCTCTCAGCAACGATCTTTGAGTATGTGCTTTCATTCATAACCCATACTTTCTCACCGCGGCTGTATTTGCCTTTTGCTGCAGATGCATCAAGAATAATTTCCTTGAAAAGAGCTGCGCCTGTTACGCTTGCACTGATAGTCTTAACATTTGAAGTGTGAAGATCTACCCAAGGTCTACGATTAACAGGATATCCGGAAGGCTCTTCTGTCTGTACAAGTCTTGTAACGATACCAAGAGGCATCTTTGTATCTGTACCGTAGATAATAGCCTTATCAAGCGCATATCCGATAGCCTGACCAAGAGCTGATATAATCTCATCAGCAAGAGCTATATCGGAATCTTCAAGCACTGCATTGCAGATAGCGATATATCCGCCAACCTTGTATCCGTCTACTTCTTCATCGAAGAAGTTAAGATTAAGCTCGTTAAGCTTAGCGCAAGCTTCTGTCCAGATAGCTTCAGGAATAGCGCCAGCAACTATCTGTCTAGCTTCGCCCTTAACAGGCTTAAGATTAACGTGTTTAAGCAGCTTAGAGTATCTAAGCACGTTTTCACGAATAAGGCCGAGAACTACTTCAGGGATAAGAAGGTCTGCGCCCTTAATATCTCTTGTCTGGCCCTTCATTGATCTTACTCTTTCAAGGAATCCTTTTACGTCTTCGCGAGCGAAGAACTCGTTGCGTTCCTGAAGATTCATATTGAAGAATTTTCTTGTCTCCATCTTGTGATCGTCCTTTCTGCCTTCTTCAGGCTTTGGAGCTTCCGGAGCCGGAGCTTCCACTTTCTTTTCTTCCTCTTCCAGCTCGGATTCAAGATTTCTAACTTCTTCATCCAGAGCGCCTTCTTTAGCCTCAAAATCAGCTTTTTCGCTTTCAAACTTTGCCACTTCTTCTTCAACAGCGGCTTTTTCTTCGTCTGTCTCAGCTTCATTGATGGCAGCTTCAAGATCTGCTTCGCGCTTTGCAAAATCATTTGTTGATCTCAGCGCTTCTAGTTCTTTTTTCTTGTCATCAATCTTTTTTCTGAGCATAAGTGCTTTTAATGCCATCACTTTTCTCCTTTCAGCTTGGCCAATGTCTGAACTTTCCACGCTTCAAGAGATCTTTTCTTGATTTCATCTCTTTGTGCGCTTCTGGCCTTAACGTTGGTTTCTTCGTATGCCGGGAATGTGCATACACTGACTTCGTACAATCTGACTTTTTTGATAGTCCAATGAACGGATCCATCCTCGCGGACATCGTAATCCTCGGATAGGATGTCGAATCCGAAAGAACACTGATCCACATCTCCACGCTGGACTCTTGCGTATAGGTTCATGGCATCCTGATCGTTCGGATTGATCGTGATGCTGCCCCATAATCCGTGTTCGTCCTGTCGCAGATCAAGCGTGTGAGCTGTGTTCCTTCCGAGCACTAAGCTCGAATCATGATTTATCAACGCTCTGATATCATCGCCCAAAGTATCGTCAAACGCGCCCGGAGCGACTGATTCAGATAAGTCATCAAAAATCTGATAAATTGAATTAAATACAGCAAAATAGCCTTCAATCTTAAGCTCGTTGTCTTCTTCCCTCGTTTCGAATTTAGAAGCAGCGCTTCGAACCTGTCTCGTAGCTCTATCCATTACTCACCTCCCTGGACTAGCTTCTTCTGCAGTCCGGCCATATCATACGGGATATAATTTTCTAATACTCTAAGCTCATCAAGTCCTTCCAGCGGACTCATGCCGATTCTATCGCGGACTTCGTTACCTGTGACGAAGCCTCTATCACTTAGACCTCCAAACACGTTAGCAAGTGTTTGGAGATCATAATCCATAAGTGAAGCTATGTTGAATCGGAAATACCACTTTGGGGAGAGAAGCAGCTTCCGAGTCAATTCTTGTTGAATGCCTTTGGCAATCGGGCCGATCGTGTTTGTGATAAACGAATTCCATGCATCCTTGTGATATTCACCAACTCCCAGAACGAACGGCGGAATTCCAAGGATTGAAGCGACTGTCCTCTTATCTATTTGAACAGTGTCATTAATCGCAAGATCGGCAAGCGTGAGCGGCTTAACTTGCTCTACAGAAAATTGTTCCGCCGGAATCATCCAAGGCTCGCCGCGCTTCCTGTTGGTAATGTATTCATTAACTAACTTTTCGCGGCCTTCTGGAGACGAAAATTCATCAGTGAGCGCATCGACTTTGACAATTAGCGACGGCATGAATTTTGACTCCATGAATGATTTTTCTGTGCTATGTGCCTGTTTAAGGATCTCCGCCACGTCTCTGAGAGCTATCCGATATCCTTGGCCCTTCCAGAGATATGTCTTATCTGGATTAAGCGTAAAATGAAGCACGTCGTCATGATCGTAGCTCTTGCCATCGATGAGCAAGTGATAATCTGAGTAGCCTTCATTGATGAAGCTAACGCGCTCCGCTGCTATCGGCTCAAGATCCTGAAGGAAGCCCTTTCGCGTGTGCGGAATTACAACGGAGTTACCATCGCCATAAAGAAGCAGATTCATGACAATAGCGCTCATCCAAGATTTACGCGTCATCGTTGAGATGGGCTCGATATCTACCTTTCTCGATAATTCATTGATAATCCTTTCATCGCCTCTATCAGTGTTACTCATGAGATAGATTGTCATTGAGGATATAAGCTCCGCTATGCGGCTGCATCCGGCTATGATCTCGGGATTCTTATCGAGCGCAGTAAATCCGGAATGACAAAAATCTTTCCAGGCTTCGTCAGAAGTCAGAAAGATTGTCTGATAATTCACTCCGCGTTTTTCAGTTTTTCGATTTCTTCTTCTTTTGCTCATTGTTGCTTAGTTCCCCACCATGATTGTGCTTTTCGCTTGTTTTCCATATCATTCAAGGCTCTTACTGTTGCGAAAACTGAGCAATCAAAAAGGTCTATGCGCTGGTTAGGCATGACCTTCTCGAATTGAATCATATCATCTGTTTTTTCTACGGCTTTGACGTTCGAAACGCAGTATTCAAACGCTTCGGAATGCAAGTAGTATATATGACCATCCTTGGCCGACTTCTCGATATATCTGAATCCTTCTGATTTCAAAAAATAATACTGTGGCTGATCGATGATGTTAAAATGCTTGGATTTCATCAGTAGGAAGAACTCGCGAGCGAACTTCCTGTCGTGGCCAACTTGTTTTATTTTGAACCCCATATCGCGCATCTGACAGAACCAATTGACAATATCCGCAACTTCAACAGTCGGAGTGTTCGACATCGTGAGCCATCCGTCGTCTTCCCAACCGAAAAGCGGAATATCATCTTCGTCGGCTTTTTTGGCTGCTGCGACCCTCGGGAAGAATGCGTGTGTGATATATATATCAACATCTTCATATTTGCCATATAGACAAGCGCCCGTCAGATCGTGGAGCTTTGAAAGATCTGCTCCGCCGTACCACTCGACCGGAAGCTTCGCAAGCTCGGCCAGCTTCCAGGAATACTTCTGATCGCTTCGCTTAAATTCTTCGATATCGAAATAAGCGAGCATTGCAGCCGTGTATATGTTCAGAGACCTCGACAAGAAGTCTTTTCTCTGCTGAGGATCATTTTGAGCCTGGAGCGATTCCTGAAGGATGTCATCCGGCCTTATTGTGACTCCGTAATTTGGATTCGCCTTCATGTGCTGAATCGGATTCGTATAATCGACGTTTCCGCGCTCGTCCATGTCAGCTTGAGCCACAAAAGAAAAAAGACTATCATCTTTGATAGTCCCTTCTGCGACTTTCTTCGCGTACTCCATGCGGCGATAGCCGAAAGAGTTGATATTATCTCCGGCCGTCGTGATTCCGATCATCAGTTTATTTGTATAAGCCTTCATAGCTTCTTTAAATCGATTATATTGCGCTGGCTTCTTGTAAGCCGCAACCTCATCCGCGATAGCAAAATTACAGTTAAAAGAATCCTGGCTATCTGGATTCGATGCAAGCGCAGTTATATCAATAGATCCATCTTCAAGCCCTTGAGCATCACGAAACGTATATCTTATATCATGATCCTGATTGTTATCTCTAATTTTAAATTCTTTGGCAATGCCCTTAATCTCAAGGCTTGACCTCAAAAAGCCAAAGGCTTCGAGCGCTTGCTTTAAAGCATTGGCTACGATATAGCACTTTGATCCGGATCTTCTTTGTAAAATCGATACAGCCCACGCAAGCGCAGCAATAAAGCTTGTCTTTCCGTTTTTACGGGCAAGCATGATAAAAGCTTCTTTGAATCTTCTCTCGTTGGTTCCTTTATAAAAGAATCCAAGCAAATTCACAGTTATGAAAATCTCAAACGGCTCCAGGATAAAAGGCTTGCCCTTTAGTGGATGTCCTTCGAGATCTTCGCCCTGGTTATGAACTAAAGTTCTTTCGATTAAAGATATTGCAGCCGTCGGATCATGCATCCGAAGCTCAAGATCTTCTCTCGAAAGATCCTTTAAGAATCTCTTGCAAGCATATACAATATGCTTTCCGGCAACTTTTCTCCCCGACACAACCTCGGAAGCATAATCGATAGCTATTTGCTTATAGTCTTTAGATGCCAATATCCTTCAGCAAGTCACCGAATCCGACTTGCTTCTCCTTAAGAGCATCATCGTTCAATTTTTTGAGGCCGGCCGGAGTAAGCCCCAGATCGCGCCAATATGCAAGAGCTGATTTATTAAGCTCGTCCCATAGCACAAGCGCGGGATTCTTAATCATGTTGGTGGCTCCGCCCTTGTTTGTGTATTCAACAAGTGGCTCCGCCCCTGATTGAATATATTGCGATTCAGCGTCATCCCTTTTTTCTAAGATAGATGCAAGCGTATCAATTACATGGTCGAAATATGGTTGATAAGTGCCAGCTTCACGGCACGCTTTTTTTATCTTGTTCTTCCACTTCCTCTGCTCCATGTGACGACCTCTCGTTTTTTTGCATCTATCAAAAATGGACGATTTTTCACTGTTTTATCCTCAAAAATAATCAAAAATAAGTCAAAATCGATTTTTTATATCAAAATCCCTTTTTGGCCTACCCCCTTTAGTCGATTTTTTAAGCCGCGGAGGGAAAAACC
>JAEEGH010004875.1_pt1 | contig 34115 bp, 35 predicted proteins | sample 9134181 | NCBI WGS metagenome assembly JAEEGH01 (sample SAMN16246544, study PRJNA631951) | gut metagenome | biome: gut microbiome; feature: rumen; material: DP-attached | host: Bos | place: Iran: Karaj | collected 2018-10
AACATCGGATGAACAACGCTGTCATTCGCGATGTTATCATTCCAGCAGCCAAAAGAATCCTTGCAGAGTAATCAACAGGGTAACCACTGCTGGTGTCAAGGCTCATATTGCTGGCACCAGTAGTGGAACAGCAGCAAGAGAATGATAGCTACGGTGCAGAACAGTTTGTTCCAAACCGATATGTTACCTACAATCGCAGGTGTCCAGCACACGGCTATCATCAGCACACCTGCCACAACATGAATCGTCACCATAAAAAACTTGTCCTTGTTCATAATCTTAATAATCATTAGTTCCTAATTTTGGCCTTAAAATGTAAAAAGCCCCCAAAAAATTAAAACGAAAACCGATAAAAATTTCATCAGGTTGCTTTTTCAACAAAAGTTGGCAAATATGCCATAGTTTTATTATCTTTGCAAGTCAATAATTAACCATTTATCGTTATCCTATGCCTGGACTTTCCAAATCAAGATACACGACCTTCTGCCAGTGCAGCAGGGCCTTGTGGCTTCGAGTTTATAACCCGGAACTGCAACCCGAGGATCCTAATCTGCAAGCACGATTTGAGGCTGGTAACGAGGTGGGCGACTTGGCAATGGGGCTTTTCGGTCCTTTTGTTGAGGTGACTACGCATACTGCTGAAGAGAAGCTCGATCTCAAAGCGATGATTGAGAAAACCAAGCAGGAAATGGATCGTGGCACTGAGGTCATCTGTGAGGCTTCGTTCTCATACGAGGGCAGCTACTGTGCTGTTGACATCTTACGTCGTGAAGGAAGCGGATGGGCCATCTATGAAGTGAAGAGTTCATCTAGCCATAGTGGTGATGAGGTCCAATTGCCTGACAAGTTCGACAAGTATGCCGTGGATATCGCCTTCCAGCGATGGGTGCTCGAGCAATGCGGTGTAAAGGTGACTGGCACCTATCTGGTGACCATCAATGGTGACTATGAGCGCGTGGGAGACCTAGACATCCACCAGTTGTTCCGAATAATCAACCTTAAGGAGAAAGTCGATAACGAGTATCCGTTGGTCCCTGCCAGGGTGCAACTCGCCAAGCAAACATTGGAACAGGAGCAGGAGCCAGAACGTGCTATCGGACCTCATTGTGCCGATCCTTACGAATGCAGTTTTTGGCAATATTGCGCTTCTCAGCAAGGTTTGACCAAGGACGAGGGCGAGCCCACCGTGTTTGATCTTTACAGGATGAAATCCGACAAGAAATGGGAATACTACAATGCCGGTAAAATCACCTTTGAGGATTTGCGTGACGAGACGTTGAGCGATATGCAGCAGCTGCAGGTGGAATGTACATTGGCTGGTACCGAACATATCGAGCCTGAGGGTATCAGGGATTTCCTTGACGAACTTTCCTATCCACTCTATTTCTTGGACTTCGAGACCTTTCAGCCCACCATTCCGCCATTCGACCACATTAGGCCGTATCAGCAAGTTACTTTCCAATACTCATTGCATACCATCAAGCATGAGGGGGGCGAATTGATTCACAAAGAGTTCCTGGCTCCTAGTGACGGCACTGACCCTAGGCGAGCCCTTGCCGAACGCCTGTGCCAAGACATACCGATGAACGTTTGCTCATTGGCCTACAACAAAGCCTTTGAGTGCACCCGCATCAAAGAGTTGGCCGGTTTATATCCCGACTTGTCGGCACATCTGCTCAATATAGCCGACAATATCGTGGACCTGATCACACCCTTCCGAGCAAGGCATTATTATGTGCCTGCGATGGGCGGTTCATTCTCTATCAAGAGCGTGCTGCCCGCCCTGTTCCCCGATGACCCGTCACTCGACTACCACAACCTTGACGAACGTGTGCAGAACGGTGGCGATGCCATGACCATCTTTCCCCAGATTCAACACATGGACCCCGAAGAGGCCGCAGCCACCCGCGAAGCTCTTCTCCGCTACTGCGAACTCGACACCCTCGCCATGGTAAAAGTCTGGCAAAAACTAAAAGAGATAATCAACAAATAAAACCAATAATGTAACAGATATGGCAACAAGTGACAATACAGAAGTAAAGGATCTGAATATTAAATTGTTTGAGTTAATGGAAGCCGTAAGACGCGACTTTGAACAAAAAGGCACAGAAATTTACTACTCTTTTAGAACCAGTGATTATAAAAGTGCCGGCCGTTCAATTCAAAATGGATACTTCTTCCCTGGTAAGGAGATACCTTATGTCAATATTTATAATAAAAACAGAAATGAAAGCTATCAGATTGAATTAACGAAAGATAAAAATAACAACACCTTTTCATCTCTTATTCACTTTTACAAAAACAACAAAGCGAGTCGAAGCAAAGGAAATGATTTTAAAAATAATTCGTTTGTTATTTCTGGTCAAAGGTATTATATCGTAAAAGATGAAGAATGGAATGCCTTTATACAGAAAATGATCATTTTTTTTTCTGACAATGAACAGTTATTTGATTTTAGTTCTCCCCAAACGAGAAAAAATTACGAGAAAAACATAAAGAATATAAGAACTATTGTATCTCAAGCAGTAAATTCTATCAATACGGCTAAATGCGCTCCAGTCTCTCCTAAAGGAAGTGTTAATAGTCCACTGAATCAAATTCTTTATGGTCCTCCTGGTACAGGAAAGACATACAATACTGTAAATAAAGCACTAGAGATTATTCTTGGTGAAACTGCATACTCTGATCTAGTAAATAGAGCAGAACAACAATCAAATCATGAAGACAAGCGCAAGGTCTTTACGGATGAGTTCAAACGATTACAGGATGCGGGGCAAATTGTATTTACAACGTTCCATCAGTCGATGAGCTACGAAGACTTTGTTGAGGGTATCAAGCCGATTACAAATGCTGATGGTCAGTTAACCTATAAAGTTCTGCCTGGAATATTCAAACAGATTTGTGAGGAAGCCCAAAAGGCAAGCCCAAGCACAAACAGTAGGAACTCTGATAAGCCTAATGTTGAGACCGATAAAATAGTGAAACCTACTTACAACTATGTGTTAATTATTGATGAGATTAATCGAGGTAATGTATCACAGATTTTTGGTGAATTGATAACCTTGATCGAGGAAGACAAACGATTAGGTAAGCCAGAGGCCATTACTGTAAAATTGCCCTACAGTAGCACTAGTCCAGATTGCACAAAAACAGGTGATCAAGATGAAGTATTTGGAGTTCCTCAGAATCTCTATATCATCGGTACTATGAATACCGCTGACCGCAGTGTTGAGGCACTGGATACCGCTTTGAGGCGACGCTTCTCTTTCGAAGAAATGATGCCAAAATATAAAGATGAAGAAGCACAAGGAATTGAAAGCATAATCAAAATAGATGGGGTTGAATTCAGACTTAGCAAGATTCTCCAGACTATCAATAAGCGAATTGAAGTATTGAAAGGCCGTGAGTTGCAAATCGGGCATAGTTATCTCATGAAGTGCAGAAATACAGCAGATATAAAAACGGCATTCAAGGATAAAATTGTACCGTTGCTACAAGAATATTTCTATGGCGACTATTCTCAGATTGGTTTAGTCCTTGGGCAAGGATTTGTTAAGACAGATAAAGATGGTATTGCTTTTGCGGATGGTTTTGATGCTCCTGACCAAAGCGAGGTAACATATTACTTGTTATCAGAAGATGAATGGGAAAAGTTAGAAGAAGAAAAAAACATGAGGGAAGCATTAAGTTTGATGAATATTCAACAAAACGAATAACAGGAATCCAAATCAATAGAGGTAATTGACGATGATTCGAAAACAGCCGCTACAAGTCTTTGAGCATCAGCCACTGAAGAGAGATGACAAAAAAAGGTTCACGGGCAAACACCTTGAAGCCTTGGAGAGTTATTTGGGTAATAGTAATGAGGACACTTTTCCCTATTACTCGTTAATCCATAATGGTGTGAAATTTCGGCAATATGTTGGCGTGATATGCGTTGGCGACTTGGTGATTGAGGTTCTGCCTAAGACAGATGACGGTGAAGAAGACAAAGGCAAATGGCAAAGTCGTCTGATGCATATGTTATCACGTGTGTACAAACTTGACGTGAGAACACCATCGAATGCACCGCAAGATCACCAGAGCAATAGCCCTATCCTGGACATCTTCATTAATAAATTTCTCAATGAGGTTGACAAACTGCTCAATCGGGGTTTGGTGAAATGTTACCGCAAACAGGATGGTAATCGAAAAGCATTAAAAGGTAAATTGCTTATTGGCAAACACGTGACCACCAACTTCGTCCATAAGGAGCGTTTTTTTGTCCGTAATACAACCTATGACCAAGAGCATATTTTAAACCGCATCTTGCGCCAAGCGGTAGACATCATTCCGCGTATAACCAACAACCTGCAATTGAGAGGTCACGCCTGCTCAACCTTGTTCAATTTTCCGGAGTTGCATGAGATAGCCGTTACCGAAGAGTTGTTCAATGGACTTCAATTTGACCGCAAAACCGAAGACTATCGCGAAGCCGTCCAGATTGCCAAACTGCTTCTGCTTCATTTCCGCCCCAAAAATACAGCAGGTAAATATGATACCCTCGCCTTGATGTTCGATATGAACAAGCTTTGGGAGGAATATGTTTATCTCACATTAAGGCGATATTTGACAAGCATAGGTGGCAAAATAATCGCTCAAAGCCAAGAGGCGCTCTGGCATGGCAACAGCCTTACCAAACATATTAGGCCCGATATTGTCATTGTATATGATGGATGTAAGTATGTTCTAGATACTAAATGGAAGATGCCCAAAGGGACTCCTAGCGATGGCGACCTACACCAAATGTACACTTATCTCAAGCTGTTTAGAGCTAAGAAAGTGGCTCTTGTCTATCCTGCAACATCAAAAATAAATGAGATCCATGGTTTTTTCAATGAGGACAATACAGAACGTGGGCTTAATCGCAATTGTGATATGATTTTCTTGCCCGTGCTCGATGAAACTCTCAACAAAAAGGCCTCCATTAATGAAGCTAGTTTTTGGGAGCCAATTCAAACGTGGCTAAGACATAATCCACAATAGTTTATAATACTCAAAAAGCTGTTTATCAGCAAGCTGACAAGGGGACACAAGAAAAATTGTGTTCCCTTCTTGAATTTTTTTATTTTTGAACTATGTTATACGTGTGAGAATCATTCTTTATTAATTTGATTATGAGATTACAGATGCCGGAACTTCCTTGTTTTATGCCTAGAGCTAAAGTCGGCGACATTGTGTATTACATTTCGCCTGATAATCGCTATGCCGTGAAACGGGCGACTGTTGTTGAGATTCAACGCTCGGGCAGTGAGTATCGTCAAGTGATGAGCAACGGCGATGTTGTTGTCAAAGATGCTCATTCGGTTGAAGACTACACGACGTTTGCCAGCCGCGATGATGCTGTGCAATTTATCCTCACCACACTTGTTGAACGCATCAATGACCATAAGACCCGAATTGCCATGCTGCAGTATGAGTTAGATGTAAGTGAGCGTGTACTTGTTACCCTGCGAAAGCAATTCCCTGATTTGACTGCTGAACGTCCGCTTTACGTGAAAAGCACAATAGACTACCAGAATCAGGAGTTTCGATGCCCCAAATGAAAAATAGTTGCCAGAAATTTTGAATTTTTTTCCAAAAATTACTATATTATCTATATAAAAAGCATGTCGAACAATTTAAAGTATTTCAGTTATGACCATCACCATTAAAATCAACAATCCTTTTCTGATGAATCGTGCCCACAACTATTTCTACAACAAAAATGTCCAGACCATGTTGTGCAACAATGAAACTGAATTGGCTCTCTTTAACCTTGAACGCGCTGAAACTGAGATACTTCTCAAAGCCTTTACCAAACACTTCCACCTAAAACCAGCCTTGCAGCATCCCCTTGCTGCATGAGCAAAAAATGCGACCAAGACGAAAATATTTGGTCTAGATTTTGAATTTTTTCCTGGATGTTTCCATATTAAATAGGCTCCTTACTTTTGCGAATAATTATTCGTTAAAATGAGTTAAATTATTCATTATGATTTGGCCAGCTCGATAAATTTCAGTATCTTTTATCTCGGAAAAATTCCAATCGTTTGTTGAATCAACAAATCATATAATAATGAGAGGTATCCGAAACGCTCATTTGAAGGGAGTAGGAACAACTAAATAAAACATTGTTTATGGGATTAGCAATTACAAAGTATGGTGTGAAATTCTTTAGGAATGGTGTTGAAGTGACTGACGGTGTGAAGATCACTCAAGACAGGGTTGCCGTCGGATCGGCCTGTGAGAATCCCGTCTGCATCATCTTCCCGTACTATGTCAAGGAAATCAAGGACCACGCGTTCCAGAATCTCGACTCCTTGGAGGCGATCTACATTCCCGAAGGGTTAAAGGCGATTGGCGTCAATGCCTTTGCCGGCTGCTCCAACCTGCGCCACGTCATAGTTCATGACTCCATCGAGACCATCGAATACAGTCAACCTCAATGCAAATGGGATATCTCCTTAGGCAGGCAGTGTGACCATCTTGCTGAGATGCTGAAGAAAGGGGGCTATGTTGTGCATCTCTACAAGAGCGGCGAGAACTTCTCCTGGGATTGATGGGGGACTAGCAGAACCCTTTTTCATCAAAATGTTGTCATATTCACGCATTTTCAAATGCCTCTATTTCAGCGATTTGAAATATTATTTCAAGAATTATTTCTTAAATTCTTTAATTATTTTGGGCCTTGTTTACATATTTCTGGCGAATTTCATTATTAACTTTTAAATAATAACAGCTATGACAACAATCAAAACTTCTTCACTGAGAACTTACAACCGGGTACACAACTATCTCTACAACAAGCACATTGAATGCTGGGGGGACCTCGAAAAACTCGAAATATCCTTCTTTGGGCTTGACAAAAATCAAACCGACCAACTCCTTGAAAAACTCATCAAACATTTCCACTTGACACCAATTTTGCAACAACCTCTCGCAGCCTGATTGGTTGCATCCGCTTGATGTTGGGCGGATTGCAAATAATATCCGCTCAATATCAATGATTTAACATCATTATTGTTGTGCCCGTTTATCGGGTATGACGCAAGTTTCATCGCAATTTATCAACCAATAAACATTGTTTTACAATGGAGAAAGAGAACAAAACAATCAAGCGTACGGCAAGCAAGGAACTCACCTTGCTGAAGGCTGTTGAGACCATCGTCGAGAAATCCTGTGACTCGCAACTGTGCGACCTGTTCTTGAAACAGTGCAAGAAAGAAATCAAATTGGTCGCTGAAGCCTACAACATCACGCCACAGCAAGCCATCCTGTTCTGCATCACGGTCGAATGCGGCCCCCGCAATGTGAATCTCATCGAGTTATCCCATCACCTCAATATGAGAAATGTCGCGAGCCTTTCTTTTGATGCCGACATCAAGGCCATGATTAAGATGAGGCTGATGCGCTATCGTAACCGGGAACGTGAGGCCTTTGACATTCCTGAGCATGTGATCAGTGCCTTGCAGGAAAACAAAGCACAGATCCTGCCGAAACTGAAAGTTGAGGATGCCCCTGCAATGCTCGACCTGATGGGGACATGGTTCAACGCTGTGGACAATAACAACATCAGTCCAGAAGATTTGGGCCAAGACTTGTTGACGCTGTACAAGGACAATCTGCATATCAGTTTTGCCAGAAAGATGCTTGACTTGAAACTCCCCTGCGCCAACATGATGTTGCTCTCGTTCTTCTGCAGCCAGCTCATCAACGAGGATGATAGTCGCATTTGCGATCATCAATTCAAGTGCCTTTATGAGAGATATTACGAATACCGTACGACCGTCATGCATCTGGCGCATGGCGCACATATTCTTGCACAAATGGGATTGATTGAACCCGTGTGTGAAGAAGGTCGAGCAAGCACCACGACGTTCACATTGACAAGCAAGGCAAAGTCGGACTTACTGGCAGAATTTGACCTTACCGAGCCCGATGTGAAACTGAGCAATGTGCTCTATCCTGACAGCATCGCGCTCAAGGTCATGTTTTATCCCAAGGCAATGACGCAGCAGATTAAAGAACTGAATTCCTTTCTCGAGGCCGACAAATTCAAACAGATTCAGCAACGCATGCTGGACAACGGTTTCCGCACCGGCTTCGCCTGCTTGTTCTATGGCGCTCCAGGTACGGGTAAAACAGAAACAGTCTATCAGCTGGCGAAAAAGACAGGCCGATGTGTCATGGCGGTGGACGTACCGCAAATCAAGAGCAAGTGGGTAGGTGACAGCGAGAAGAACATCAAAGCGCTCTTTGACAAGTACCGCAAACAGGTCAAGCGCAGCGACGTAGCGCCCATCCTGTTGTTCAACGAGGCCGATGCCATCTTCGGGGTGCGCAAGAACGGTGCCGAGAGTGCAGTGGACAAGATGGAGAATACCATCCAGAACATCATCCTGCAGGAGATGGAAGACCTGAACGGTATCCTCATCGCAACGACAAACCTCGCCACCAATCTGGACAGCGCCTTTGAGCGACGTTTCCTCTATAAAATCGAGTTTGAAAAGCCAGACTCCAAAGTTCGTAGCCGCATCTGGCAAAGTATGGTATCTGGTCTGAACGAGAGTGATGCCAATGTCTTGGCGCAGGCCTATGAGTTGAGCGGAGGCCAAATTGAGAACATCGCTCGCAAAGACACCATCAACCGTGTCCTGTATGGCGAGGGAAATGCCACGGACCGCCTCACAAACCTCATGTACTACTGCAAGGCCGAGACCATGCAATCCACCGCTAAAACTCAAAGAATAGGTTTTAATTAATGAAATGACGAGAGATATCCGAAACGCTCACTTGAAGGGAGTAGGAATCACCAATTAAAAAACAGTATAGATTATGGGATTTAAACTTAGCAAAAACACAAGTTTGAAATGCGGAAAAACCGTTTATGTTGATATGGACAATGTCCTTGTTGATTTCCAGAGCGGGCTAGATCGAGTGCCCGAAGCTGTCAAGGCTGAATATGCCGATGACGGCACGGGTAAGCCCCATTATGACGATATCCCCGGTATCTTTTCACTGATGGATCCGATGCCCGGCGCCATCGAAGCCATTCAGGAACTGAACAAGTTCTTCGACCTTTACATCCTATCCACGGCTCCGTGGTTGAACCCGTCGGCTTGGTGCGACAAGCTAGAGTGGATACAGCGCCACTTCGGCAAAGAGGAAGAATCCATCTTCTACAAACGCCTCATCATCTCACACCACAAAGACCTCAACCGCGGCGACTTCCTGATCGACGATCGCGAGAAGAACGGCGCCAAGGAGTTCAAAGGCGAGTTAATCCCATTTGGCTCGACGGAATACCCCGATTGGCCCTCCGTGGTAAAGTATCTTCTCAACAAAATTGGCTATTGAGGTCAAAAACAAAACGAAGGATATGACAAACGAACAAATAGATGAATTGCTGGTAGAGATTGGCCGAGCACCATTGATAACCAGTGAGGAAGAACGGATGCTGCTCAAGGCCGTGAAGGAGAAAGGCCGTGACTGCGGCGAGATGAAGCGATTGGAAGCGGCCAATATGCGCTTTGTAGTGTCCCTGATCAATCAATACCAGCATCGCGGATTGAGCCTTGAAGAACTGATTGAGGTTGGAAAGGCCGCTTTGAGAAACGCCGCTGAGAACTATGACCTAAACTCCAACTGCAAGTTCATCTCCTATGCCGTCACCCAGATACGCCAACCCCTGGAGCAGGCCATCGCAGAAAAGGCTCGGCAGAATCGTTGAGGGATAATAAGCATGATTCAGCGTGCTTATTTGGCAAGCAGCTCATAAATACTTGGACAACAAATAGATAAATCAGGAAAATAAGAAAAACAAAGGCTCATACTGGTTAATATAGGCATCGAATTGAGTTTCATGAGGTGACCGTTAGTGAGCTATAAGTCAAAAAAAATGAGTTATAGCTCACTTAGAAAATGAAATCGGTCCAAGTCGCACGTCTTTTTGTGCTAGTTGGACCACTTTCATTCCGTTTTTCTTGGTAATTAAAACTAAGATGATTATCTTTGCAGCCTAGAAATCATCTGTTTAACATTCAATGCAACAGACTATATATGGGCAAGTTATTTATCGGACGAGAAAAAGAACAGGAACAACTGAAGGATTACATTGGTTCAAATCAATCTGAATTCATCGCTGTGTATGGGCGCAGACGTGTGGGAAAAACGTGTCTTATCCAACAGGTTATAGGCAATAACTATGCTTTCTATGTTGCTGGTATGAATCAGGTAACAAAGGAAATACAGCTGGTTAATTTCATGCAGGGTATCAGGAAACATCGTCCTGACGAGCCGCTGCCACATGTAAAAACATGGCTTGACGCATTCTTGGCATTGGAGAGTTATCTTGAATCACTGCCCGAGGGGAAAAAAATTGTTTTCATTGATGAAATGCCCTGGATGGATACACCACGCTCTAACTTCATCAGTGGCCTTGAGCATTTCTGGAATTCATGGGCATCATGGAGGGACGATATCAAACTCATTGTCTGCGGAAGTGCTACATCTTGGATCATCAACAATTTGATCAAGAACCGTGGCGGATTGCATAACCGTGTAACCCATAAGATACCGCTCAAACCATTTACATTAAAGGAATGCAGGGAGTTTTTCATAGCCAAAGGTTTTCGTCTATCAAATAAACAGATTGCAGAATGCTACATGGTGTTGGGTGGCGTTCCATTCTATCTGGAAAAACTGAATAAAGGAGAGGGCGTGGCACAAAACATCGACAGGTTGTTATTCGACGAAGACGGAGAACTTCACGATGAGTTCCAAAGCCTTTACAACTCATTATACAAGAACGCCACAAATCACATCAAGATAGTTACCGCACTGGCTACGAAGGGACATGGTTTGACACGTCAGGAACTGATTGAGAAGACCAAGCTCTCAGCCAATGGAAAGTTCTCACTGATGTTGGAAGAGCTGAAAAGTTGTGGATTTATCCGAAGTTACGAACCATATTTGTCTGTAAACACCCGAAGCCGAGAAACAGGAACAATTGATCATCAAAGTCCAGTCACACTTTACCAGCTTGTGGATCCATTTACACTATTTCACTTCCAGGTAATGAGAAAAGCAGATGCACATGATCCCAATTACTGGTCGAATAATCAGAACTCCCACGTCTATAGCACTTGGAGCGGATTGTCCTTTGAAATGCTCTGCCTGAATCATGTTGAGCAGATAAAGATGTCATTAGGGATTTCAGGCATAACCGCTAATGCGTTCTCATGGCTCGGAAAGGGGAAAGACCGCTCTGCTCAGATTGACCTGCTGATTGACCGGGCAGACAAGACCATCAACATCTGTGAAATGAAATTTTATAACAAGCCATACGCCATGACAGCTAAAGATGAAGATGACATTGAACGTAAAGTATCATCATTCATTGAGGCGACCCATACGGACAAGAATATTATTGTAACAATGATTACTGCAAAGGGGCTTGAAAGGAACGAACACTCAGAAGGAGTCCAAAAGGAATTGACATTGGATCAGCTGTTCTGCTAACAAAAATAGTCATGAACAGCCCATTGCCGGTTATCGCTCTCTTCTTTTTCTCTTTTCAAACCTGCCGAATTATACTAAAAATACCCATTAGCGGCAGAATATAGTATAGTATATTTTGCCAAATCGATACTTTTTACTGCATTGTCGGCAGAATATAAGGCTATAATAAGTCCAACCTGCACGTCTTTTTGTGTTAGTTGGACCACTTTCATTTGTTTTTGTCTGGGGCAATCAGATAAAAATTGTCGTTAAATGGCTTATTCATATTCTGATATCACATTTCTTGAGAACCCATTCAGTTTCTCGGTCGCCCTCAAATCACAACCAGATCGAAAAAATAACCGTCAGCACCTGTGTTTGAGGTGCTGACGGCGGCTATATAGCGTCATCTATGCGGCTTGACTTCACCGCCGATGGATTACTCCTAGCCCAGCGAAGGGGTCACGGGAGGATATACTTGACTTGGTTCATCGTCATGATATGTGAATACAGTTGCATCGTCAATTAGCTCAGCAAAATCCATTAACATCTCAAGGGCTTCGCTGGGTCTTAGGATAAAGAAGTCATAGCCTTCCTCGTAACGCTTGCACGAGAGCCGATCAATCTGTCGTTGGATGATTTCCTCTACCTTTTCATATTTCTCGGTGTGCATGGTTGCAAAGAGATCATAATATGTCGGCAGATCCTCGATGTCCATATATTCAATTAGGTTATCGATTGGCTCAGTACTTGAGCCGATTAAAATCATGTTTTTACGAAAAGATTCGTTCGTGAGAATGAAAACGTAGCCTTTCTCTGTATTACTACACATATTACTTTAAATATTAAATACTTATATGAGGTGTCGGTGGCGCGTGATAAGTGTTTTTGCGTGTTGGAATACCCATTTAACCATCAAGCACGCCATTATCCTGGATCCGCAAAAATTGTAAGTATTTGCCACCAGTATTTCCATATCTACAATTATTGTAAGTTTTTGCCATCAGTATCCACAATTATTGTAAGTTTTTGCCATTTCGTTATAATAGTAGTAGTTATAACCAATAACTACTCACGCTGAGATATAAACGACACGGCAGGATATCTTTGAGGGCTATCCTGCCGGTCTGTCACCATTAGCGTGCCATCGTTATCACTGTCCACTTGCCCAAATATGTTTCCAAGCCATATAGTCGTTTGGATCATACCCTGTGTTACTCCAACTATAATTAGTTAGCGATGATGGCTGTCCAATTACTGGCTTTCCATTGTTCCAGTTTTTCAATACTGGCTCACCGTGTTCGAGGTGATCTAATGGCATGTTGGGCGCTATGTAATCCTTACCCCAGTTGCGTATGGTGCCTTCAGATATGTCAATGCCGTTCCGCCTCATGATTTCCAGGTTTTTCGGCGCAGACAGGTTGGGGTTGTACAGTAGCATGAACCGAGCCTTCATATCAATTTTGGTCCCTCTCTTGGCTTCTCGTCGCTGTGCCTCGGTCATCGTTTTTCCAGGATTAGTATCGATGCCCCTATCACTACAATATCGATATAGCGTTCTCAGCGATATGTTAAGCGCCGTCGAGTTTTCCTTCACCGACTTTGATCTGTCATACCAGTTATCAATCCTAATGTAATTGACTTCCTTGTCTATGCTGCGGATAAAACTCTGTGTGTGAGGAGCGTCAGGGTGAAGGATGAACTTACGCCTGTGATCCTTCCAATAGCCAATCTCATAATCACAGTACTCAATTAGGTCCTCCCAATCCATCTGCATTGCCCGCTCCGTCCTTCGCTTTAGTGTTTCAACCGAGATGACATTATCGCTGTTGTCGATGAAGCGGTAACGGTCAACATACATATTAAAGAGCAAGGTGTCTGGGTCAACGTCAGGCTTTATCAGTCTTCTCAGACAGGCACGCTTAAACAGTTTGCGTCGTCTGTTGTTGCCGTCGGTGATTCTCTCCGTTGGCCACCACAGCTGAAGATAATTATCATCGGTCAGCTGGTATGTGTTGTTAATCCAATAGTCAGACTCGGTGCGGTAATAGTACTTATATCGCCATGAGTTGTGATGCATAAAAGTATTGTAATCCATCGTCGCCATGTCCCGTAAAAGCTGTTGATCAAAAACCACTGTCGGCTTGGTGGGATCTTGTGCCTGTGTTTGATATTGGTTTTCATCGACCGGCGGTAAGCTCTCCGGGAATTCAAACCGATAATAGATGCGGTATGAGGTATAGCACTCTTTGTTCCCGTACACGCCGTTAAAATATTGGCTTGGTCTTTCGCCACAGTCATCTTCCATTGGTTCGCCTGTGTCCCGAACTATGCTCTCGGTGATGGTTCTCGATACTACATTCAGATCCTCTTTGCCAAGCACGTGGTCGAACACATACACCATCCTGAACCGCCGTGATGTGACCCCGCGTTTCTCTAACCTGTCTGAGTATGACATATAGACGCAGGTAGGTGGGTAAGTCAGGCATGCAAGGTATTCAGGAATCGACTCAAAACGTGTTTTATCAATATCCACGTACACCGTCTGGGCACCGCGAAAGAACCGATCACACTTGAACTCCAGCCTCATGCAGCCTTGATTATTTCCTTTAGGATATAGGGGCTTTGACTTATACCTCCGCCCGTTGCACGTCTCGAACCAGTATTCTTTGTTCGGGTCAAATGCGAACAGGTTGCAGAAGGTATAACCTTTTGTTGCGCCCTCGAGGAACTGGTCAACTGTAACGTCATATTCCCTGAAAGCCATTTTCTCTTTCCCGATAGCCTTGGCCCCCTTTAGACTTAGGCAGGCTGTGGCATCGGTTTTCTTTTCATACCAGTCATTGCTGATATTTACTCTGAATTTAAAATCTTGATCTATCATAGTAAGCAATATGATTAGTTTATTATTATTTCTGTGTCTCAAAAAGGTCGCCGCCATTGATGAATAGTATTAGTCTATTCCTCAATGCGCGGTTATAATTCGCGTGGCCCATCATCAGCTTGGCCTCTTTTCTGTTTTCGTACACTTCACCACTAGGGAGATACATCATCTTTTTATTCATATTATGGGGTGTTGTATTTAATAAAAATTGTATATAATTCATGGGACTTTGATGGCAACGATTAGGGCACATCAAAGTCAATAATCTGGGTTGCGACATTTAATTATATTTTTATAGGGGTGGGGGTTTTATGCTTTACACCCCACACCCAATTTTATTAGAGCAAATGTCACCTTTGCATTATTGGGCTGGTAATCAGCAACTAAGCGAGAGACATTCACGAATCGAATGTCACTTGTCAGGTGCGACATTCAAAACTGCAAATGTCACGGGAAAAATAGCGCATATCAGTAGCCAAAATGTGCTTGAACTAGGCGATCTGCACTCCCTCATTACGTGATTTTATGCAAACCACTTACAAGAAGTCTGGAATATACTTCCCGGGATTTAACTCGATATTGCGCTTGTGCCTGTCTTCTTTATTTCTAGCATAATAAGTGTCGAGCCTTTCATCATTGTATTCAACCCACATCAGGTTATCTGACGAGCAATTCATCCTATCGTAGTCAATATGTAGAATCTTAGGATACATAAAGACACTGTCGTCACCCTGTATGTAACCTGCAATTTTCATGAGATCATCAAGGAACACACGTTCATGCCAAATTGATGAAGGTTTGGGCACTTGAATATGAGGCCTTATGCACACTTCCAGATCAACGTCACTATCATACATGGTCATGGGTTTGCCGTCCTGCTCAACGTGCCCGTCCTTAAATACAGTGACGATATTACCATAGCATCTGAGATTGATAGACGGTGCATCGGTGTGCTCATACGGCTGAATGACCCACTCTAGGTTGTTGGCATCACAATTCATGGCATCGCCATCCTTGTGATTGATTCTGTATCTTTTGTTGTCCATCGGTTTGGGAGGACAATAGCAAGTGATTACAGCTAGATCGATAGGCACCCTAGGACCATTCGGCTTCTTAATATATTTGCCAGCATCATCTATTTTGATCTTAATCTGTTTTATAACAGGTTTACTATACTTGATACCATATTTCATGCCGGCTACTTTACCGTCTCTCGAAATATAAATCCTGCCTTTGATATAATAACGGCAGCTAACACCATCAATAATTACTGTTTTAGGCATATACACTTAGTTAAGAATTTTCAATCTTTTGATACACCTCATACGGCAGGTTTGTGATGAACATAATGTCATCATATAAGTCATCTTCATCTACCATCACACAGTCTTCGATCTTAGTGATAATGTATGTTTCACCAAAACACTTCAAGATACAACGCAAAAGTATTTCTTCTACATTTGCGGTATCACTATCGGAAACGATACCAAGAACCCCTGCGAAATTGATTCTTTTATATCCAATCTTCATAATATCATTTTTCTCAACTTCAATATTCATATAACTGTCTAATTATTAGTTGTTTTTATCTCGTTTTCTGCTGATAATCCTCAATATGATGCCCTTCGATGCCAGATAATTCACAAGTCGCCCATATTGCTGCTTGCGTTGGCGTTTCCTTGGGCAGATCACAAAGAGGTCCATCAGCTTTATCGTCAGCTCATAACCGCTGCCGCAGTCATAAGCCGCCTTGAATCCCTCGTCATGCTGTTTGAGGGATTCAATGTCGAGGGCGAAATACCGTTCCTCAATTTCATTTGCATGTTGATATGTGTTGTTCATTGCACTAGAATTTAATTGTCATCTTGAGTCCAATATCTGGGTTGAACTGGATATTAACCTTTTTAAACTTGTCAGCTCCATAGTGTTTTGAATTCTTCTTATAGAGATCACACAAGTCTTCAGCTATATATGTGATTATAGCGTTTGGGCATACCTTTAAAATACTGTAAACTTCAAGGTCATATGCCGGTTGGAAAGCTTTACACTCTCCAGTTATCAGCATCCACATCTCCATAGGGATGACGTCTGGATCGACAGATAATTTTTCCTTTGGAAGAGATAATTTCCAGTGAAATATAGCCTCCGTCGGGGATGTTAAAGTTGTTTCAAATCCTCCCTTAAAGTCATTCCCGTTATAGTTGGCAAGGTCATCATTCACACCATCTTCAAACTCCTTCGGGTTTTTCAAATCCAAGTCACGGACCTTACCCATTAACCAAACTTTTTTCATTTTTTCTCGATTTTATGTTTAACGTTACACCCATTTTATTGAGCGATTTCTGTAAGCCTTGGAACGAATCCTTCCTACGTCGTTTCCTTGGGCATATCTTCAGTAATTCTTGCAACGTGATATTGATGCAAGACCCACTTACAAGAGGATGCCCATCAAAAAGAGCATCCTCAAGCTTCTTGATTTCACCTGCATATGGATCTTCAGGTTGCCCGTCATCGCCCTCTACAACCGGTGTCGTATCTAACTCATTCTTTCCCTCAGCCTCAAGACACAATCTGCGGAAATCTGTCATCGGCTGCTGCTCTGTCTCCGTCATTGTAGAAAACAGTGCTTGCATTAACTGAATCATATCTTCTCAAATAACTCATACGGTAGGTTTGTGATATACAGAATATCGAATACTTCTTCTTCTCCTTCTTCATTTTTCCAAATGAAGACTTCAGTCTTAATGATCTTGTATTCATCACCGAAGCACTTCAATATGGATCTCAATAGAATATATTCAATGTTATAAGTGTCCCCGTCGCACATTATCTCCAGGAATCCACCTTCATTATAGCACGCAAAGCCGATTTTCTTAATGTCCTCCTTTGTTACTTCTATGTTCATGATTTATGGTTCGTGTATTTTTTTTGCATTCCTCTATTAAGTTGTCAAGAAAGTCATAATAAATATAATCCCCGTTACCCTTCCAAGACCAGAATCGCTCTATTCTTTCTTCATTAGTCATCTTATCAAAATCCTTATGAGCTGTCTTGAAATCCGTAACCATTTTCTGCATCTGCTCAAATATGCTGTCAAACGAATACATGATTGAAAGCTCGAAATAAGGTTCTATCATAGAAAAATCAACATTATTCGAGATCAAATCATCAAAAAGATAGTACCAACTTGTGTATAAGCGGTTATTAATACTTGATTCAAATACAAAGTTGAAATCAAGAGGGCTGACGTTGGTAAAGAATCTACCTTGGACAGGCTTCTTTCTCAAATATAAATCCAACTCAGTCTTCGATATCTGGTTAGATTCATATTGTATCATGAGACAACACGCATTATGTGCAAAATTCATCAATACTTCTCTCTCACCAAACACGATCTTCTTGTCAGGATCCTTTTTAAGCCAATCTAATGAACGCTCTATTTCTTTAGTTACTTCTTCAATAGTGTCAAACACCTGAATGACTCTAAGCTTACCTTTTTCTTTCTCCATAATTATCTAATTGAATTTGAATAAATTATATTTGTCAAGTCTATTAATAAGGAGACAATACATTCTAATCTCCTTTTTCATCATTACATAAGGCTTTACCCCGCCATTTTCCGCGTTTTTTACATTTCAGGGCCGATTGGATATGATTTATATTGATTTTGGCTGGAATTATTGATATTTTTAGTATATTTGCGGTCACGAATAAGAAGATATAATCTTCTTATCACCTGAAAGCGACCAATAACATGAACGATATATAGCAAACTCCTTTGCGGTTATATAGGCTTTGGTCGGCCTGCAGGGACTGCATTGGAGTTTGTTTTTAATATAACACACTGTTAGAAGTATATGGATAAGACCTACAACCAAATAGTATCCCTCATCTGGAGCATTGCGGATGACATTCTGCGTGACGTTTTCCTTCGCGGTCAATACCGTGATGTCATTCTCCCGATGGTCGTATTGCGCCGCCTGGACGCTTTGCTCGAGCCTACCAAGGAAGCCGTTGAGGAGGAACTCCAGGAACAGCGGGATGCGGGTCTCGACATCATCGATGAGGATGCCTTGAAGGATATCACCGGCTTGTCCTACTTCAACACCAGCAAGTGGACGCTTTCACGCCTGAAGTCACATGCCACCGACGATAACAAGATCCTGCTCGACAACTTCAACGAGTACCTCGCCGGCTTCAGCGACAACGTGAAAGACGTGCTGAAGAACTTCGAGTACTACGCCAAGGCCGAGAAACTGGCCAACAACGACCGCCTGCTCTCGATGATTGAGCGCATTACCGATCCCCGCATCAACCTCACCGACAAGCCCGCTAGCGACCCTGACGGCCTGCCTCTGCCGCCATTGACCAATCACGGCATGGGAACGGTGTTTGAGGAACTGCTGCGCCGCTTCAACGAGGAGAACAACGAGGAGGCTGGTGAGCACTTCACGCCCCGTGATGCGATTTCGCTATTGGCCCACCTGGTGTTTGAGCCCGTTGGCGACAACCTGCCTAAGGTCATCTCCATCTACGACCCTGCCGAGGGCAGCGGCGGCATGCTGAGCGAGAGCCGCGAGTTCCTGCTCAAGCGTGGCATTAATACCAGTGCCATTCAGCTGTTCGGTACCGAGATCAACCCCGAGACCTATGCCATCTGCAAGAGCGACCTGATCATTAAGGGCGTTGACCCCGGCGGCATGCATTTGGGCAACACCATCACCGAGAATCATTTTGCCGGACAAAGCTTCGGCTACATGATCACGAACCCGCCTTATGGCAAGTCCTGGAAAGAGGATCAAAAGAAGCTCTATCACGACAAGGCGTTGATAGACCACCGCTATGAGCTGCAGCTGCCCAATTTCGCAGGTGAGGTGGAAACGGTCGATGCCACGCCAGCCTCAAGCGACGGCCAGCTGCTTTTCATGCTCGAGATGATCGACAAGATGAAACCGCTGGAATACCAGCCTCAGGGCAGCCGCATCGCCTCAATCCACAACGGTTCGTCGCTCTTTACCGGCGACGCGGGCAGCGGTGCCAGCAGCATCCGCCGCCACGTCATCGAGAATGACCTGGTCGAGGCCATCATCCAGTTGCCCAACAATATCTTCTACAACACGGGCATCACGACCTTCGTGTGGCTGCTCACCAACAACAAGGCTGCCAATCGCTGTGGCAAGGTGCAGCTAATAGACGCTTCACAGGCGTTTGAGAAACTGCGCAAAAACCAGGGCCAGCGCAACTGCACCATCACCCCCAAGGACATTAAAGACATCACGGGTACCTATATCGACTTCATCGAGCGTGAGGCAGACGAGGACGTGCGTGTCACCTCCAAGATATTTGACAACGACGACTTCCGCTACCACAGCGTGACGGTAGAGCGCCCGATGCGACTGCGCTGCCAGTTCAATGACGAGGCCATCGACAACCTCTTGTTCGACGGTAGCCAGTTCGATGTGTCAACGTGGCTCTACGGCAAGTATGGCGAGCAGGTGTTTGACGGCCTTGAGGCTCACCGCACCGCTATCAAGGAGGCGCTGCAAGACCAGGACATCAAGCTCACCGACAAGAAACTGGACGCCCTCATCGCCAAGAAGAAATGGCTCGAGCGCCAGCAGCTACGTGAAGCTGCCGTGCTCTTGCACCAAGCCATCGGCAACGAGGTCTATATGGACTATAACGTCTTCTTTGTGAAAATCAAGGAGACCGCCAGGGAGTTAAAGAAAGCGGGCCAACTCGACTTGGGCGCCACCCAGTTGCAGACCATTGCCCGTGCCATGAGCACGCCCGATCCGGCAGCCGCCCCCGTCATCGACAAGGAGATCAAGGCCAATGCCAAGGATTTGACCAAGTTCATGATGACCTACGACATCAATGAGGACCAACCGGCCCACTATGGCTACTACCTCACCGAGCGGGGCACTTACATCACCTATGAGAGTGACAGCGCCCTGCGCGACACCGAGAAGATTCCCGTCAAGGAGGACATCCTAACGTTCTTCAAACGTGAGGTCGTCCCCTATGTGCCTGACGCCTGGATCAACCTGCCCGCCACCAAGATAGGCTGCGAAATCTCCTTCAACAAGTATTTCTACCGTCCCGTGCCCCTGCGCTCGCTTGAAGAGAACACCGCCGACATCCTGGCCCTCGAGAAAGAGTCGGCAGGAGCCATTCAGTCACTGCTAAATATTCTGGAACAATGAGCAACGACAATAAAATTATACAGCAAAACAATAACGGCTTGCCTACTGGGCTTGTCCGAGATGTGCGTTCAATCATCGAGAAAGGCCGCGAGGCCGCTTATAGTGCCGTCAATAATGCAATGGTCGAGACCTACTGGAGAATCGGCCAGCGCATCGTTGAGGAAGAGCAGCACGGGCAGCAGCGCGCCGAATATGGCAAGCAGTTGATTGAGAGTCTGGCTCAACAATTGACGCATGACTATGGGAAGGGCTTTTCTCCCAGGTACTTAAGGGCTTTCAGACGTTTTTATCAACTCGTTCCCTCTATCGAGATTTGGAAATCGCGATTTCCAAATTTGACTTGGACACATATTTTCCGCACTCTGAGAATCGAAGACGAGACGGCTGCCCGATGGTATCTTATCACCGCTTCTCAAGAGATGTGGAGTGTGCGCACCCTCGACCGTAACATCAGCACGCAATATTTTGAGCGCCATTTTCAGCAGCCGCAACTGCCCATGCATGAAGAACAGCCCGATAAACTGGAGTTGTTGAAGAACCCTGTCGTTGCCGAGTTCCTTGGATTTAAACAAGACTACAGTTTCTCGGAACAGGAACTCGAGAGCGCCATCATCAGCCACCTGCAGGATTTCCTCATGGAGATGGGACGTGGTTTCGCCTTCATGGGTCGCCAGCAACTTGTGCGCACCGACACCCAGGACTATTTCATCGACCTGGTCTTCTACAACGTGGTGCTCAAGTGCTATGTCCTTATTGACCTGAAGGTAGGTACCATTACTCATCAAGACGTGGGGCAGATGGATATGTACGTCCGCATGTACGACGAACTCAAGCGCACCGAGGGCGATAACCCCACCATCGGCATCGTGCTTTGTTCCGAGACCAGCAAAGATATCGCCCGCTATTCCATTCTGAAGGGTAACGAGCATCTCTTTGCCGCCAAATATCTGCCCATCCTGCCCACCCAGGAGGAACTTGGCCGTGAGATTGAAAAACAGAAGCAGCTATTCCTGTTGCAACATCAAGACGAGAACAACTAAACCAGATACCGCTATGAAAAAGTCAATCTTCCTGCTCATCATCAGCATCGTGGCACTCTGCATCCCGATGCAAGCCCAGCACCTCAAGTTTATGGAAATCCCTTTGACGGGCACCATCACCCAGTTCCAAAGTAAATTGCAGGCAAAGGGCGTGAAATATGACAAAGAAACAAGCAATTTATTTCCAGCTGGTACTCGAGTCTTTGATGGTGTTTTTGCTGGTGAAAAGGCTAAAATTTATGTCTATTATGACCCTTCATCCAAAACTGTTTATCGTGCAAAAGCCGTTGTGACTTGTGAAACAGCTTCGATATGTGAAAGCAAGTATCAAGAGTTCAAATCTCTGCTATCAACAAAGTACAACTGTTTTGAACAAGTTAGTGAGCAGGATGGACATGAATGCAATACCTATGTGATAGCTAAAGACAATCCTACGAGTATGGATGATATTATTGGAGGCATCACTTTATATGTTTCTACGTCGGATTTTATATATCCTATAGAGCAATACCTTCATATCGACTACAATGACTATCAGAATAGTCTAAAGAGTGAAGAAGGCAAGATGAAAGACCTGTAATCGCAATGTCAACCTACGATACATACAAGGATAGCGGCATCTCGTGGCTTGGGCAAATCCCCAGCCATTGGGACGTGAAACGAGCTAAAGTCCTTTTCAACAAAGAGAATAGGCCCGTTCTACCTAATGATGAAGTGGTTACTTGTTTTCGTGATGGGCAGGTAACATTGAGGAAGAATCGAAGAACGGAAGGGTTCACTGAATCACTAAAGGAAATCGGTTATCAAGGAATCAGAAAAGGAGATCTTGTAATTCATCAGATGGATGCATTCGCAGGAGCAACCGGTGTTTCTGATTCAAACGGTAAAGGAACCCCTGTTTATCATGTATGTACCCCTAAAACGGACTATGTGAACAATTACTACTATGCGCACATTGTTCGCAGAATGGGTTTAAACGGCTATATCCAATCACTCTATAGGGGCATTCGTGAACGTTCGTCTGATTTTAGATTTGATGTTTTTGGACGGCAGTTCCTTCCTGTGCCGCCATTGGCGGAGCAGGAGGCGATTGTGGCATATCTTGACAGCGCAACGGCTGAGATTGACAAGGCGATAGCCAGTCAGCAGCGCATGGTGGAACTGCTGCAAGAGCGTAAGCAAATCATCATCAACCAAGCCGTCACCCAGGGACTCAACACCGACGCCCCCATGAAACCCACCAACATAGACTGGCTCCCCCAAATCCCCGCCCACTGGGATGTAAAGATGTTTAAACATCTTTATCGAACTCGTACTGGTATCACATTTACTAAGGCCCAGCTTGAGGATAAAGGAGAGAGGGTCATTAGTTATGGCCAAATTCACTCTAAGCTCAATTGGTATTCATCTGTCAATCCCGAATTAATCCGATATATCCCTGAGTCACTAACGTGTGGTTGTGATGGTGCATTGGCTTACAAAGGTGACTTCCTTTTTGCTGACACATCAGAGGATTTTGAAGGATGTGGAAACTGTATATATGTTGATACAGAAGAGCCTATTTACGCAGGTTATCATACCATCTTGGCAAAGAAAAACAATGAGGAACATGGTGAGTACCTTGCTTTCCTCTTTGCATCAACAAATTGGCGCGGTCAAGTGAGATCTGCTGTTAATGGCGTGAAGGTATACAGCATTACACAAACGATATTGAACAATACTTCTGTCATCCTACCTCCAGTTAATGAACAGAAGCAAATTGCCGACTATATTCAGTCGGCAATAAAGCCTATTGACGCAGAAATCACTCGCTGTCAGCAAAAGATTGCGTTGCTGACCGAGCGCAAACAGATTCTTATCAACGATGTAGTAACCGGCAAAATCAAAATTATATAATTATGGCAAATAGTGTAGATTTAAAGTTCGTTTCAGAACTATTCGACGGACGTTACTTTTTGGTACCAGCATATCAAAGGGGGTATCGATGGGAAGCTAAACAAGTGGAATCATTGCTGATGGACTTATACTCTTTTTATATAACATCTGGCAAAACTGATTTCTGTTGTTTACAACCAATTATTGTGCAAAAAGTAACTGATCAAAGTACAATAGATGATGTACAGAACAATTGCAATATAATAGTTGATAACTCTCTGGATCATAATACCGAATTAACGGGGTCAGTAAATAGCATCATGAATGGTTCATTCACAAATGCAAGGCATACATTGTGGGAAGTAGTCGATGGCCAACAACGACTTACAACACTCTATATCTTGTATAGTTATTTGCTGTCTATCAAGTTCCCAGGGAATTTAAAAATGTTTGCCCAGTTCAACAAAAAAGCAATGTATTCCCTTTATTATGAAAGTCGCCCCAACTCATATAATTTCATCAAACAAATTGGTCCAAATAGTCAACCAATAGACATTGACGAAACTTATATGAAAGAGGCTTATGATGCGATAGATAAATGGATACTTAACAAATCCGGCAGAATTCCATTATTTGCAGGAAAAACTCCTCAAAATATTATTGACGGTCTTTTCGACTTGCTTAATGGTAATCAGACCAGCCAATCAGTTAAAGTGATTTGGTATGAAATAGACCCCCAAAACAAGAATATCATTAAGGAGTTCTTGGACGCAAATACAGGAAAAATCGGATTGACGGATAGCGAACTTGTGAAAGCATTGTTTTTACAAGACAGAGGCAATTCCATCAGTGTTGACCAAATAGCTCTGGAATGGGAGCATATAGAAAACATGCTTAATCAGAGCAGTTTTTGGTCTTTCTTATCTAAAAAGGAGGATACTGAACAACACGAAAGAATCACCTTGCTGCTGGATATCATGTATGAATTGAATGCAAGTAATCCCACAATCAAAGAAGACAATTATCTATTTGATTATTACTATACAGAAGTGTTCTCACAAATACCTCCTGCAACTAATGTTGCTGATGTGCAAAAATTCGTTGAAGACGAATGGCAAAAAATTGTTGTGTGTGCCAGAACCCTTGAAGACTGGTATAACAACCCCGCCGTTTATAATTATGTTGGTTTTCTGACGCAATTTGACACAAAGATATGGGACATTTACAAGATTTTCAATGAACCTAAAATCGTCACATACGATGACTTCGTGAAAAGACTAAAAACTGAAGCAAAGAAAAAAGTAAAATGCACTCTTGACCCGAAGACAGGCCTTATTACCAACAAATATGGTGAACCTGTAATCAAGAGAATTCTTCTGTTTGCTAATGTCAATCAGCTAAACAACCAATTCATCAATAGTGGACATATTTGCAGTCAGATTTACAAGTTCCCATTTGACGTTTTTCTGAGCCAGAAATGGAATGTGGAGCATATTGACTCTCAGACAGCGAATGACATGAAAGATAATTCTGACAAAAGAGTATGGATTGATACGGCAGAGAAATCATTCCCTGATTTATTGAAGGACACAGACTACCTCAGCGTTAAGAATTCCAATGACTTGGATGAAACAATCTCTTTTATTCAAAGATGGTTAGGTGAGGATTCTGAGGATAAACATTCTATAGGTAATCTTGCTCTGCTGGATGCTAAAACTAATGTTTCTTATGGTAATGCACTCTTTGTTCAGAAAAGGGCAGTGATTGCAGCTAAGGTTAAAGATGGACAATTTGTCCCACTATGCACTCAATGGGCATTTAATAAGCATTATACCCAGAATACTGTACCCGACTTAACTAGATGGACAAAAACGGACAAGGAGAATTACAATCGTTTCATCTTAAAAAATATTCAGTAATATGGCAAGCCAACATTTATATAGTTTTCAAGAACTTATGACCCAAGGTGTTCTTGACCCAAATAATAATTATCAACAGGTTTCTCTATTGCGAGTGCCTCGCATCCAACGTTCTTATGCTCAAGGTCGTGAATCGGAATCAGACATTAGGGAAAAGTTTCTTGGCGATATATTTTCATCTTTAAATAGTGGAACTCCACTCGAGATGAGTTTTGTCTATGGCTCATTCGATAATGGTGTATTTGACGTTCTTGATGGGCAACAACGTTTGACAACACTTTTTCTGGTACATTGGTACATTCTGATGGTGGAAGGACAACCCTATAATTGGCTTGGGCACTTTGCATATCAAACCAGAAAGACATCAACAGATTTCATTGAGAAACTTATGTCAGACACATTTGATTTCTCTAAAGAAAAGCCAAGTCAGAATATAAAAGACAAAAAATGGTTTGTATTGTCATTTAAGCAAGACTCAACAATAATGTCGATGCTGAACATGCTTGATGCTATTCATGAAAAATATAGTGTAAAGAGTAAACCGTTGGCTTCTAATCTGAATCTGCTGAATTTTTATTTGATTCCTCTTGACCAATATGGCTTGACCGAGGACCTTTATATAAAAATGAACGCACGAGGATTGCGCCTGAACCCATTTGATGATTTCAAGGCAGATATTGTTAACTATCTAAGGAATAACTCAAATCTCTATGCATCGAAGTCCCTTCCTATCGGAAGCAGAATAAACAGAATGGTGCCTTATCATTTGTGTTTTTCTACAAATCTTGATAACAGTTGGATAGATTTGTTCTGGAAGTTAGACAAGAAGAACTATGATAAATTGTTTTTCCGCTTCTTCTATCGTTATATGTCGAGTAAATATATCACAGACATCCAGCCGTTAATGGTCTATGATAACATGAAGGATGACCTTGACTATCTGTTTTTTGCTGAAGTATCAGAAGCGCAGATTGACCGATATAAAGGATTTAAGTTGTATGAAAAGTATTTGAATCCAAGTTTTATTGTGAATATTGAGAAAATACTGGATATTTTGAAGGGTCACTATCAATCAGATATTAAACCGCAACTTACTTCACCATGGGGGGACAATGGGTTTATGTTTGATGAACCTGGTCCTCAGAATTTCAATAGAAAGTCTCAGGCCATTTTCACAGCAGTCATCGAGTACTTGGAACGTTGCGCTCCGCATAGTTTCAATTCGCAAGATTTCGGTCGATGGATGAGAGTCGTTTGGAATATTGTCGAAAACTCAAATATTGATGGTCTGAGCCCTCAGATGGGTGTAATGCGAAGACTTGTTGACATGTTGAATCACGGTATTGTGGGAAATGTATATGCAGGGTTGTCGACTTATTCATCCACAAATATGAGTGCTGCTGCAACCGAGGAAGTTGAGAAGGCAAAACTCATACAACGTCCAGGCACTTCTTGGGAAGGATATCTTATTACGGCAGAGAATAATATGTTCCTAAAAGGCATGGTTGGCTTTTTCTGTGATAATTACTCTCCCAGTTTTACCGAGTCAGAGTTCGATGCGCGGTACAGAATAGTAAGTCAGATGTTTGACAAAGATGGAATAACAAATCGTTTCAGAATAAATCATCTGCTGATTCGTGCATTGTTGAGCTGCCATGACGATTGGTATAACGCCAATGGTATGAAGGATTTACGTTTCACTGAACAAGTAGAAAAAGACACATTCCTCAAGAACATGATCCGCCAGAAATCCTCCATATGGCAGTTGTTCAATAAAATTCTCTCTGGCGCATCATCAATAACTATTGATGATGTTGAGAATCGATTGTATTATAAAGTCCTTCTTAGTTCCTGCAATGCAAGTGCATTGCCTAATAAGGGAAACACTTCAAAGCCTAGTCAGGCTGCTTTTAAGAAGGCATATAAAAAACTACTGTCAGACAGAAAACTGTTTGAATGGATAAGCGATATAGAGACAGAGCAGAAAAAGTACTTCAAAATATATTATGCTTATTTCCACATCTGGGCTACTATTCCTGGTGCGCAATATGCAAGAGTGATGCTTGACACTAATCGAGATGGACTCATTGATAATCTTTGGAAACTTCAAAAGTTCAACTATGAGGATAATAATCAAAAGCAAGTATTTGATCAATATGGCTTGCATTTTGGTTTTGATGTTGCGCTAAGCAAAACGCATAATAGTAGAGAAATTCTAGTTGTATTTCAGTGGAATAATACTTTATCGGTTGGCGTAAAGTTCAATGATCCTGCTGATTATAACCATCTATCATTAACATTTGGGACAACGAAAGTAATCAACGATAATTATCTTGAGGTTCTATCAAGAAATTATAATTCTCTAACTTGGAATGATCTGAATCGTGATATAAATAATGTCCAGACAAAGATTTGATTATGGAGAGCAGCAAGACGAATGAACAGGCATTTGAGGCGTTAATAGAACGCGCCCTGGTGGGCAGCACCCGCGAGGAGCGTGAGGCCGTCGGTATGACCGATGTCGATGCCCAGCAGCCTGAAATGGGCAAATACTATTGGGGCCAACCCAAAGATCTTGACAAGAAACTGGCACTCGACCTGCGGCGCTTGTGGTCATTCCTCGAAGCGACCCAGGCCGACGAGTTGGCCAAGCACAAGGGCAGCAAGGATGTGCGTAAGGCCGTTCAGGAAGAGCTGTCCCGCCAGATTACGGCCAAGGGCGTGATTGACGTGCTAAGGAAAAAACTCGAGGTCGATAACATCGAGCTGACGCTGTTCTATCCCAAGCCCTCGGCTGCCGACAGCGAATTGTCGCACCAGAAGTGGGTCTCCAACCAGTTCTCGCTCACTCGGCAGGCAACGTTCTCGCAGGCCAACCCTGGGCTTGAACTCGACTTGCTGCTGGCGGTCAACGGCATTCCGCTGTTCACGTTCGAACTGAAGAACCCGTGGACGCACCAGACGGCGCGGTATGACGGGCAGAAACAGTATTGCAGTGCCGAGCGAGACCCCAAGGAGACCTTGCTGCAGTTCGGCCGCTGCCTGGCCCATTTTGCCGTGGACAAGAACGAGATCTTCTTTACGACGCGACTTGCGCGTGAAAAGACCTACTTCATGCCCTTCAACAAAGGACTGCCCGATGGACAGGGCGCAGGCAACCCCGTCAACGAGAATGGCGGCTACCAGACCGCCTACTTGTGGGAGCAAGTGCTGCAGCCCGAGATGCTCGCCGACATCATCCAGAACTATGTGTTGTTTGATTACGGCGAGGCCAAGACGCAGAAGAAGGTGCCGCACGTCATGAAGAATGCCAAGCGGCTCATCTTCCCGCGCTATCACCAGCTGGACGTGGTGAACTGCCTTGTGGCCGACGTGGCACACTGTGGCATCGGCAAGCGCTACCTCATCGAGCATTCTGCCGGCTCGGGCAAGAGCAACTCGCTCACCTGGCTCGCCTTCAAGCTCATCAAGACGTGTGCCGACACGATGGACGCTGTACGGGCCCGCTCGCTCGACAGCCCTATCGTCGATACCGTTGTGGTCGTGACCGACCGCCGCCTGCTGGACCGCCAGATTACCGACAATATTGGCGCCTTTGCCCATAGCAAGAAGATATTCGCCCATGCCGACACTTCCAAGGAACTCAAGGAGGCCATCGAGCAGGGCAAGCGCATCGTCATCACCACAATCCAGAAATTCCCCTACATCTGCCACTCTATCAACGACGTGAGCGACAAGAACTTTGCCATCGTCATCGATGAGGCCCACTCGTCGCAGAGTGGCATCGCTGCTGATGCTGTGAACATCGCTATGGAGAAGGCCGAGGGCTATGGCCATGGAGAACTAGATACCGACGAGCTGATCGCCAAACTGATTGAAGACCGCAAGATGAGCAGCAACTGCTCATACTTCGCCTTTACCGCCACGCCCAAGCGTGAGACGCTGGAGCGCTTCGGCGTTCAGGATGCCGAGGGCAAGTTCCATCCGTTCCATCTCTACTCGATGAAACAGGCCATCGAGGAGGGCTTTATCCTGGATGTGCTAAAGAACTATACCACTTACAAGAGCTACTATGAGCTGGCCAAGTCCATCGAGGAGAATCCCGAGTTTGACAAGACCAAGGCTCAGAAGCTGCTGCGCAAGGTAGTCGAGCGTCATCCGCGCACCATCGCCGAGAAAGCCGAAACGATGTTGGGGCACTTCGATGCCAACGTGTTCCGCACTCACAAACTCAAGGGCAAAGCCAAGGCCCTGGTGGTGACCAAGGACATCGAATGCGCCATCCGCTACTTCTTCGCGCTGCGCAAGCTGATGGAAGAAGCCAAGATACCGTACAAGATCCTCATTGCCTTCTCGGGCGAGAAGACCGTGGACGGCATCAATTATACCGAAGCCGGCATCAACGGCTTCTCGGAGACCGAAACCGCCGAACGCTTCAACAGCGATGAATACCGCCTGCTGGTGGTTGCCAACAAGTACCTGACCGGCTTTGACCAGCCCAAGCTGACGGCCATGTATATCGACAAGCCGCTGGCAGGTGTGCTCGCCGTCCAGGCGCTGTCGCGCCTGAACCGCTCGGCTCCTGACCTGAACAAGATGAGTGATGACCTATTCGTCCTTGATTTCTTCAACACGGTTGACCAGATAAAGGACGCATTCGACCCGTTCTACACGGCGACCACACTGGCTGCGCCCACCGATGTCAATGTTCTTCACGACCTGCGCAACACCCTGCTGGAGGCAGGCGTAATGGACGAGGAGGAAATTGAGGAGTTCATGGAACTGTACATCAGCGGCGTGGAAGCCGACCAGTGGGCACACCTTATCGATGCCGCAGTGCATCGCTTTAAGGATGAAATCGAATGGGAGGAGGAAGACCGTATCGACTTCAAGATGAAGGCCAAGCAGTTCACCCGCATCTACTCGCGTGTGGCAGCCATCCTCGACTACTCCATGCCCAAATGGGAGAAGCTCTTCTGGTACCTGCACTTCCTCATCCCCGAGCTGACGGTGAAGATTCCGGGGCGCGATAACCTCAACGAGTTGATTGAGGCGGTGAACCTGAACACCTACGGCCTGCGTCGCACCTCGCTCAATACGCCCATTGGCCTTGACAGCGGCGAGACTGTTATCGACCCGCTGAAACCGACCATGGTCAACGCAGGCGCCCAGGACGAGGAAGACGAGCTCGATAACATCATCAAGGAGTTCAACGACCGCTGGTTCAAGGGATGGGAAGCTACCCCCGAAGACCAGAAGACCAAGCTCGTCAGCATCGCCAAGGCCGTGATCGCGGATGCCGATTACCAAGACCTGATACTCGGCAACCCCGACAAAGATGCCGTCGAGCAGATCATGACGCAGATTATAGACCGAGTCGTGCGCCAGAAGCGCAAATCCGACAACTCCCTCTACCGCCAGTACCAGCAGAACGAGGCCTTCAAGACCAACTTCCGCACCCTCATCACCCGCATGATAGAAACCGCATAGAAACCTGAAAAAGAATAACGATATGGAACTAACATCACAAGAATTAGCCGAATTGTATGCTCAAATTGAGAGTAAATCAGACGATGAGATAGAGCGTCTTATTAATAATCAATCTGAAAAATTAGACGGATTATTAAATGGTGGTGGATGGCTCAGAAGTGTGTTTAAAAATCAATCAGCAAATTCGATTATTGAGATTTGCAAGGAATCTGTAAAAGAATTCAGCGCTGATATAAAGGAGATTCTTAAGAACAACCCCAAAACAACAAATTACGCTCTCAACGTGATTCAGTTGTTGGTGCCTGCAATAGCACAACAGTATTCAGGAATTCCCGCAATGGCCATCGTCGGCTCTATCACCTTATTATGCCGCCAAGGCCTGGAAAACTTCATTAAGTAATAGAATAAAGAATTCATACTCGTTATGGGGAAAAACAAAAAATCTTACAAGGGGTGGTTTTCCAAATTTAGCGATGGTTGTTCAGTTTTTGTATTAACTTTAACATGTGTTGTAGAGATACTCTTCTTTTTAGAATATTTTGTTTTTCCAGACAGCGAGATTCTTCATGATTTTCATGGCTTATCCGATTCTTATTTTAAGTATTTCAACTGGGCAAGCTATTTAATTGATATTCTTAATCCACTGACATGGTATGAGATGTTGAAAGATGTTATCTGCAGGATATTTGGATTTGACCTATATTCAAAGACTTCTTTTAAAATATCCATTACTTTGTTTTTGTTGTCATTGTCATACGTATGGATATTAAATGTAATTGAAGCCGCAAATGATGCTTCAAATACATGTAAAAAAAACAATGAACAACACTTCCCGGCAAGTGAAAAAGATGATAAGCAAGGTCAAAGCTCCAACAAAGTGATGAAAACCAAGGCCAATAAACCATTCATCGGTTTGGTCATTAAACTACAATTTCTGGCGGCACTCATTTCCTTAGTATTACTGCTTTTGAATGGTTTCTTGGGTAATCTCATATTCAGCTTTTCTTTGATTAATAAATCTATTATCTTCTTTTGGCTCTTATTCGGTATGAGTTGTCTTATGACATGCGTTATATGCCGAATTCACGGATTCAAGAAAAATATTATCTCGATTTTGGCTGCTCTAATCCTTCCTGTTGCCACAAATTATATAATCTTCAGTTTTTTCTAACAGTTTTGGACAAGCGTTTTTGCAATAAAAGTAGGGATAATTCTCACAAATAAATAGTGCATGAAATAACAATATGTATATAATAACATAAAAAGAGAACAACTTAGTGCGCATAGAATATCTGAATAGAGTATTTAATTTACTATGTTATCAGCTTAAATCAATTGGTGAGCTGTTTGGATGGAATTATCAGACGGCAAGCGTTTATATCTGCATCCACCTTTGGCCGTTGTTATGTGTGGTTATGGCTCTTGTGATGTTAGCATTTGCTATATCCACATCAAATCCATTGTGGATCATAGTTTGTGTAATTTATACACTCTTCAACATCTTTGGCTATTGGGCTATCATCAAACACTATTATCCAGGTACATTTGACAAGATTTTTATCCACTGTTATTCAGACCTTATGACTATCGCTAAAGAATGGAACACCACTTATGCGATAGTGAATCTTGTTGTCTATGTTCTAGCGTTTACTCTTATTATGGCCTTTGATGTGTGTTTGATTTTGCTGATGCTTTGAGGGCTAATCCTAAAACATTGATTTGCCTCCTTTAGTCTTTTTCAATGAGGCCGAGTTCATGGAGGCAGCCTTCGCGGTTTAGAAGGAAGCCGTAGAGGTCTCGATAGACGCTGCAGTCGCGATATTGCGTGGGCACCAGTTGGCCGTCCTTGATTTCGTGGATGGAAGCGTTTGGATAAGAAAGAATTACGGGCGAGTGGGTGGCAATGATGATTTGGGCTCCTTTCTTAACCACATCTTTGATCCATAACAGGAACTGCAGCTGGTTTTGGAAGGAGAGCGCCGCCTCGGGTTCGTCAAAGATGTATATGCCACGACCTGACAGGCGATTTGTAATTAACGCCATAAACCCTTCCCCATGCGATAGATGATGAAGGCTCTTTCCTCCATATGCCTTCAACATCTTGGGCTCAATTCTGGCCAACCTCTCAATCTCTGAGTTTACGTTGTAGAAACTCTCTGCCCTGAAGAAATACGTGTCACGATAACTCAGGCTTGCTTGGGATGCAATCAGTGCGTCATATAGTGACGAATGGGTCTCTTCGGTATGGAAGTTGAAGTGACGGGAACCACCTTCGGGATTGATGCGCAACAAGACGGCAATTGCTTCGAGTAACGTCGATTTCCCTGATCCGTTGCCTCCAACGATATAGGTCACCGACTTCTCAAATCTAAACTCAGTGAAGTCTCTAATCACTGGAATGGAGAATGGGTATATGCTGATATCCCATTCCCCTTCTCGTCTCCTGATTCGTCTCAAATAGATATTCTCTTTCATGACCAAATGACATTTTTGCCGCAAAGATAACGTGCTCCAATGCCACATTTCGGCACACCAAAACTAAATACATTTAATCACTTGTATTGGGTGTGACTTTCCCTAAGAATACTTGACAGATTTGAGAGCGATTAACTAAGTTGGTTTACACTAATTTTATCGTTCGCCTAAACTGGGTTGACAGTTTGGCGGTTTAATCACTGAATGGTTTTATAGCTCACGAAACATCGTTTTATTTTTCTGGAACAACCCATTTAGCCCCACTTCCAGAAAAATAAAAGCACATTTTGAACATGAAAACTCAGCCATTTTTAACAAAAAATCTTCATTTTCACTGACTTTTAAAGAGAATATTGGTCAAAAACATCGTTTTATTTTTCTGGAATAACCCATTTTACCCTCATCCCAGAAAAATAAAAGCACATTATTTACCATAAAAATCAGCCATTTTCGAGATTATTTTTGAATATGGCTGACTTTTCTGAGGCTGTTTTTATCTGCTTTTCTCTGATTTTAAGGTAATTACGATTTTGAAAAGCAAAAAAAAAGGCGAGACTGGCACCTCTTCGGCAATAGATCTCGTCTTCAGTCGGACTCGCCACTGAAGTGAACGGTGTAACGTCTTGAGGTTACGGTGTCACTCCAATGGGTCATCGTCCGTGATGGTGGTTTTCCAACTAACTCTTCGCCAGCAGGTCCTTCTCCA
>JAEEGH010004876.1_pt1 | contig 34114 bp, 23 predicted proteins | sample 9134181 | NCBI WGS metagenome assembly JAEEGH01 (sample SAMN16246544, study PRJNA631951) | gut metagenome | biome: gut microbiome; feature: rumen; material: DP-attached | host: Bos | place: Iran: Karaj | collected 2018-10
GTTTACAACCCATAGGGCCGTCTTCCTTCACGCGGCATGGCTGGGTCAGGATTGCTCCCATTGCCCAATATTCCCTACTGCTGCCTCCCGTAGGAGTCTGGACCGTGTCTCAGTTCCAGTGTGGGGGATAACCCTCTCAGGACCCCTAATCATCGTCGGCTTGGTGGGCCGTTACCCCGCCAACTACCTAATAATACGCATGCCCATCCCCGACCAATGAATCTTTATACAAAGGAGGATGCCCTCCTCGGTAACCATGGGATATTAGCAGCCGTTTCCAGCTGTTTTGTCCCGGTCGGGGGCAGGTTGCATACGCGTTACGCACCCGTGCGCCACTCGTGTACCTCATGCATTGCTGCACTCGGCCTTACCGTTCGACTTGCATGTATTAAGCCTGCCGCCAGCGTTCATCCTGAGCCAGGATCGAACTCTCCATAATAATTAATGTCTTTTATTTTTTGTCTGTCCTGGCCTCATCGCTTGCGAATCTCAAATTCCTCTTCTTGAGTATTTGCTACATTCTTCCATTCTTTCAATGAACATTCCCCTGTTGACAACCCCCTCGCTCGTGCCGTCCCGTATCGTTGTCGTTTGGGATTGCAAAAATAGAATTTTTCCATTACATACATCCACTGCTTCGCACTTTTTTTTACTTTTTCTGCTTTTTATTTGTAACACACTGATTGCCAATGAAATAAAATTGCATTTTTATTGACAAAGAGCCTCTTTTTTAGTGGTTTTTTGGGGGTTTTTGGCATCTTTTGGGGTTATGTGTTGGGGAAATTTCGCAGATTTTTGGCATTTTGCCGTAAAAATCGAATTTTTGATCGTTCGGAGAAGAGCCTTTTCTGGTCTAAAATCAATATAAATCACTATTATATAACAACTTGCAGTTCAAAAGAAACTATAACATATTGAAAAATAGTAAATTAAGTAATAACGAAATATTACTATTATATTATATATACAATATTATAATTATGCGGTAAAATTTGTTTTCTTTTGGCGACATAATTCGTGGCGGGCATGCGTTAGGGATAGGAGCGGAAATGGTTTTTGCCTTGTATCGATTTGTAAATCGCTGACAGACAGAGGTTCTTTAGGGCGAATGATTATTCGTTCGTGTGACGGGGGAAGGCAAAAATCATTGTAGCGGATAGCCCGACGGCGCGGCTTTTTTTAATTCATAATTCATAATGCATAATGCATAATTAGAGGTGGATGTAGCGGATGGTGGAGATAGCCGCGCCGGAACGCCCTGATATAAAAGAGAAAATAAACATAGAGCACTAATTTTCGCTGTTGGAAAATATTTTTTCAATAGGGGGTTGTTGAAAAGAAAAAAAGTGTATTTTTGCACCCCAAAAAAATTAAGAACAAAAACCTGTAATAATATGAAAAGAACTTATCAACCTTCGAACACGAGACGCCGTCACAAACACGGTTTCAGAGAGAGAATGTCCACTGCAAACGGCCGCAGAGTGCTGGCTGCACGCAGAGCAAAAGGCAGAAAAAAACTCACCGTGTCTGACGAGAGTCTGGGCAGAAAATAATCTGGAGATTCAGGTTATATTGTAAAAAGAAGGCGTTGGTCTTCTTTTTTTTTGTATCTTCGCCATTTTTTTAATGAGCTAAAAAACATTGGAAGAATGAGAAAAACAATCACCTGTATGCTATTTTTGCTGACTATCCTCTTTGGGCGGGGGCAAAATGCAGGCACCTCAATAGATGGAATCGTGGCGGTGGTCGGTAAATCCATCATCATGCGGTCAGACCTCGAGAAGCATTTTTTGGACTACAAAACACAGTTCAAAACCATCGAGGATCCCGACGAAGTATATTGCAGCATTCTGGAAAATCTTGTATTCAACAAGTTGATGGTCAACCAAGCGGAATTGGACAGCATAGAGGTGACCGATGAAGAGGTAGATTATCGTTTGAACACGCGTATCCAATATTTTCTGCAACAGACAGGCGGCGATGTCAAGTACATTGAAAACTACTTCCACAAGTCGATGTCGGAAATCAAGAAAGACATGCGGGAGATGATGTACGAACAAGCGCTGATAGAACAGGTGCAATCAAGCATAACGAGCAGCATCACCATAACGCCTTCGGAGGTCAACCGGTTTGCCGCCAAAATAGGTCCTGACAGCATGCCTATGGTAGAGACCTCCTACCAGTTCGGGGAAATCGTGAAGATTCCGCCGGTGAGCGACGAGGAGGTTGCCGATGTGAAAGAGCGACTGAACAGCTATCGGGAGCGGGTACTTCGTGGCGAGAAGTTCGGAGCACTGGCGCGTCTATACTCTGACGACCCCGGCAGCGCCTCAAAGGGCGGAGATCTCGGTTTTGTAGAACGCGGCACCCTCTATCCGGAGTTCGAAGCCGCGGCTTTCAACCTGAAATCCGGGGAGATTTCACAAGTGGTGAAGACGCAGGCCGGGTACCATATCATCCAGATGATCGAACGACGCGGAGAATCCATCCGTGTGGCCCACATCCTGATACAGCCGAAGCCGTCAACGGAAGAACAAGTCAGGGCCATCACTTACCTTGACAGTGTACGCAATATCATTATCAATGAGAAACTTACACTTGAAGAAGCGGCCAAACGTTTCTCCGAAGGGGAAACCAAAATGAACGGCGGTATGGTGGTTAACCCCTACAACAGCTCCCTGTCCTTCGACCGCCAGACGTTGGACGACGCGACATACACCACCATCAACAAGCTCATCCCCGGGGAATACTCCGAATGCGTTCCCTTCGTCAATGATGACGGCGTGATGGCCTACCGCCTCATCTACCTCAAAGAAAAAGTGTCGCAACACAAAGCCAATCTGGTGGAAGACTACGATATGATCAAAAACGCCGCCCTCGAACAGAAAAAATACGAGGCGATGGAAAAATGGGTGCTGGACAAGGTGAAAGTGACCAACATGAAACTTTCCGAACAATATCGGTACTGTCCGTTCGTTAGTAAGTGGCAGATTCCGTGAGGGGACGATGAGACGATGAGACGATGAGACGATGAGACGATGAGACGATGAGACGATGAGACGATGAGACGATGAGACGATGAAAACGATGAAGCGATGAAGCGATGAAAAACGATGTGACTATAAATAATTTTGAGAATTAGACAATATAAATATGGATTTAGAGAAGAAGACAGACATTGAAGCGATTGAGTCGTTTGTGGAAAAGTACAAGGTTCTGCGGGAAGAGATTGCGAAAGTGATTGTTGGGCAGGACGATGTGGTGAAGAACGTGTTGATGGCGATGTTTAGCCGGAGCCATGCCTTGCTTATCGGGGTGCCCGGTTTGGCTAAAACATTGATGATCACTACAATTGCGAAAGCGGTAGATATGACATACAACCGTATCCAGTTCACTCCCGACCTGATGCCGTCGGACATCATGGGTGCGGAGATTCTGGACGACAACCGCAATTTCAAATTCGTGAAGGGTCCCATTTTCGCCAACATCGTGTTGGCCGACGAGATCAACCGTACGCCTCCGAAAACGCAATCCGCCTTGCTGGAGGCCATGCAGGAGCGTTCGGTGAGTATGAACGGGACGACCTACGATTTGCCGAACCCATTTTTCGTGTTAGCCACGCAAAACCCTATCGAGCAGGAAGGTACATATCCGCTGCCCGAGGCGCAACAGGACCGTTTCATGTTCAACATCCTGTTGGATTATCCGAGCACTGCCGAGGAGGAGGAAATCGTGAAGCGCACGATCCATGGCGACATGGTGGAGCCACAACGCGTCCTCACGGTGGAGGAGATCATCTTTTACCAGAAGCTGTTGCAGAAAGTGCCGATTCCCGAGAACGTCTATCGATATGCGGTAAACCTATCCACGTTGACCCGTCCGGGCACAGCCAAGGCGCATCCGTGGGCGAACGATTACCTGTCGTGGGGTGCGGGACCGCGTGCTTCGCAGTTCCTGATCATTGGTGCGCGTACCCACGCCGTGCTGGGAGGCAAATACTCCCCAGACATCGAAGACGTGCGTGCCGTTGCCTATAACATCCTGCGTCACAGAATTATCAAGAACTACAAGGCGGAGGCGGAAGGCATCACCATCGAGCAAATCATCGACAAGTTGCTTGAAGCTGCCGATGCCCGATAACGAGCGCCAAACGATATGCGGAAACCCACCTGGAAATGGATTCTGTTTGTCTCTGCGGCGGCAATTTTCACTGTCATCATCGTCTATTCCAACAGGCTGATCAAGAAAATCGCGCAGGAAGAGCGCCAACGCATTGAAATTTGGGCGGGTGCCATCACCTACAAGACCCAAATCATCAACGAGACAGAGCGTTTTTTCGATTCCATACGCATTGAAGAGGGGAACCAGGCTTCCATTTTCGCCAAAGCGGTGAAAAAAGTGGCCGAAGCGTCCCTGTATGAAGACATCACCTTTTACCAGGACATCATTTCCGCCAACCAGACGGTGCCTACCATCATTGCCAATCCGAACGGCAACATTGATGCTGCCATCAACCTGCCCGACAGCATTCTCGCCATGAGGAACATTCGCGAATTGGGCAAAAACATCCAAGAGTTCGACAGCCTTAAACTGCCCTATTATCATCGCGAATATGTGACAGTGTATTACAAAAACTCCCATATTTACGGTGATTTCCGCGAGATGATCGACAACTTGCTGGAATCCTTCTTCCAGGAGACGGTCATCAATTCGGCATCGGTGCCGGTCATCATCACCGACAGCACCCAAATCAACGTGATCGCCGCGGGCAACATCGACTCCGTTGTCATCAATTCCCCGTTCAAAGTGAATGCCAAACTTGAGAAGATGCGGGAAGAGAATGACCCCATAGTGCTGGATTGGTTAGACCACGGGAAATGTTATGTTTTCTACGAGGAGTCGTCTGTTCTGACACAGCTACGGCTTTTCCCTTTCATCCAATACGGCATTATTTTTGTGTTCCTGCTCATCGCCTACCTGTTGTTCAGCGTGACGAAACGGTCGGAGGAGAACCGCGTATGGGTTGGTATGTCGAAAGAGACGGCGCACCAATTAGGGACTCCCATTTCCTCGCTGATGGCCTGGACGGAGCTGCTGAAAGAGATGCCTGTGGATCCCTCTATCCCACAGGAGATAGGCAAGGATGTGCACCGGTTGGAAACCATTGCACAGCGGTTTTCCAAAATCGGTTCTGTGCCCGTACTGGAGCCGGCCGACATCGTGCCCATCATCGACAATTTCACCAACTATCTTCAGACGCGTATCTCCTCTATGGTGAACATCCATTTCGAAAAACCTGATCATCCCATTGTATTGCCTCTGAACAAGCAACTCTTTGAATGGGTAATCGAAAATTTATGCAAAAATTCTGCAGACGCAATGGACGGCAAAGGGGACATCACCGTATCCATTATTGAGGAGAAAAACAAGGTGTTCATCGACATCACCGACACCGGAAAAGGGATTCCGCAGAAGATGCAAAAGCGCATATTCTCACCAGGTTACACTTCCAAGAGCCGTGGTTGGGGATTAGGGCTAACCCTAGCCAAACGCATCATACAAAACTATCATCGTGGAAAACTATTCGTAAAATCCTCCGTCATTGACCAAGGAACGACAATGAGGATCCAGCTGAATAGCGGGAAACAGGACTGAAGACTGAAGACTGAAGACTGAGTACTTTGGGATAACCGTATTTATCTGAACTATAGCTAATTCAGGTATTCATAGGAGTAAATGAGCTCCTTTTTCTCCGTTAAGGATTCATCATCAAACCAAGTGCTATATACTTTTGTCGGATATTTCTTGTAATAATCGTAGGCATAGGTAAAAGAGATACTCTCCGAGAAAATATCGTAGGAGTCAGTCACATACACCCCGACAGCATTGTTGGCACTGCAGAAAAAGGTTTGTGGTTCATCATTCAATAACATTTGATTCACAAAAACAGAAAAGAAATTCTTCTTCGGATTGATATTATCATCATAAACGTACGTAAATGTCAAATTTTGAACACTGTCAGGACGATTGAGTTTCATTTTCATATATTTGACATTATCGTCCTCCCACACAAAATCAATTTCAGCAGCGCTATAGTCATAGTTTTCCTTTTTGACGCCAGTGGTGGTAACGTAAGAGTCCAATGGGTTGTCGCAGCACGGAAACAAGAGATGAAGGAAATCGAGATTGGTTTCATCCACATACTTAGCGAATTTACGGACGGAAATATGCGACAGCTTTTTCTTTTCGAAGGAAAGCGTATAGGTCTCCATCAATTGTTCACCATTATATGTCTCAATGGACGCAAGCATTTTCCCGTCATAGATAAAGTCAGTGTGTTGGTCATCCATTTCAATACGAGAAAGGAGTCCGTTATCATATTGATAATGGCAGGAATAGTCCACATTTCCGTTTTTCTTGTAATATTCCACCTGTTGAAGCTGATTTTCATTCCAAAGCCATTGCTCCCTCAAATAATGACCGTTGTTTTCGGTATAAACCTTAGAAAGCTTTTTCTTGGGATTAAATGTGCCCAAATTCTCTTTTTCACAAGAGCAGAAAGCGAAAATCATCGCTGTTGTCATTACAATCAGTCCTAATTTCTTCATTCTTAAGATGTTTTAATGATAAATTCTTAATTATATACAGGATATATTACTTTTAGAAGCGCAAAAATACACTATTTATTCTATTGTGCTGCCAAATAATGTATTTTTTCTATGTGATTTTATAGACGATTCAGGAAATCGTCTATATAGAAAAAAACATTTGTCTGTGTGTATTTGTAATTTATGTACTTTTGCAACGCTTTTTATGAAAAGTATTATTAAACATAAATAATCCCTTTATGAAGAAAAATTTTGCAATCACATTGTTATGCAGTCTGATGGCCTTCAGCAGTGCCATGGCTTGCACGAATTTCATTGTCACAAAAGGGGCCAGCAAAGACGGTTCCTGTTTTCTGACGTATGCGGCTGACTCTCATCAGCTTTACGGCGAATTGTACTATCATCCGGCGGCAAACTATCCTGCCGGAACGATGATGGATGTCATCGAGTGGGACACGGGCAAACTGCTCGGTCAGATTCCTCAGGTAGCACACACATACTCCGTTATCGGCAACATGAACGAGTTCCAGTTAGCCATTGGGGAAACGACTTACGGTGGCATTGAGGAGTTGGAACAGGGCCAGGGTCTGATTGACTACGGTTCTTTGATCTACATCACGCTTCAACGGGCTAAAAACGCACGCGAAGCCATCAAAGTGATTTCGGAACTTCTTGACATGTACGGATATGCCAGTGAAGGAGAATCGTTTTCCATCGTAGATCCGAACGAAGCGTGGATTTTGGAATTGATCGGCAAAGGCGAGAAAATGCTTGATTCAAAAGGCAAGGTGATGAAAGGTTGGAGCAACGGAGCTGTCTGGGTGGCACGTCGCATTCCCGACGGATATGTCTCCGGTCACGCCAACCAATCACGCATCACTACGTTCCCGCTGCGTGATGGCAAGACTTCCATCACCAACAAAGAGTTAGACAAGATCTTCCTTCCGACCGTGGAGACCGTCTATTCCGCTGATGTCATCTCTTTTGCTCGTATGAAAGGACTTTATCCGAAGGACGTGAAAACAGCACCCGATGCGGAATTCAGTTTCTGCGACACCTACAATCCCATCAATTTTGACGGTGCCCGTTTTTGTGAATCTCGCGTTTGGGCATTCTTCAACCACTGCAATCCAGCTGAGATGAGCAAGTATGAAGACTATGCGCGTGGCGACAATCTGAAACATCGTTTCCCATTGTGGATCAAACCCGCGAACAAATCCCAAATTGATGCGCAGTTCATGATGCAGATGATGCGCGATCATTTCGAAGGCACTTCGATGGATATGACCAAAGACTTAGGTGCCGGCCCTTACGCTTGTCCTTACCGTTGGCGCCCGATGACGTGGAAAGTGGATGGCAAAAATTACATCCACGAACGCGCCACAGCCACGCAACAGACCGGTTTCGTATTCGTTGCCCAATGTCGTAGCTGGCTGCCCGACATGTTCGGCGGTGTTTATTGGTTCGGTGTTGACGATGCCGGATCCAACTGCTTCGTCCCGATGTTCTGCGGCATCACGGAGATTCCTAAAGAGTACGCTGAAGGCAACGGCTCCATGGTGGAGTACTCTCCCACTTCTGCTTTCTGGACATTCACGAAAGTCAGCAACTATGTCTATACCCGTTACAGTGACATGATTAAGCATGTCAATGCGAAACAGACGCAGTGGGAAGGCAAGTTTGTGAAAGACATCGACCAGATGGCTGCCAAAATGAAAGATTTGTGCGCCCAGAATCCAGAAGCCGCCCGCAAAGAACTCAACGCCTACTCCAACCGCGCCGCTCGCGATGTCTGTCAGGAATGGAACCATCTGTTCGAATACTTGCTGGTGAAATATCACGACGGCAACGTCAAGAAAGAGGAGAATGGCAAATTCAAGACCAACGGCAACGTAAAACCTCAAGTTGTGTTCCCTGACCAACCTGTCTGGCCAGACGAATGGTATCGTATGATTGTAAGGGACTGCGGCAAGAACATTGAAGCCAAATAATTTGCAGATCTCTTATTAACAACATAATTCAAAACCCCGGATTAAGAAAACTGATTCGGGGTTTTTTTATTTCAATTTTTTTCCTATTTTTGCCACGTTGTTTAATCCTTCGGGAGAACAACATTTTATTGAAAGAAAGCGCATTTTCGCTTTTCCGTCAGTGTGAACTTGGACCATTCGCAATGTATGCACGGATTACGAAAAGAGAGCTTGCCTATGTGTGTGTAATTGCCAATAGGTGGGGCTCATTTTTCGGTATCTTGCATACAGGGAAGTCCAAGCCCCACACTGGAGATCCGAGGAATGGAATGCTCCACTTTCTTTATTTATTCACTAAACATCAAGGCAACATGGACTCAAATAGCACATCACCTTATGTCATCTCGAATAGAGAAGGGCTTATTATCATCATCCCAACCGACATCACCAAAATCGAGGAATGTGGGTTTCTCGGAATCGACGTCGAAACCGTCATCCTTACTGATAACATCACTGCCATTGGCAGATCTGCTTTTATGGGAGCACGGGTAAAAAACATCGTATTACCAGATAGTCTAATCGAAATCGCCGAGGATGCCTTCAGCGGCTGCGTCCTCCTCGAAAAAATCTATCTGCCGCCCAGGCTTGCCTCCATTGGCGCTCGCGCTTTTATGGGTTGCGACAGTCTGGGCAAAGTGGAGTTCCCACCTGCGTTGAAGTATCTTGGAGATGAAGCATTCGCCTTTTGCCACAAATTGAGTTCGGTGAAACTACCCGAAACAATAACGCATATTGGGAAAAAAGTTTTTCTCGGATGCCCAATGAAGAAAACTCCGAATCTCTGAAATCTGCTATTCTTGCACATACACGCGGGGCACGCGCTGCGAGATGCGGGTCATCAACTCGTAACTGATCAGTCCGGCGGCTTCAGCCATTTCCGAAACCGTGTTGCCCTCACCATAGACAATGACCTCGTCGCCTTCATGTACACGCAAGCCCGTGATGTCCAACATACACATGTCCATGCAAACTTTGCCAATGACAGGTACTTTTTGCCCATGAACAAGCACAGTGCCACGTCCGTTGCAAAGTTCACGCGGGTAACCGTCAGCATAACCGATAGGGATGATGGCCACCTGCGTGTCACGTTGCAGCCGCCATGTACGGTTGTAACCGATAGTTTCGCCTGCAGGAACCCGTTTGATTTGAGTGATGACCGTCTTGAGAGTCACCACATTATGCAATTTTGTCGCAATTTCTGGAATTTCTGTGCAGCCATAAAGCTGGATACCGAGACGTACCATGTCGAACTGCGCTTCCGGGAAACGGATAATACCAGCACTATTGAGTATGTGGCGCAGTATCTTGTAGTCGAAGGCGGCGCAAAGCAAGTCGGTCATGCGCCCGAAAAGGGCAATCTGCCGACGAGTAAAAGCATCTTCGGAGGGATCTTCGGCGGCAGCCAAATGAGAAAACACCGAAGCGATGTGCAGTTTCGGATTGTTCTTCACGATTTCGATGAGTCGCGGAAGATCCTGTAAATCAAAGCCTAAACGATGCATACCCGTATCCACTTTGATGTGGATGTTGAATTGCGGGATTTCCGGATGCCGTGCCAGCACTTCTTCCAACTGCTGAAGGTAGTAGAAGTTGAATATTTCCGGCTCCAACCGGTGGTTCACCATCACCTCAAAACTGTGGGCTTCCGCACCCAACACGATAATCGGCGTATCAATGCGGCGTTTGCGTAGGCGAACACCCTCGTCCGTATAGGCAACAGCCAGATAATCAACCCCTTGATCCAACAATGTATTGACCAATTCCACATCACCGAGACCATACGAGGAGGCCTTGACCATAGCCACCATTTTAGTGTCGGGGCGCAGACGATTGCGGTGGAAATTGAGATTATAGGCTAATGCTGGCAAGTTCACCTGCATGATGGTGAGGTGGGTTTTATGCTGCAACGCATTGACCACCCGCTCGAAATGGAAGCTCCGAGCTCCCTTCACCAAAATAATTTCGTAGGAGATGGGCAGTTGGGGTAAATGGGCCAGCAGGTCAGCTGTGTCGTGGAAGAAGAGTTGCTCCTCCAAATCAAACACCCCTCTATAGCCTTCAAAGCTGTTTCCAACTGCGATCAGACGGGAAATATGATGCCGTTTCAGCTGCGCATTCAGTCGCCGGAAATCTTCCTCCGTCAACTTTCCGACCTGCTCAAAATCGGAGATGACGAGTGTTTTCTTCGTCATCTGCGTTTGGGTGTCCAAAAAATTGAGTGCAGCCGACAAGGAATTAATATCCAAGCTATACGTGTCATTGACAATCACCGAATGGTTACGCCCCTCCATAATCTCAAGTCTCATGCTGATATGGGTGAGCCGTCCCAAATGACTATTGATCTCATCTGGCTTAAATCCTACAATCAACAAAGTCACAATCACATGGGTAACATTCTCCAACGAAGCGCTGTCAATGAACGGAACAGTGTAATCATAGCCATCGATGGAAATATTGGTGCCGCCGGAAGAAGCAGTATGCATCTGCACGGGATAGGTGCTACGGGAGTCTCCCCAAGAAACCTTATTGATGTGGGCATATTCCGGCAATTGGAGGATCATATTAAGCTCTTGATTATCATTGTGATAAATCAAGACACTCACATTTTGGAAGAGTTTGAGTTTCTCTATAATCTTGCGGTTATTGCTCGGAAAAAACTGTGCGTGCGCCGCTCCGATATTGGTGAGAATGCCAATGGTGGGGTCGATGATTTCGGCCAAAGCGCGCATCTCGTTAGGTTTGGAAATCCCTGCCTCAAACACGGCAATATCATGCTGGTCAGACATTTGCCAGACAGAGAGCGGCACTCCGAGACGGGAGTTATAGCTGTCAGGGCTTTTCACCACTTTGAACTTGTCATCCAAAATAGACGTGAGCCACTCTTTGACAATGGTTTTGCCGTTGCTGCCCGTGATGCCGATGACAGGATAATGGAACTGTTGGCGATGCTTTTGCGCCAGCCGCTGCAACGCTGCCACAGAGTCCTCCACGAAAAGGAAATTGGCATTCTCGCATTGCACGTAGCTTTCCATCACCTTGGTTATCACAAAGTTGCGGACACCCATCTGATATAGGGAGGGGATATACAGGTGACCATCGTTCTTCTCCGTTTCGATGGCGAAGAAAAGAGTATGCTCCGGTGCGGTCACCTTGCGGCTGTCGATGGCCAGTTCCGTGACAAAACCCTCGGGAGAACCCAAAATAGTCTCCCGAGGCTCTATATACCGTATAATTTCAGCAAGTTGCATTCCACCTAAAAGCTCCATCTACTAATATTCGTAGATAGCTGTGGCGACATTTGTCAATTCTTCCTCAACGGTTTTGCAAGTCACCTTAACAGGATAGTTGTCTTCGTATTCGTAAGTATATTCCGATGTCCCAAGAATTTGACCCAAGTAACTCATTTTCACGGTCAACGGATTATTCTTGTTCAGGAAAAGATTTTCGGCAGCATTGCTACTCATCGAGGCAAGTGAGCCATACATAGGATTATTCTTGTTATCGTATGTGAATTCTGCCATTTCCGTCATATTCATGCCCCAAGCGTTAAAAATCATTTCCATGGACTTCACATTATCACCAGCCCAATTCAATTTCACCTTTACTTGATCGCCATTGGAATCCTTGGAACATTTCTTAACGGCCGCTTCCACCTCCTGACAAATCTCAGGCATCATGAGACGCAATGGAAAAACAATAGCCTTTTTATCCCATCCAAAATCATCGCCATCCCAATCCCCAAACAGGTCAATGTCAATATCAATCTCACTGATTTTATTCCCTTTGTGCTCAAAATCATAAGTGGCCACTTCTGAGCCATCGGCTGTCATCACGATTTTGTCAATCTTCTTACCATCGTATATGTACTCACTGTGAGCACCACCGCCATCCGCGGCAATCAAACGGTTTTTGCTGTCGTATGAGAATCGGTTCGTTAAAGCAAGTGAACCATCATAGTCATAATAATCAATAGCAGTGAGCACATCACCATCCCATTGCCAAACTTCAGACAAAACTTTTTTACCCTCATCATTCAATGTGAACACTTTCTGGATTTTCTTTGAAGGGTTGTACACGCCATCTGGGTCTTTACATGCTGAGAACAATGCTATCACAGCAACACACAGACAAAAAACGATACTTTTTTTCATATTTTTCAGTATTAAAATGGAGTTGCAAAAATACAAAAAATCACATTCTACGGAAGACGAAATATTTTCGTACTTTTGCGGCCTGATTTTTCCCAAAAAAGATGCGCTACTTCCTCCACTTGGCATACAACGGCTCCGCGTTCTTCGGCTGGCAGATCCAACCGAACCATCCGTCCGTGCAAGAGACGCTGGAAACCTGCCTGTCGCTGCTTCTGCACGAGGAACGCGTGGCTGTCACCGGCTGCGGGCGCACCGACACCGGCGTACACGCCAGCTCCTACTACGCCCACTTCGATACCGAGAAGGTTTTCTCCCAGGACGAATGCCGGCAGTTGGTCCACAAGCTCAACAACTTCCTGCCGAAGGAAATTGTCATCTTCGACCTGTTCGAGGTAGCTCCGGACCTGCACGCCCGTTTCGACGCCGAGAGCCGCACCTACCAGTACCATGTCTGTACCCGCAAGGATCCCTTCAAGCTCCAGTTCGCTTACCACTGCCACCGCGCCATCGACGTGGTGAAGATGAACGAGGCGGCGGCGTTACTGCTTCAGAACGAAGACTTTACCAGCTTCTCGAAAGTGCATACACAAGTCAACAACTTCATCTGCCACGTCACGGAGGCACACTGGAATCGTGTGGATGACGAACTCATCTTCACTGTCACGGCGAATCGATTTCTGCGCAACATGGTCAGGGCATTAGTCGGCACCTTATTAGAAGTCGGCTTCGGCAAACTCACTGTCCAAGATTTCCAAAACATTATCAACCAAAAAGATAGATGTGCGGCAAAAACTTCCGTTCCGGCGAATGCACTATTTTTGACGGAAGTGCGTTATCCTCGAATGCTGAATGCTGAATGCTGAATGCTGAATGCTGAATGCTGAATTATGAATTATGAATCATGAATTATGAATTAAAATGGGTCATTATAGAAACATACTGATAAGCACGATTTATTTGATATTAACGTTAACACTGGCATTCACCCTCCCAAGCTGTCACCGCAACAACAACGTGGAGGCGAATCTTGAGTTCTCGGCGGACACGGTGTTGTTCGACACGGTGTTCACCACCATCACGTCGAGCACGCGCACCTTCACGGTGCGTAACACGACTGGCTCACCGGTGGAGGTCGATATCGTATTGGCGGGCGGCAAACAATCCTACTACAGCATCAACGTGGATGGCGTGGCGGGCACAGAGTTCCGCAATGTGGAGATTCCTGCACACGACAGCATTTTCGTCTTCGTGAAGGTAAACATCGACCCCACGAACCAGAATACGCCCTATCTGGTGACTGATTCGGTGATGTTTTATCAGAAAAACTGCACACAAGCGGTACAATTGGTGGCTTTCGGACAAGATGCTCATTTCATCGTCCCAAACCACGGCTCCTCCTCAATGCCCTACAGGATTATCGCGCACGCTAACGAGCACGTCCACTGGACCAACGACAAGCCGTGGGTGATTTACGGCTGGGCGGTGGTGGATTCACTCGGCAAACTCACCATTGACCCAGGCACGAAGGTGTATGTACACCATGGTGGCGGCATCTGGGTTTATCGTTACGGCAACATCCACATCAACGGCACATTGGACGAGCCCGTGATCATCACCGGTGACCGGCTGGAACCTTTCTTTGACCGTGATTACGCACAGTGGAACGCACTGTGGATTAATGAAGGCAGCGAGGACAACCTCATCGAAAACGCCATCATTTCAAATTCTTCGTATGGTATTCATTTAGAATCACTTGAAGAGTTCACTGGCAACAAAACCATCATCAACAATTCAGTTATCCATAACAACCAAGTGATGGGTGTCCGAGCGGAGGGCGCTGTCTTGGAGATGAACAACTGTCAGGTCAGCAACAATGGACAGTACAGCCTCGCGCTGATGGTAGGTGACTTCACGCTCAACCACGTGACAGTGGCCAACTATTTTTCTCAGTCTGTCCGCAAATCTCCTGCTGTAGCATTGACCAATAACTTCGAAAAGACAGTTGCCATTGGCGGCGAGGCGGTTAACGTCATCTACCTCGGTGATGCCAACGCCACATTCAACAACTGCATTATTTACGGGGCACTGGAAAATGAATTTGGGACTAGCACACAGGCTGGTGCTGAGCTGAACTACACGTTCAACAATTGTATTGTACGACGAGACAGCATCAATAACGAACACTTTATCAACTGTTTCAACAAAGATCCCAAATTCATCGCCACTTACGGTCAGAATTACAACATTGAGGAGAGTTCCCCCGCCGTGGACGCAGGCATGACCGGATTGGGCATCACCACCGACATTCTCGGCCGTCCGCGCAACGGAATACCAGACATTGGGGCGTATGAGTATTATCCGATACCTGAGGAGAAGGCAATGAAACGATGAATGCCTGTAGAAATGTTTTGAACCGTCTCAACAGGCGCTTCAGAAGAACGCAGACGCCAAAACACTAAGTCCAAGGAACACCGTTACCCCTTAAATTAAATAAAAGGAACATTATCGTTTGCAATGACCTCAAAACAAAAAAATCATACCTTTGCCACCCCATAACCCCTAAAAATGAAAAAGTTCCTCTTACTCATAATCCCGCTAATATCAGTAACCCTATTTGCCCAAAACGATAAGACCCAATACGTGAACCCGATGATCGGGACCAACGGGATGGGGCACACCTTCCCCGGCGCGTGCTACCCCTTCGGGGGCGTGCAGGTGAGTCCCGACACGGACACCATCCCCCACAACATCAACGGCCGCTACCAGCCAGGCGTCTATGACTACTGCGCCGGCTACCAGTACCGCGACAAGACCATCGTGGGCTTCAGCCACACCCACTTCAGCGGCACCGGCCACTCCGATATGGGCGACATCCTACTGATGCCTTTCACCGGCGAGGTACAGCTCAATCCCGGCACCGCCGACAACCCCGATGCAGGCTACCGCTCGCGCTTCAGCCACGAGACCGAGAAGGCCTCGCCCGGCTACTACGAGGTGCGCCTCAGCGACGACGACATCCTCGTGCAGCTCACCGCTACCCCGCACTGCGGCATCCACAAATACACCTACCCCAAAGGCGAAACCCAGAAGCTCATCGTGGATCTCAACCACTGTCTCTACAACTACGACGGCAAGGTGCTGTGGGCCTCTCTGCGCATGGAAGACCCCTACACGCTGACCGGCTACCGCATCACCAACGGCTGGGCACGGGAGAACTACGTCTATTTCGCCATCCATTTCAGCAAACCCGTGGCACACTACGGCTACCGGGATTTCGGGAAACAGGACTACCACGGCTTCTGGGGGCGCTTCGATGTGAACCACGACTTTCCTGAAATGGCGGGACGAAAGGTGGTGGCGTGGATAGAGTTTGAGCAGGATGATGACCCTGTGCTGGAAGTGCAGGTGGCATTGTCAGCAGTCAGCACCGAAGGAGCCGAATTAAACATGAGTTACGAAACTAGCAATGCCGATAAAACATACGAAGAATTATATCAACAGACTCGTAAAGCTTGGAACGACAAACTGGGTGTGTTTGAAGCGAAAGGCAGTAAAGATCAACTCGAGATGTTCTATACGTCACTCTACCATACGATGATTAATCCATCTATTTATCAGGATGTTGATGGAAAATATCGTGGGATTGATCACAATATACATCAGAATGAAGAAGATCATACCAACTATACGATTTTCTCCTTGTGGGACACCTACCGCGCCGAACATCCTTTATTGAATATTATTGACCCGAAAAGTGCGGCTGATATGATAGTGTCTATGGTAAATCACGCCCATCAAAGTGTACACCATATTCTGCCCATTTGGAGTCATGCAGGCAATGAGAACTGGTGTATGATTGGCTATCACGGTGTGTCAGCGGTGGCGGATGCTTTTCTCCACAATGAAAAGATGCAATCTTCCATATATACGGCAATGTTCAATATTATATGCAGTGCAAATTTAGATTATTATGACCACACTGACCTCTACAATAAGTTAGGCTATGTTCCGTTTGACAGGTCGTCAGTAGGCACCTCCATCACATTGGAGAATGCCTACGAAGATTGGGTCATATATCGATTGATCGATAGAAAAATCAATCCATATTATCAAAAAACATACCTGTATGGTGATAAGGAAGACTACCGTCAACGTGCGCTGAACTTCAAGAACGTCTTCAACCCGGAGACGGGCTTCGCGCAGGCGCGGTACGAGGACGGCAGTTGGAAGACACCCGCCGACCTGCTCTCCACCTCCAACGAGGGCTTCATCGAGGGCAACAGCTGGAACTATTCGTTCTACGTGCCGCACGATGTCAACGGCCTGATCAAGATCATGGGCGGCGACAAAGTCTTCGTGAACCGCTTGGACGAGCTCTTCACGATGTATGTGCCCGACAAATTCTTCGCTGAGACAGAGGATGTTACCCGCGAGGGGATGTTAGGCGGCTATGTGCACGGCAACGAGCCCAGCCACCACATTCCGTACCTCTATATGTGGACCTCCCAGCCGTGGAAAACGCAGCTGCGCGTGCGCGAGGTGATGAACAAGATGTACCGCAACCACCTCGACGGGCTGTGCGGCAACGACGACTGCGGCCAGATGTCGGCATGGTACATCTTCAGCGCGATGGGCTTCTATCCCGTCTGTCCCGCCAGCGGCCAGTACGTCTTCGGGGCTCCCTACCTGCCCGAGAATGTCCTCCAGCTGCAAAACGGCAACACCCTGACCATCAAGGCACCCAACGTCAGCGACCAGAACTGCTATGTCCAGTCGGTAACGCTCAACGGCAAACCGCTGCACTGCGCCTACATCACCTACGAACAAATCATGTCCGGCGGCGAGCTAATCTTCACGATGGGGAGCAAGCCGAACAAGAAGTGGTTCACGGAAAAGCCGTATTCGTTGGAATAGTCAAAAAAATTGTATCTTTGCCGCTCATTTGAAAAAGCATTTACGATGAGCGTTGAATTATCAGAACAGGAAATCATCCGCAGAAAGAAATTACAGGATTTGCTCGATTTGGGCATCAACCCCTACCCCGCCGCCACCTACGAGGTGAACGCCACCACGGCAGAAATCTTAGAGAAATACCCGAAAGACAACAGCCTCTTCCAAGAGGTCAGCATTGCGGGACGTATTATGAGCCAGCGCATTATGGGCGCCGTCTCTTTCTACGTGCTCCAAGATGCCGTCGGCAAAATCCAAGTCTATGCCAAACGCGACGAGATCTGTCCCGGCGAGGACAAGACGATGTACAACAGTGTGTTCAAAAAATTGGACATCGGCGACATCATCGGCGTGAAAGGTTTCGTGTTCACCACTCAGACTGGCGAAATCAGCATCCACGTGAAGGAATTCACCATCCTCTGCAAGTCGGTGTGCCCGCTGCCCATCGTCAAGGAGAAGGACGGCGTGGTCTATGACGCCTTCCAGAATCCGGAACAGCGCTACCGCCAGCGTTACATCGACCTCATCGTCAACCCACAGATCAAGGACACGTTCATCAAACGCACACTGTTGGTCAACACGATGCGTAACTATCTGAACGAAAAGGGCTACCTCGAAGTGGAGACCCCGATTCTGCAACCGCTGTACGGCGGCGCGGCGGCCCGTCCCTTCAAGACCCACCACAACACGTTGGACATGACGCTCTACCTGCGCATCGCCGACGAGTTGTACCTGAAGAAGCTCATCGTGGGCGGCTTCAACGGCGTCTATGAGTTCTCCAAGGACTTCCGCAACGAGGGCATGGACCGTTTCCACAACCCCGAGTTCACCCAGATGGAGCTCTACGTGCCGTACAAGGACTACAACTGGATGATGGACACCGTGGAGGAGATGGTCGAGCGCATCGCCCTCGCGCTGCACGGCGACACCAAGGTGCAGGTCGGCGACAACATCATCGACTTCAAGCGCCCGTGGAAACGCTACACCATGTTCGAAGCTATCGAGCACTTCACCGGCACCGACATTTCCGAGATGACCGAGGAGCAGCTCGCCACCTTCGCCAAGACGCAAGGTGTGGAGGTTGACAGCACCATGGGCAAAGGCAAGCTCATCGATGAGATTTTCGGAGAAACCTGCGAATCTAAGCTCATCCAACCGACCTTCATCTACGACTACCCGATTGAGATGTCCCCGCTGACCAAGAAGCACCGCAGCAAACCCGGTCTCACCGAGCGTTTCGAGGCAATGTGCAACGGCAAGGAGATCTGCAACGCCTACTCCGAGCTCAACGACCCGCTCGACCAGCGCAAACGTTTCGAGGACCAGCTGGAACTCGGCAAGCGCGGCGACACGGAGTCCATGGTCTTGGACGAGGACTTCCTCCGCTCCTTGGAAATCGGTATGCCCCCGACAGCCGGCTTAGGCATCGGCATCGACCGTTTGGCGATGATCATGACCAACTCTCCCTCCATCCAGGATGTGCTCTTCTTCCCGCAAATGCGTCCCGAGAAAAAGCAGGAAGTCGCCAAGGATGAAGAATTCACCGCGTTGGGCATGGATGCCGCATGGATCCCGGCGTTGAAAAAGCTGAACATCCTGACGTTGGAGCATCTGAAAAACGCCAACCCGAACAAGCTGCTGAATGACCTCGGCGGATTGCGCAAGAAGCTGAAATTAGAGGTTCCCGCTGCCACGTTGGAGGCCATCAAGGGCTGGATCGAGAAAATCGGATGATTGGCTGTTGGCTTTTGGCTTTGGCTATTTGCTGTTAGCTGTTGGCTGTTATTTCGATTAAACGAAGTTCTTGTATGAAAAACAACTACTTTTTGACTGCCATTATCACTTTTCTGTTCGTGATGTCGGGGGTTGCACAGATTCCCACCATCGAACTGGTCTATGTAAAAGGTGGGGAATTCATCATGGGCTGCACTGACAATTCAAATTCCGACTGTGCCCGCAATGAGATTCCGGCCCATCCAGTAAAGCTGAACAGTTTTTATATTGCCAAGTACGAAGTGACCCAAGAACTATGGATGGCGGTGATGGGCGGCAAGAACCCCTCCAAGGTTATCGGCGACAGCCTGCCGGTAACACGAGTAAGTTGGTATGACGCCCAAACTTTCATCGGCAAACTGAACCAGCTCACGGGCAAGAAATACCGTCTGCCCACCGAAGCGGAATGGGAATATGCCGCTCGGGGCGGACAACTTTCAAAAAATTACAAGTTTAGCGGGTCAAACGAGTTGGAAGAGGTGGCATGGTGCAAGAAGAACAGTGGGAACAAGCCCCACCCTGTCGGCACAAAAAAGCCTAACGAACTGGGAATCTATGACATGAGTGGCAATGTGTATGAATGGTGCAGCGATGGCTACGATTTTTACGAATTGAACTACTACCAGACCGTTGAAAATCCACAAGGGTACAATTTGAGCGAGTTAAGAGTCTTTCGTGGAGGCTGCATGACCAGTTATTGGGATGTCTGTCGCGTTTCCGCACGCAACCCAAACACCCCTAACTACCAGTTCGTCTATACAGGATTCCGTTTAGCGATGGACGAAGATAACTAATTCTAATTGGGGCATTGTGTTTTTTTCGCTCAAAACATTCAAACGCATCCACGATATACCACTAAACGCTAAATCAACGCTTTTTTCTGCAGAGTAAAAAAAATATTTCCCTGATGGGTTGCCATATCGGAAAAAAGTGTATTTTTGCCGCCGATTTGAGCCGAAGTGGCGGAATAGGTAGACGCGTTGGTCTCAAAAACCAATGAGGTAACACTCGTACCGGTTCGATCCCGGTCTTCGGTACCAACAAAAAAAGCACTTAACCAAACGGTTAGGTGCTTTTCTTTTTCTCCAGTTTCTTTTGGATTTTGTGGAGCCGACGGGAGTCGGACCCGCGACCTCATGCTTGCGGAGCATGCGCTCTACCAACTGAGCTACGACCCCTTGTTTTTCAGGCGGCAAAAGTACAAAAATTTTGTGTATCTTTGCCATTCAAAACCGAATAATCGAAAAAAACTGTAATAACCATTATGACAATGAAAAAGAACATGAACATCATCGCCACATGCCTGCTGACGGCAGCCTTGACTGTGACCTGCTGCTGGGCCGTCACGAAAAACAACACCGATAGCGACCCTACCCCGAACCAATACGCCAACACCATCACCGCGCCACCCGTGCCCCAAAGCATGACCTTCGCGGGCGAGGAGGTGCCCTTGGATGTCTATTGGGTACACGAAGCTCTTGACCGCGAACTTATCGTCAATTGTTATCAACACTCGAAGACGCTACGCATTCTCAAACTTTCAACACGCATCTTCCCTGTCATCGAGAAAATCCTTAAAGAGGAGGGCGTGCCGGACGACTTCAAGTACCTGTGCGTAGCAGAGAGCGGGTTGGAGAACGTCACTTCGCCCGCAAGCGCCGGCGGATACTGGCAATTCATCCCTGGCACAGCCAAAGTGTATGGTTTGGAGGTCAGCAACGATGTTGATGAACGTTGTCATTTGGAGAAAGCCACCCGAGCTGCATGCCGCTACCTCAAGAAGATGAAGAACCAGTTCGGCAGCTGGACCATGGCGGCGGCCGGTTACAATCGCGGTGATGGCGGTCTGCAAGCAGCGGTCGATGACCAACAGGTACACGAATACTGGGATATGTGGCTCAACAACGAGACCTCCCGCTATCTTTACCGCATTCTCTCGTTCAAACTTATTTTCGAAAACCCACAGGAATACGGGGTCACGCTTTGTCCCGCGCAGATGTACCATCCTGTTGAGACAAAGACTGTTACGGTAACTTCATCCATCGCCAGCCTGCCGCGTTTCGCCGAGGAGCATCACGTCACTTACCGCGAACTGCGCAACCTCAACCCCTGGATTCGCAATAACAAACTGACCGTCGCCAGCGGGAAATCCTACGAAATCGAACTGCCCAAGCACCCGAAATCGGACTATCGCGATCTGTACAAACATTGTGATAATCCGTATTTGAATCTCGGGAGCAATGGCGAATAATATTTGCCCACACAGATTCTCTAAACAAGTTTTTTGTGGAACCGTATCGTTTTTTTGTTGAACTTTTGCAGCATTATTTTTTTGTATTGATATAAGTCCGATTAGAGCAGTTCAAGCTATGAAAAAAGTCAAAAGAACAATTTCCATATTGGCCATCACTGTTTTGGCCCTCTCTTTCCCGATTGTGGGTTTTGCCACCAATCCAAAAGGTGGTGACGACACGTTGACCGTTAAACGGCAGATGTGCTTTCTGAAGGACTACTCCCATCTTCAGGAAAAAGACTGTGGTCTGGGGGTCATCGCCGACCTTCCGGTGAAGGGCCCCAAAACGCTGGTTGACTCTATATTGGTATTCCTCAACGAGGAGCTGTACAGATACTTTGACTATAGTACCGATGACAACCACCGCCTGCCCTACGAGAAGGTGTTCTCCACCGACATCCCGCACCTGTTGAAGCATTACCAAAAGGTTTATCGCCCGTTTTACGACGTGAAGAATCCGAATGTCTGCGAGTTCGCGACCCACTACCTTGAGCTGAACCTGGTGGCGCAAACAGGGACCTACGTAACCTACGAGGTTATCCATGCTTTCTTTGGCGAGGGTCTTGAGGAGACCCGTTCCTGGGTCACCTTTGCCGAATCCGACGGACATAGGCTGAAGGAGGTGATCACCACAGACAACCTGTTGCGTTTTTTGCAAGAGCATCCCGAGCAGAGAAACAATGATGTATGGAATGATATTATGTTCACCATGAATGAACAAGGTTCCCTCCGCCACTATAATGTGGGATTGCTGAACGACTCACTGGCGTTCCAGTATATCTGGGCGCCTGGTATCTTTGACGATTTCAAATATAGTCTGGAGCCGTGGAAGCCTTATCTCACTCCTAAAGCGCAAGAATTGGTGAATGGACGATGAACACTCGGTGCCAGCTTAAAAAAAACAATGACGAATAATCAATCATAAAAAAGACAAGGGGACGATAATTTCGAAAACAATCGGAATGCTGTCTTGCATTGCTGATGTCGTGTTGCAAGCCTCCAAATCGCTCCTCTATCCTGACTGAAGGGTCTCGCAAATCAGGAGTTGGGGAACTTGTCACCCTTGTAGAATTGCGAGTTAAAATGAAAAGGATTTCACCGAAAAAAATGTATCTTTGCCGCTTGTTTGTAAATTGAGAGAAAAGTTTATGAAAAAGGTAACTGTTTTGTGTATAGCATTGATTACCATTGTTTTGGCATCATGCTCATCGCCCAAGAAGGTGAAAACGGAAGAGTCATCAGCGACCACTGGCGCCACGGAAAAGACAACCAAAACCAACAATACGCAAGAAATGACAAAAGTTTTATTGAAAACCACTTTTGGTGACATCACCATCGCCTTGTACAACGATACGCCGGCACACAGAGACAACTTCCACAAGTTGGTGAACGACAAATTCTATGACGGCGTGCTTTTCCACCGCATCATCAAAGGGTTCATGATCCAAGGTGGCGATCCGGATTCCAAGACGGCGAAACCCGGTCAGCGGCTCGGCTCCGGCGATGTGGGCTACACCATCCCCGCCGAGTTTGTGCCAGCGCACTTCCATAAGCGCGGTGCCGTTTGCGCTGCCCGCATGGGCGACAACGTGAACCCGCAGAAAGCCTCCTCAGGTTGCCAGTTCTACATCGTTGACGGTACGGTGTATGACAATGATAAACTCAACATGATTTCCCAGCGCACCGGCAAGACCTTCACTCCCGAGCAGATCCAGGCTTACACCACCGTCGGTGGCGCCCCCTTCCTCGATGGCGACTACACTGTATTCGGTGAAGTCATCAAAGGCATGGATGTGGTCGATAAAATCGCTGCACAGCAGAAAGACGGTGCCGACCGCCCGTTGGAGGACATCAAGATTATTAGCGCAACGGTGATTCGATAAAGACGATGATGCGATGAGACGATGACACGATGAAATAAAAATAATATGAAAAATATTGACGAAATAAGAGCGGAAATAGCAAATTTCAAGATTGAAAATGCGGAAAGCTTGGAGCAGTTCCGGATTCAGTTTTTAAGCAAGAAGAGTGAGATTCAAGCATTGTTCGGAGAGCTCAAGAACATGACACAGGAAAACCGCAAGGAGTTTGGCCAATTGGTGAACGAACTTCGCGACATGGCCCAGAACCACTACAACGAGTTCAAAGCCACCATTGAAGCCGCTACCGACAAGAAATCTAACCTGATTCCGGACATCACCCGTCCGGCAACCCGGCAGAGCGTTGGTTCGATGCATCCGATTTCCATCATGATGGGTGAGGTGCGCCGCATTTTCGAGGACATCGGCTTTTCCGCTGTGGAAGGTCCCGACATTGAGGACGACTGGCACGTGTTCACTGCCCTCAACTTCGCTGAAGAGCATCCTGCCCGTGACATGCAGGACACCTTCTTCATCGAGCTTCACCCCGATGTGCTGTTGCGCACGCACACCTCATCGCTTCAGGTGCGCACGATGGAAAAACAGCAACCGCCCATCCGCGTGATTTGTCCCGGCCGCGTGTTCCGCAACGAAGCCATCACGTCCCGCGCCCACTGCATCTTCCACCAAGTGGAGGGTCTATATGTGGCGGAGAACGTGTCATTTGCCGATATGAAGCAGACTCTGCTCTATTTCGCGCAACGTATGTTCGGCGATGAGGTTCGCATTCGTCTGCGTCCCTCTTACTTCCCGTTCACGGAACCATCCGCGGAAATGGACGTCTCCTGCAACATCTGCGGCGGCGCAGGCTGCAACCTCTGCAAACACACCGGTTGGGTCGAGATTCTCGGCTGCGGCATGGTGGATCCCAACGTCTTGGAAAACTGCGGTATCGACAGTACCAAATACAGCGGTTTCGCCTTCGGCCTCGGAATCGAACGCATGACCATGCTCAAGTACCGTACCAATGACATCCGCCTCTATTTCGAGAACGATGTCCGTTTCCTGCAACAATTCAAAGCAGCGACGAAATAAAATAATTCATAATGCATAATTCATAATGCATAATTGTTGGGGTTGATCGACGTTTTGGGTTCGTAGTATGTTGCAGTTAGCAATGATTGTTATTTTTTCCAAACCTAGAACCTTGACCCTTGAACACCTTTCCCCTAAAGAATCAAAACAGCTCTAAAGAAACAAATACCAAAAAATATGACCAAAACCCAAAAAAGAATCAACAACCTGATCGGTCTGATCATCGGTATAGTGGCATCAGCCGTCTATATCATGACCGCCGAGCCTACCGTATCGTGGTGGGATTGCGGTGAATACATCGCCACCACCTCCAAAATGCTTATCGGACACCCGCCTGGAGCACCGACATTCCAGATTCTCGGTCGCATTGCCACTTTGTTTGCCGGTGGTGATGTCACCAAGATGGCCTACTGCATCAACTGCATGTCAGCGGTGTGCAGCGGCATGACGATTATGTTGCTTTATTTCAGCATAGTTCGTCTTGCGCGTAAACTCGTGGCCAAATGGGGTGAAATGAACACTCCGCGCTTCATCGCAGTGCTTGGAACGGCTCTCGTTGGAGCGTTGACCTACACATTTTCAGATACATTTTGGTTTTCAGCCGTGGAAGGTGAGGTCTATGCCATGTCCTCCTTCTTCACTGCATTAGTCTTTTGGTGCATCCTGAAATGGGACGAGGAATATGAGAACCCGAAAGCTAATGTCAATCCCAACCGTTGGATTGTGCTGATTGCTTATTTAGTGGGATTGTCCATCGGTGTTCACTTGCTGAACTTGCTGACTTTGCCCGCCATCGGATTGATTATTTATTACCGCATCTCTCCGAAGGCCACTGGCATGGGTGCCGTTCTTGCTTTTGCCATTATGGCTTTTGCATTCGGGATTTTCTGTTCCCCGTTGTGGATGATCCTGATTTGGTTGTTTATCACCACTCCGCTACTCATCCTTTGCGGCAAACACGGAGCTCTCACTTCCAAAGCGGAGTGGGGCGTTTTGCTTTCCCTCATCGTATCCGTGGCTTTGCTTGGATTCATTCTTTGGGGCATTGTGCCGCAGGTGGTTAACCTTTCCGGCAAGTTTGACTTGTTCTTTGTCAACACGCTCCACATGCCGTTTAACTCCGGCGTGATATTCTTCTTCCTGCTCATAGCCGCCATCATTGGATGGGGTATATGGTACGGACACAAGCGGAACAAGCCGGTGATTTCCATCAGCGCATTTTCTTTGATGATGCTCATCATTGGTTATTCTACCTTCATGACGTTGGTCATTCGTTCCAACGCCAACCCGACCATCGACGAGAACAGTCCCGAAGATGCCGTGTCGCTGCTCTCCTACCTTAACCGTGAGCAATACGGTTCGAACCCGTTAGTGTATGGACAAAGCTACAATACGCGCATTGTGGGTCAAAAAGACGGAAGCCCGATTTATTACCGCAACGAAGAGACCAAGCGTTACGAAATCTCCGATTCGCGTAAAGGGACCGACTATCAATACGATCCCAAAGGCTGTATGTTCTTCCCTCGTATGTGGTCTGCGGAGAAACAATCGCAATACATTGACTGGCTGAACAACCGCTATAATTCTGACAGTCAGTCCGACAAAGACAACCGTCGTCAGCTGGCACGCGGGGGTCTGCCCACTTGGCAGCAGAACATCAAGTTCTTCCATACGTACCAGCTCGGTTATATGTACTGGCGTTACTTCATGTGGAACTTCGCCGGTCGTCAGAATGACATCCAAGGTCATGGCGATTACCAGAACGGCAACTGGATTTCCGGTTTCAGCGCCATCGATGAGCCAATGGTCGGCAATTTGAAGGATCTTCCCGCCGCCATGGAGCGTCCTGGGCATAACAAATACTATCTGCTCCCGCTTTTGTTGGGACTCATCGGGCTTATTTTTCAAACGAAAAATGATGAGAAGCACTCCTTCGTGGTCTTCATGCTCTTCATCATGACTGGTATTGCCATCGCCATCTACCTGAACATGTACGCCTTCCAGCCGCGTGAGCGTGACTATGCTTTCGCAGCGTCGTTCTACGCTTTCGCGATGTGGGTAGGTTTCGGCGTACTTGGCATCTACCGTCTCTTTGAGAAATTGCAGAGCAAGAGTGTCCAGGCTATCGGCGCAGTGCTTACCACGCTGGTCTGCATTGGCGCGGTGCCATGTGTTATGGCTAAGGAAAACTGGCACGACCACGACCGCTCCGACAGGTACACTGCTTTGGCTGTAGCGAAGAACTACCTCGACTCGTGCGAGCCGAACGCTATCCTGTTCACCCTCGGCGACAATGACACCTTCCCGCTTTGGTACGCCCAAGAGGTGGAAGGCTACCGTACCGATGTGCGTGTCTGCAACCTTATGTTGTTGAGTACCAGCTGGTATGTGGATCAAATGAAACGTAAAGCCTACGAATCGGATCCGCTGCCTATCTCCATGACATGGAATCAATATAAAGATGGCACAAGGGATGTCTTGTATCTTGAAGCGGCTAACAACCAATTTGTTGACCTGAAAGCGGTGATGGATTATGTGAAATCACCCGAATTTGACAACCAGAGGGCCATTTTCCTGTTGAACCAGAAGAGCGGATACCGTAGCAACGGCCGTCCTGTTCCCGCCAGTTTTTCCCTGCCTGTGGATAAGGCGAAAGTGTTGGCCACAGGAACGGTTGCCGAAAAAGACTCCGCCCTTATTGTTGACCGTATGAGATGGAACATGAAGACCAATGGCGTGAACCCTCTCACAAAAGCTTATATTGTAATGATGGACATTCTGGCCAACAACAATTGGGAACGCCCGATTTATTATGCTTCAACCGCAGGTTCTGAGGCCTATTTGGGTTTGGAAGACTACTTCCAGCTTGAGGGCTTCGCTTACCGTTTGGTGCCTATCCGCAACACCACCCGCTCGTATGGAGAAACCGGCCGCATCAATTCGGAACGGCTGTACCACAACCTGATGGAGGTGTTTGACGATCACAGCCGATTGGATGCCGTAAAGAATCCCAACAACTCCGGTCACGAAGCCTATCCATACGCATGGGGCGGTTTCAACGACCCGACATTATATCATAGCGAAGACAACACCCGTCTGGTTCCGCTGATACGCAGGCTCTACGCACGCCTTGCGGAACAACTGATTGCCGAAGGCGACAATGACAAGGCCCTCAACGTGCTGATTCATGGTAATGAAGTGCTTCCAGACTGCAACTTCCCGTATGTTTCTGTCATGTCTAACATTTATGGTTACACTCACGGATGTATGACCTATATGGAGGATTTCTTCAGCATCGGTACCAAAACCGCCAACGAGAAGGGCATGGAAATGGCCAACAAGATTTGGGATGACCAAGTGGAGCTTTTCAACTGGTACAACAATTGTGACGAAAGAACATTGAACTACCGTAGCAGCGACATTCACTACGATTTCCTGTTCTTGTATTATATGTTGCACAATGTGAAATATCCTGACAACAGCCTCTCCCAGCGTTACAAGGAGATGAAACTTGACAATGTGGCTATGTATTATGCCAAATCGCTGCAAGGTAACATCTCCGCACAACTTCGCAAGGCCGATCTGGATCAACAAGCCATTGCCGGCGCATTACAGGAAATGCACCAGTTGCAGGAGATCGCTGACTATGTTGGTGACAAACAAACATCGCAGAAGATTCAGGATATGGCCGCTGCTCAAATAGACGTCTTTAACGGCATATCCCGGGAAATGGGCGCGGCATTCCGTCAGTTCTACTACAGTATGGACGCTCCGCAACAACCTATTGAAGAAGAATCTGCCGAGGAAGAGGTAGCGAATAACCAATAGAGACGCAAAATTTTGCGTCTCCTACGATGAGACTAATATTTTATTTCCTTTGTAGAGACGTTTCCTGAAACGTCTCTACATGTTTTAAAAAATGTTACCTTTGCACTTTCAAAACAAAAAACCATTCATTATGAAAAAATTTGCAGTAATATTGTGCGGCTGCGGCACATTGGACGGCAGCGAAATCCACGAATCAGTGATGACCTTGCTTGCCATCGACCGCAACGGTGGTGAGTATCAAATCTTCGCGCCAAACGATTGGCAATATCATGTGGTGAATCACGTGACAGGACAACCGATGGACGAAAAACGCAACATGCTGTTAGAGGCAGCGCGTATCGCCCGCGGTAACGTGAAACCCATCGAGCAGTGCCATGTGGAGGATTTCGACGCGGTGGTGTTCCCTGGAGGAAACGGCTCCGCCAAGAACCTCTTCACATACGCACTTGAGGGCGCTGACTGCACCGTTCGCGAGGATGTGGCAGAGGTGATCCGCGCCTTCCACAAAGCAGGAAAACCCGTGGGTGCCCTCTGCATCGCCCCAGTGATGATCGCCAAAGTGCTGGGTGATGTGACCATTACTGTCGGGAGCGACCCCGGCACCATCCGCAACGTGGAATCTTTCGGCACGAAACACGAGATCACCGTCCAAAAGGAGGTCTGCTCGGATGTTGCCAATAAAGTGTTCACAACGCCCTGCTACATGTTGCCCGCCCGTATCGGCGACATCGCCGACTGTGCTGACAACCTCGTCAAGGCCATGATGGCTGTTATTTAAGGTACATACGTCATATAGGGGCGAATAATTATTCGCCCCTACGTTGTTTGAAAACTTCGAAACTACATGAAAAACATCGTCATTGTCGGTTTCTCGGGTGCGGGAAAAAGCACCGTTGGCAGAAGGCTCGCCAAAAAGCTGAGCATGGCCTTCATTGACCTTGATTTGTATGTCGAAGAAAAATACCACACGGCGATTCCCCTGCTGTTTGAACGGTACGGGGAATCGACGTTTCGGACGTTGGAGTATGCCGCCTTGCAAGAGGCTCTCTCCACCGACAACACCGTGATTGCCGTAGGCGGCGGAACACCTTGCCACGGAGATGCCATGGCGCAGATCAACGCTCATGCCAAAAGCATTTATTTACAACTTGATGAAAACGAAATTATTACACATCTTATACACTCAAAGAAAAAACGTCCGCTGACGAACCACCTCAACAAAGATGAGTTGCGGGCGTATGTACGGAAAACGCTGGCAGAACGGGAACCTTACTACTTACAAGCGCAGGAAATCTGGACTTTGGAAGAAGCTTCTCTAATCATGCTTGGATGATTTCCACTGATTCACTTCTTTCATGTTTCTTAGATATCTAAAGAGTATTTGCCCTTATTTTTTCGCAAAAGAGCATAGGAATATTATTTCTATCAACGAGAAAGTGCCAAAAAATCGTATTTTTGCCACCTCAAAAACAGTATTGGAATATGAAAAGAAACACCCTATCTATCTTTTGTATCTTGCTGGTAATCTGTATGGGAATGACCGGTTGCAAAAAGAAAAACACACCAGTGGATATCGCCAAACCAAAACTGACTGAAGAACAGGCGAAGGCTGCCAAAAGTATTGAAATCAGGATTTTACGGTATGAACAGGACTTGTTCAACATGGACACCAAAGACATGGCCGCCGGCTTTAAAGCGTTATACGGCAAGTATCCAGAGAACATTATCGCCAATGGTGCGTGGAACAACACAGCAATGCTACAGTCCATCAAAGGATTCATCAGCGACCCTGTCATCAAAGAAATTTATAAGGATACTGAGGCAAAATATGCAAACCTTTCGGACTTCAAAAACCAAATCACCCCCGCACTGACTCTTTATCTCACCCATTTCCCAAATGAAAAGGTTCCCGGTTTCTGTACCCTCGTGTCCGGCATCGATTTCCAAATGCCCTCCGTTTTCGGCTACGAGAACACCATTTTCATCTGCCTTGACATGTATATGGGCAAGGATTACAAACAATATGCGCAAGCAGGGATGCCGAAGTTCATCGCCGCTCGCTGCGAACAAAAATATATGGCCACGGACTGTTTCACGAAAGCATTGGTTTACAAACACCTGCCGGAGAAGACATTAGTAACTCTCTTGGATAACATGGTGGATGCCGGGAAAAAGATGCTGTTCACGCAAACCATGTTCCCGAATGTGTCTGCCCAAGACATACTTGGATACTCGAAAGAGCAGTACGAATGGGCGACATCGCACGAATCAGCCGTATGGCACTATTTCGTTGAGAAGAACTTAGTTTATGACAACACCGACGACGTCATCCGCCGCATGATAGACGAGACCCCATTTACCCGCGACTTCGGCAACGATTCTCCTGGCAGAATAGGTGTTTTCATCGGGTTCCAAATCGTGCAAAGTTACATGAAAGCCCATCCTGAAATGACTCTAAAAGAGTTAATGAAGATGACCGACAGCCAAAAAATTCTTAAAGATTCAGGTTATAAGCCTAAGTAACCAATTGACTAAAAGCCAACTATGCTTTTATTAACATTTTACATTTGATAAAATTTTTATTTACTATATGCAATCATTCAAAAATGGTTGTATTTTTGCCGTGAACTTAAAAACTTAATATTATGTCAGGTATTAACAAAGTAATCTTAGTGGGTCATTTAGGAAAAGACCCGGAAATCAGGACATTTGAGAACGGCAGCAAGAAGGCGAGTTTCTCGTTAGCGACGACCGAGTACCGTAAGGACAAGGACGGCAACCGCATTGAAATGACCGAGTGGCACAACATTGTGATGTGGCGCAACTTGGCAGAGCTTGCGGAGAAGTATCTGTCCAAAGGGCGGCAAATCTACGTGGAGGGCCGTTTGCGCACCCGAAACTGGGATGATGCCAACGGTGTGAAGCACTACATCACGGAAGTGGAGGCCAACACCTTTACCTTCCTGTCGCCCAAGGAAAACAGCGATCCGACAGTGACGCAGGTGCCCAACCAGACAGTTGTGACACCGCCGCCGCAACCGCAGCCAGCTCCGCCGGAGCCGAAGGTTCCGGAAGAGAATTTCTCTGACGACTTACCTTTTTAGGGTTCTTTCTTTTTGTTTCCATGGTTTTCAACACAAACGGCGGCCAAATGACCGCCGTTTGTTATGATTTGTAGAAGCGCACCGTGGCACGCACCTACTGCAATTTCTCCTTCGCCAATCGCATGGCTTCTTCAACTGCAGCAGATACTCCGTCGGGGTTCTTGCCGCCAGCCATGGCGAGGGTCGGGTGACCGCCGCCACCGCCTTGCATCAGCTTGCCAGCCGTACGCACCAATGTCGGAGCATCCACTTTGTCCGTGAGATTTGTGCTGATGGCCACCGCCAAATTCGGTTTGCCGTCGTGCACGCTGCCCAGCACTACCACGTGGTTGTCACCCTCACGCAACTGCAGGGCGACTTGCCGCAGCATGTCAGCAGAGTAATCGACAACTTTCGACATAAATAAGACGCCATTAACCTCTTCAGCATTCTCCATCAGGGATTTACCGAACTCCAAAGCCATCTGACGGTCGATGTCTTCCATCTTCTTACGCAGCATCTGGCAGTCGTCTTGCAACTTCTGCACCGACTGCAGCAGATTGGAAGCATTCGTCATGGCCTTCAGCTGAGCAATAGTATCCTGATCTTCGTAAACGAGATTCTCAGCGGCTTCTCCTGTTACCGCCTCGATACGACGCACACCGGCGGCCACCGCGCCTTCAGACACAATCTTGAAGAGACCGATGTTGCCTGTTGCGGAGGTGTGCGTTCCACCGCAAAGCTCTACCGCGTTGCCAAACTGAATCACGCGAACGGTCTTGCCGTACTTCTCGCCGAACAGAGCGATGGCACCGCGCTCGCGGGCCTCTTCAATCGGCACATCGACAAACTCCTGCAACGGCAGGTTCTGACGGATCATCGCATTCACCATCTTCTCGGCCGCACGCAGCTCTTCATCCGTCACCTTGGCGAAGTGGGAGAAATCGAAACGCAGACGGTCGGAAGCCACCATGGAACCCTTCTGCTCCACGTGCGTGCCCAAAACCGCACGCAACGCATGGTCAAGCAGGTGCGTGGCAGAGTGGTTGTTAGCCGTCTTCTGCCGCTTCACCTCATCAATGTGCGCAGTGAAATCGGCCGTCACATCGGCAGGAATCTTGTTGGCGTGGTGAATCACCAAATTGTTCTCTTTCGTGGTGTTGTAGATATCCACTGTCTCCGTGCCGTTGGTCAGCACACCAGTGTCGCCTACCTGTCCGCCCGACTCCGCGTAGAATGGGGTTTTGTCAAGGACAATCTGGAAGTATGTCTTGTTTTTAGCGGTTACTTGTCTATATTTCACGATTTTACAACTGCATTCCGCTTCTTTGTAACCGACAAACACAGTGGGGCTTTCCTGCGGCATCAATTCCACCCAGTCGCCGGCGGAGATAGAAGTGGCAGCGCGGGAACGTTCCTTCTGTTGACGCAAGCCTTCTGCGAAACCGTCCATATCGACCGTCAGGTTCTTCTCGGAAGCCATTAGGCAGGTGAGGTCTATCGGGAAACCGTATGTGTCGAACAATTCGAAGGCGAAATTACCGTCGATGACCGTCTTGACGGCCATCTTCTTGACGTAGTTCTCAAACTTGAGGATGCCGGAATCGAGAGTTTTGAGGAAAGAGGTCTCCTCCTCGCGGATGACATTCTCAACAAGCTGCTGCTGTGCCTTGATTTCCGGGAACTGGTGTCCCATCTGCGCCACGAGGTCAGCGACGAGCGCGTGCATGAAGGGCTCTTTGAAGTTGAGGAAGGTGAAACCGTAACGGATGGCGCGGCGCAGGATGCGACGGATCACGTAGCCGGCTCCTGTGTTGGAAGGCAGCTGTCCGTCAGCGATGGCGAAGGTGACGGCACGCAGGTGGTCGGCCACCACGCGCAGCGCGACATCCACATCGTGTTTCTCGCCATATTTCATCCCAGAATTCTGCGCAATCTTTTGGATAATCGGTTGGAAAACATCCGTATCGTAATTGGATTTCTTGTTCTGGACCGCCATACAAAGACGCTCGAAGCCCATGCCCGTATCGACATGCTTGGCAGACAACGGATGCAACTCGCCGGAAACCACACGGTTGAACTGCATAAACACGAGGTTCCAGATTTCAATAACGAGCGGATTGTCCTTGTTCACCAGCTCGGCACCAGGAACTTTGGCGCGTTCGTCATCGTCACGCAGGTCGATATGGATTTCGGAGCAGGGACCGCACGGACCCGTGTCGCCCATCTCCCAGAAATTGTCTTTCTTATTGCCCTTGAGGATCCGGTCTTCCGGAAGATATGCCTTCCAAAAGTCGAAGGCCTCCTGGTCAAAGGCGGTGCCATCCTTCTCGTCACCGGCGAAAACAGTGGCGTAGAGGCGCGATTTGTCGAGTTTCATCACCTCGGTGAGGAACTCCCACGCGTAGGCGATGGCCTCTTTCTTGAAGTAGTCACCGAACGAC
>JAEEGH010004881.1_pt1 | contig 34094 bp, 47 predicted proteins | sample 9134181 | NCBI WGS metagenome assembly JAEEGH01 (sample SAMN16246544, study PRJNA631951) | gut metagenome | biome: gut microbiome; feature: rumen; material: DP-attached | host: Bos | place: Iran: Karaj | collected 2018-10
GGTTACGATTTCTTTTCGCCTATTCGAACTTGTTCTTTCCCTTCGGGTCAAGAAGGGTATGAAGATGCTCATTTTATAACGGCACTAGCCAATGTGAGAATATTTTTACCCGTCAAACCTAAATTATATCCTTATTTAAGCATTTCCGGCGGATGCAGTATTATATTCCCTTTATATTTGGAACCGGTGCATTTTAGATTAAAAGTCGGAGCTGGTGTGGATATCAAACGTTTTACCGTTGGAATGGGATATGATTTTTTGAGCAGTGCAAATTATGATGCTCTGCTGTCTTTGTCTTTCACGGAATTTCTTTCCACTCATACAATTTATCTCAACTTAGGTGTGAGAATAGGACGAATGCAGTAGGTGGTCTGATATCCGTATTTACCTTCAGAAAAAAAGGTTTTCATGAATATTTTTATAGCGCAGGATATGTTGCTGGCCAAAAAAAGTAAAACATCGGCCGTTTGTCCTTGAATTTGCAGTCCGGCAAAAGCGGTTTCGGTTTGTCTTTGAGGTTTTAATACCCGTATTTCTCCTTCCACAAGAAGTCCGAGATAGTTTTCTTTTTATATTTGGAATTTCTGTATAATAGAGCAATATATGTACATAAGTGTTGCCAAAAATACTTTATATTACTTGTAGAATGCTGTTTTGTAGTTGCTCTGCGGTTATAGTTCGTGTTCTTCTTCAAATTCTTCAATCCACTCTTTCACCTTAGCCTGAAGTAACGCTTTGTCCGGTAAGCAGAGTTGATATGCCGAAGCATAGATATTTGCATCTTTAGGAAGAGTGAGTTCAACCAATGCATCCTCCTTTGATTTGCAGAGCAATATACCTATGGTCGGCTTTTCAAAATCAAGTTTCACATACCTGTCAAAATAATTCACATACATCTGCATCTGACCCAAATCCTGATGGGTCAGTTTGTCTATTTTCAAATCGACAAGCACATAACATTGCAGAATACGATTGTAGAGCACCAAATCAACGTAGAAATTATCTTCATTGAATGTAAAACGTTTCTGCCGTGCTTCAAACAGGAAGCCTTTTCCCATTTCCAACAGGAATGTTTGCAGTTTGTTAATGATAGCATTTTCCAATGCGTTTTCGCTATAGGAATTATCCGGCTTTAATCCTAAAAACTCCAGCGAAATAGGATTCTTGATAATGTCAGCCGGCTTTTCCACTACTTGTCCTTGTTCAGCAAGACGGAGAACACTATCTTTGTCTTGGCTTAAAGCAATACGTTCATACAAGCTACTGGCATGTTGCCGCTGTAGCCACTTATATCCCCAATTTTGCCGTTGTGCTTCTATCTCGTAAAAATGTCTTTCTTCGGGGTTGTCAATGCGCATCAGTATCTGGTAATGGTTCCATGAAAGGAAAAACTCCGAGGTAGATTTCGTCTGCCCGTCAGACGAATTTTCCTTAACTACAGATTCCGTCTGCGACGCAGACGAAATTGCATAGACATTGTAGAACTTTCTGCATTTGGTCAATGTCTCTACCGACCAACCTCTACCATACTTTTCTGTCAGTTTGGAAGACAGGCGAGCCAACACTCCCTTTCCATATTCAGCACGATAGTTGCCTCCTTGTTCGTAATCCACTATGTACTGACCTATGCTATAATACGTATAAACCATTGCGGTATTTACCGCCTTGGCTACATGTTTTCTACTTTCTTCTATAAGGGCTGATACCTGTTTGAATAATGCGTCTTCGGTAGTAGCAGCAACTGTTTCTATGTCTTTAGTCATAGGTTATTACATTTAAGAGTTATAAATTCAACAAACAAAGTTATAAAAAATGTTGTCCTTGAACTTGCAATCCGGCATAAACGGGTTTGGTTTGTCTTTGAAGTTTTAATACCCGTATTTCTCCTTCCACAAGGCTTTCAGGCGTTTACGCATATCGTTTTCGCGAACGTTGTCGCCCGGCTTGTAGAAAGCATGTCCTGCAATTTCTTTAGGAAGAAATTCTTGGTTGACAAAATTGTTTTCAAAATCGTGGGCATATTGGTAGTTTTTGCCGTAGCCGATTTCTTTCATCAATTTGGTGGGGGCATTGCGGAGGTGCAGCGGCACGGGCAGATTTTTATGTTGTTTAACCATTGCCAAGGCAGTGTCGATAGCCATGTAGGAAGCATTGCTTTTTGGGGAGCAAGCCAGATAGATGGCGGTTTGCGAAAGCGGAATTCTGCCTTCGGGCATGCCGATGTTTTTGACGGTGTCGAAACAGGTTTGTGCCAGCAACAGGGCATTGGGGTTGGCATTGCCGATGTCTTCCGATGCCAATATCACCATGCGGCGGGCAATAAACAAAGGGTCCTCGCCGCCCTCTATCATGCGGGCAAGCCAATAGACGGCTCCGTTGGGGTCGCTGCCACGCATGGATTTGATAAAAGCGGAGATGATGTCATAGTGGTTTTCTCCGTTTTTGTCGTAGATGCTTAAGTTTTGCTGGATGACGGTTTCTATGGTTTTGTTGTTGATCAGCAATTCTTGGTGCTTGTCGGCTAAATATTGGCAGGCTAATTCAAAAGCATTGAGCAGCTTGCGGGCATCTCCGCCGGAAATTCGCAACAGGGCATCGGTTTCTTGTAGTTGTATGCTTTGGTGGTAGTCGTTTTCCAGAGTGGTTTTGGCAGTGGAGAGTATTTGTTCCAATTCTTGTTTGGACAAATGGTCCAGCACATATACCTGACATCTGGACAGAAGCGGGGAAATTACTTCAAACGATGGATTTTCCGTGGTGGCACCTATCAAAGTGATAACACCTTCTTCCACTGCTCCCAATAAGGAATCTTGTTGGGATTTGTTAAAGCGGTGAATTTCGTCTATAAACAAGATGGCGGTGCGGGTGGAAAGTTTGGCTTTTTCTATCACATCGCGAACATCTTTCACACCGGAATTGATGGCACTTAATTTGAAAAATTCACAATCCAGACTTTTTGCTATCAAATAAGAAAGTGTAGTCTTTCCTACACCCGGAGGACCCCAAAAGATAATGGAAGGAATTTTGCCTTGTTCAATGGCATTCCGCAATACGGCACCTTTTCCCAATAAATGAGAATGCCCGATATATTCTTCTAAAGTTTGTGGACGCAAACGCTCCGCCAATGGTATTTGTTTCATACAATTTCTTTTTGCAAAAGTAGCATTTTTTTTGTTAATCAACCAAGAAATATTATTGTGAACACAATATTCAAAAAAAATGTCAAGAATAAATAAAAAAAATTGTATCTTTGCAAATTGTTTTTAATATAAAAAAATTGAAATTCAAAGAATAGCTATTATGAGCGAAAAAGAAGAAAAATTGTTTTCAGAATTCCCCGCTGTCACCACAGAAGAATGGGAAGCGGTTATCAATAAAGATTTAAAAGGTGCCGATTATGATAAAAAGTTGATATGGAAAACGGGAGAAGGTTTTACCGTAAAACCATATTACAGAGCCGAAGATTTGCAAAATTTGGACTATCTTACCCGGTCGGTGCCTTCAGAGGCTCCGTTTACAAGAGGCGGCAATGCACATTCCAACCAATGGGATATAGTGCAAGAAATAAAAGAAAAAGATGCCGCTAAAGCCAATGCCATTGCATTGGATGCTTTGATGAAAGGTGCCAATGTCATCGTTTTTTGCAGCAAAAATATCACTACCGCCGAAGATTTGGCAGTATTGCTCAAAGATATTGATTTAAGTATAGCTACCATTAGTTTCTCCTGCTCCGATGATTATCTGCATTTGGCAAAATTGTATATGCAATATATCGAAAGCCATCATTTTGACAAAGTAAGAATTATTGGCAGTTTCCAATGGGATCCTATAGTTGAATTTTTGAAATTCAAACAAGGCGACCAAGCCATGTTGTCACAATTGTTGGAAATGCACCGTTTGATGGAGTCGGTGCCACATTTTAAATATTTGACAGTCAATGCCGCCTTCTTGAATCATTGCGGTGCCACCATTGTACAAGAATTGGGTTATGCTTTGGCCATCGCCAATGAATATTTGGCTTATGCTACAGACAATCATTTGTCTATTGACGATATATTGCCAAGAATTGCTTTCTGCATGTCTATCGGTTCTAATTATTTTATGGAGATAGCCAAATTGAGGGCAGCCAGATTGTTGTGGTCAACTATTGTAAAGGAATATCATCCGAAACTAATGCTGAAGATGAATATCTTTTCCAAATCATCTACATGGAACAAAACTATTTACGATCCATACGTAAACATGTTGCGGACCACTACCGAAGGTATGTCAGCAGCTTTGGGTGGTGCCGATCAAATTGCCCTAACGCCTTTTGATGTCACCTATAAGCAAGCAGATGAATTTTCTTCTCGTATTGCCAGAAATACACAAATTTTGTTGAAAGAAGAATCCTATTTCGACAAGGTGGTCGATCCTGCAGCAGGTTCCTATTATATAGAAAACCTTACCGACAATATCGGTGAGCAGGCATGGAATTTGTTCAACGAAGTGGAATCTTCCGGAGGCATTACGGCGTATATTAACAGTGGTAAACTCAAAGAAAGCATTGAAGCAAGTTGCCAACAAAGAGATATGGAAATTGCCACCCGCAAAAAAGTGTTCTTGGGTACCAACCAATATCCCAATATCAAAGAAGAAATGTTGGGACAAGTGGAAAAAACGGGTTGCTGTTGTCACAAAGAATATTATTTAAAACCATATCGTGGAGCCATGCCGTTTGAAGAATTGCGTTTGGCGACAGAGCGTTGGGCAAAAGAACATGGCAGACCTAAAGTTTTCTTGTTTAAAATGGGAAATGTCGCCATGCGTCAGGCCAGAGCGGGTTTTGTTACCAATTTCTTCGGATGTGCAGGATACGAAATAGTGGAAACTTCCGGCTATCAATCGGTAGAAGAAGGCATGAAAGATGTTATCAACGCACAACCGCAACTGGTGGTATTGTGTAGTTCTGACGAAGAATACATGAATTTTGCCGAACAATTGGTAGGTGAAGTCAAGAAAAACATTCCTGCCGCCACATGCATAGTAGCCGGCAATCCGGAACAAACAGAAGCATTGAAAGTAGCAGGTGTGGACGACTTTGTTCATGTAAGAGTAAATTTGTTGGAAACCTTGCGTAGATATAACCAAATGTTGGGAATTGTTTAGTAGATAACAATTATTAAATAGACATAAGGGAAAGCAAGGCTTTCCCTTTTTTTGTATTATATAATAAGATGTATTCAAAAATACATAGTCTTTGTTGTTCATCTATAGGCAGGCGGGGGTGATTGAGATTTTTTGAAATTATACATTATTATATATATAGGATATTTTTTCATTGCTTTTTTTGATGCATTTTGCAGAAAAAATCCAAAAATGCTGCAATTTCAACCATAATTTTTTTGATAAAACTTGCAATTTTAACTTTATCTTGTTGAAAAAAATGTGAAAAAAAGAAAAAAATAGCACGGAAAGCACATCCATGAAGAAAAAAATATCTTTTTATAAAATCTTTTTATAATAATGATAATCAATAATTTATGAAAGTTATTTGTTTTATAAATGGTGTGTATGAGTTACTTTGGAGAGAAAAAAAAGAATTTTTTTAAATAAATTCTTGAATGATAGTCAATATTTAGAAAAAAAAGTTGTACATTTGCAGGCTCAAAAAGTATATAAACAAATAATTGGGAAAGAATAGTTAAAAAAATAAAAGGATAAATTGTAAGATATGCCTACAATACAACAGTTAGTAAGAAAAGGAAGAACGCAGATGAAGTACAAGAGTAAGTCTCCTGCATTGGATTCATGTCCACAACGCAGGGGTGTGTGTGTAAGAGTATATACTACTACACCTAAAAAACCTAACTCAGCCATGCGTAAAGTGGCCAGAGTAAGACTTACTAATCAAAAGGAAGTAAATGCCTACATACCGGGCGAAGGTCACAATTTACAAGAGCACTCCATCGTGATGATAAGAGGCGGTAGAGTAAAAGACCTTCCGGGCGTAAGATATCACATCATACGTGGTGCATTAGATACATCTGGCGTAGAAGGTAGAAAGCAGAGACGTTCAAAATATGGTGCAAAACGTCCCAAAAAAGCATAGTTAACAGAGTAACAGTTCTTGAAAGAATAAAAAGAGCATGAGAAAGTCAAAACCAAAAAAGAGAATAATATTACCGGATCCTAAATACGGGGATGTTCAGGTAACAAAATTTGTCAATAATATCATGTTGGGTGGCAAGAAAAATACTGCCTTCACAATATTTTATGATGCAATAGATGTTGTATCAGCAAAGACAAATGAAGACGGATTGGAAGTATGGAAAAAAGCATTAGCCAACGTAACTCCTTCTGTAGAGGTACGTAGTAGAAGAATAGGTGGTGCAACCTTCCAAATTCCATCAGAAATTCGTCCGGAACGTAAACAATCAGTAGGTATGAAAAACCTTATTAATTTCTCTCGCAAACGTCATGAGAAATCAATGAGTCAAAAATTAGCTGCTGAAATCATGGCTGCCTACAAAGAAGAAGGTGCAGCATTTAAACGTAAAGAAGATATTCACAGAATGGCAGAAGCCAACAAGGCATTCTCACATTTCCGTTTCTAAAACAGACAGCAGGTTGGCGTAGCAAAATAGATGGAATCCTTAGAGTTGACACGGAATATAGGTATCATGGCTCATATTGATGCTGGCAAAACCACCACCACAGAGCGTATATTGTACTATACCGGTAAGAATTACAAAATCGGTGAAGTACACGACGGCGCTGCGACGATGGACTATATGGAGCAAGAGCAAGAGCGTGGTATTACTATAACATCTGCTGCAACAACCGTATTTTGGAAAAAGGATGACAACACCTACAAAATCAATATCATTGACACTCCGGGGCACGTAGATTTTACTGTAGAAGTAGAACGTTCGCTACGTGTTTTGGATGGTGCAGTAGCATTGTTTTGTGCCGTTGGCGGTGTAGAACCTCAATCAGAAACTGTTTGGCGTCAAGCTAACAAATATGCAGTGCCTCGCATTAGTTATGTCAACAAAATGGATAGAATGGGTGCTGACTATTTTGATGTTATCAAACAGATTTCTACCAAATTGGGTGCCAATCCTATTCCACTTCAAATACCTATAGGTGCGGAAGATACTTTTAGAGGAATAGTAGACTTGGTAGAAAACAAAGCCTACGAATGGGATGAAGAGTCTAATGGTGCTATTATTAGAGAAATTCCTATTCCGGAAGATTTGATCGACACTGTCAACGAATATAGACTGAAATTGATAGAAGGAGTAGCCGAAGAAAGAGAAGATTTGTTGGAAAAATATATCGAAGACGAAAATTCTATCACCACCAGCGATATTATCAGTGCAATTCGTGAAGCAACTATCTCTTTGAAGATAACTCCGGTTTTGTGCGGTTCTTCTTTTAGAAACAAAGGTGTTCAACGATTGTTGGATGCTGTAGCCATGTATCTGCCAAGTCCCTTGGATAAACCTGCCATCGTAGGCACCAATCCGAAAAACGACAAGGAAGAAGAAAGAAAACCAAACGCAGATGAACCTTTTGCCGGATTGATATTCAAAATTACTACCGATCCATTTGTAGGCAAATTGGCATTTTTTAGAGTATATTCCGGTACTTTAAAGGCAGGTTCTTATGTTTGGAATGCCACTTCCGGTCGCAAAGAAAGAGTGTCAAGGATATTTGAAATGCATGCCAACAAGCAAACTGCTATTGAAGAAATTACGGCAGGCAATATAGGCGTTTTGATAGGAATGAAAGATATGGTAACAGGTACAACCATTTGCGATGAGCAACATCCGATAGTACTTGAATCCATCCAATTCCCGGAACCTGTTATCAGCATTGCCGTAGAGCCAAAGACACAAGACGATATAGATAAATTGGCCAATAGTTTGCAAAAGTTGGCAGAAGAAGACCCGACTTTTAGAGTCAATACAAGCGAAGAAACCGGTCAAACTATCATTAGCGGTATGGGTGAACTTCACTTGGATATATTGTTAGACAGAATTAGAAGAGAATTTCATGTAGCATGCAATTCCGGCAATCCTATCGTATCGTATCGTGAGGCATTGAAAGATACTGTCACGCATCACGAAATTTATAAAAAACAAACAGGTGGCAAAGGACAATTCGCAGAATTGGAATTTGAAATTTCTCCGGCAGACGAAGGTACAAAAGGCTTACAATTTGTCAATGAAGTAAAAGGAGGCAATTTAACCAAAGAATTTGTCCAAGCTGCCCAACGCGGATTTGAAAAAGCCATGTCGAATGGTCCGTTGTTAGGATATCCGGTGTTGAATGCAAAGATAGTATTGAAAGACGGTTCCTACCATTCAGTAGATTCAGATGAAATGTCGTTTGAAATATGTGCCAACAAAGCTTTTAAGGCAGCGGCAAAAAAAACATCTCCTACTTTGTTGGAACCTATTATGAAAGCAGAAATTATCACTCCGGATGAATATTTAGGAAATGTTACCGGAGATTTAAATAGAAGAAGAGCAGTCGTAGAAAATATTAGTGCAAAAGTGGGCTTGCAACATATAAAAGTAAAAGTTCCGTTGGCAGAAATGTTTGGATATATTACCAATCTTCGTTCCTTAACATCAGGAAGAGGCAATATGTCAATGGAATTTTCAAATTATGCCGAGCCGCCTGCCAATATATTGAAAGATTTGCTGTCAAAATGGAAATTGTTTTAAATAATCATAAATTAAATAAAAAGTGAGTCAAAAAGTAAGAATAAAACTGAAATCGTACGATCATACTTTAGTTGACAAGTCAGCTAAGAAAATCGTATCAACGGTAAATACCGTTAAAGATGACAATGTGACAGTTATTGGACCTATTCCACTACCTACGCAAAAGAGAATCTTTACTGTAAATCGTTCTACTTTTGTAAATAAGAAGTCAAGAGAGCAATTTGAATTGTCTTCTTATAAAAGATTGTTGGATATATATGGTGCAACAGCAAAGACTATTGAAGCGTTGATGAAAACGGAACTACCTAGCGGAGTAGAAGTAGAAATTGAAGTAAAATAGGACATTGTCGAGAAAAAAGAGTTAATTAAAAGTAAAAACAAACAGAAATGTCAGGTTTAATTGGAAAGAAAATTGGAATGACTAGTATCTTTGATGCCGCTGGAAAGAATATTCCATGCACAATAATAGAGGCTGGTCCTTGTGTGGTAACACAAGTAAAATCTGTAGAAAAAGATGGTTATGATGCTATTCAGTTGGCATTCGATGACAAAAAGGAGAAAAACACCTCCAAGGCAATGCAAGGACATTTTGCAAAAGCCAATACAACCCCGAAACGTGTGGTAAGAGAATTCACCCGTTTTGAGGAAGGACACAGAAAAAAATACGGAGAAGTGTTGGATGTAACCGTGTTCAACGAAGGCGAATTTGTAGATGTATCTGGAATTAGCAAAGGAAAAGGATTCCAAGGTGTAGTAAAACGTCATGGATTTGGTGGTGTTGGTGATAGCACTCACGGACAATGCGACAGATTGAGAGCTCCGGGTTCAATGGGAGCATCTTCATGGCCATCAAGAGTATTCAAAGGAATGCGTATGGCAGGTAGAATGGGTGGAGCGAAAGTAAAAGTAACTAACTTGGAAGTAGTAAAAATATTTCCTGAAAAGAATTTGTTAGTTGTAAAAGGTTCAGTTCCCGGTTATAATGGTTCATATTTAAAAATAGAGAGATGGAGCTAAAAGTATATAAAATAGATGGAAGCGAAGCAGGCAGAACTGTACAATTGAGCGATCAAGTTTTTGCCATAGAACCCAATGAACATGCTATTTGGTTGGATGTAAAACAATATTTGGCCAATCAAAGACAAGGAACCCATAGTAGCAAAGAAAAATCTATGGTTTCAGGTTCAACAAGAAAACTTAGAAAACAAAAAGGTGGTGGCGGTGCACGTGTTGGTAGCATCAAATCTCCATTGTTCCCAGGCGGAGCAAGAGTTTTTGGTCCACAACCAAGAATGTATGGTTTCAAATTGAACAAAAAAGTAAAAAGATTAGCAAGAATGTCTGCCTTGTCAGTAAAAGCACAAGAATCAAATATCACAGTTTTGGAAAAGTTTGATTTAGAGGCACCTAAGACAAAAGATTTTGTTAAAATCTTAAAAGACACAAATCTTTTTGATAAAAAAACGTTAATAGTTGTAGATGAATTAAATAAAAATGTACTTTTGTCCTCTAGAAATTTGCAAAAGGTAAATTTGGCAACTATTTCAGATTTAAATACTTATCAAATTTTGAATGCTCAAAAATTGGTGATATTTGAGCCAATTGCTTCCAAATTTGATGAATTTTTTAAACAAAACGCGTAAAAAAGTAGAGATATGAACGTAATAATAAAGCCTATTGTAACAGAAAAGATGACGGCATTGAGCGAGAAATACAATCGCTATGGTTTTGTCGTAGATAGAAGGGCGGACAAGTTACAGATAAAGAAAGCAGTAGAAGATATGTACGGTGTAAAAGTAGATAGTGTAAACACCTTGATTCAAAGAGGAAAAGACACTTCCAGATATACAAAGGCCGGCATGATTAAAGGTAAAAAGAGTAGTTTTAAAAAAGCTATAGTACAATTGAAAGAAGGAGATCAAATCGATTTCTATAGCGGTATTTAAGAAGTAGAAAAAAGATGGGATTAAAAAAATTCAAACCGGTAACACCCGGTCAAAGATTTAAGTTAGTAAGTGACTTTGGCGAGATAACAGCTAGTACCCCCGAGAAGAGTTTGCTGTTGACAAAGAAACGTTCTGGTGGTCGTAACAACGAAGGTAAAATGACCATGAGGTACATTGGTGGAGGTCATAAAAAACAATACAGAATTATTGACTTCAAACGTGAAAAAGAAGGTGTACCAGCAGTAGTAAAAACAATTGAGTATGACCCTAATCGTTCAGCTCGTATTGCATTATTATTTTATGTAGATGGAGAAAAGAGATACATAGTAGCACCTCACGGATTGCAAGTAGGACAAACACTTTTGTCCGGCAAAGGTATTTCTCCGGATTTGGGAAACACTATGTATTTGTCAGAAATTCCATTAGGAACAGTTATCCATAATGTAGAAATGCGTCCGGGATGCGGTGCCAAGATAGCAAGAAGTGCAGGATCTTATGCACAATTGATGTCAAGGGACGATCGCTATGTAACCTTGAAGATGCCTTCGGGTGAAATGAGACGTATATTGTGTACATGTAAGGCAACCATCGGTATGGTTTCCAACATAGAACACAATTTGCAAGTATCCGGCAAAGCCGGTCGTACAAGATGGATGGGAAGACGTCCTCGAGTACGTGGTGTGGTTATGAACCCTGTAGATCACCCGATGGGTGGTGGTGAAGGAAGAGCGTCCGGAGGACATCCTCGTTCACGTAAAGGTTTGATAGCAAAAGGATACAAGACACGTCATCCAAAGAAAGCTTCATCACAATTTATATTAGAAAGAAGAAAGAAATAATTTAAAAGTAGAGAGCAATGAGTAGATCGTTAAAAAAAGGTCCGTACATTCATTATAAATTAGAAAAAAGAGTAAAAGAGGCACGTGAATCAGGAAAGAAAGTCACTATTAAAACATGGAGTCGTTCTTCAATGATATCTCCTGATTTTGTAGGACAAACAATAGCCGTACATAATGGAATAAAATTCATACCGGTTTATGTAACCGAAAATATGGTAGAACACAAATTGGGAGAATTTGCTCCAACACGAGTATTCCATGGACATGCCGGAAGTAAAGATAAAGGGAAAAAATAGTCAAATAAGAAAGTAAGATGGGTGCAAGAAAGAAAAAAGCTGCAGAAGCTAGAAAAGAAGAAAATCGCACAAGATGTGTAGCACGTCTAGTAGACAATAATACATCGCCTCGAAAAGCTCGTTTGATGGCAGATTTGGTAAGAGGAAAGAACGTAGACTATGCTTTGAATGTATTGAAGTATAGCAAAAAAGAATCAGCAGAAAAGATTCGTAAAGTGCTTCTTTCAGCAGTAGCCAATTGGCAAGCAAAGAATGAAAACTCTAGAGTAGAGGATAGTCATTTGTATGTTAAAGAAATATTTGTAGATGGTGGACGAGTAATGAAAAGATTAAGAACAGCTCCTCAAGGACGCGGTTATAGAATCAGAAAACGTTCTAACCATATTACAATAGTAGTAGACAGCAAAGTAAAAAACGAAAATCAAACAGAAGAATAGATGGGACAGAAAGTTAATCCAATAGGAATACGTTTAGGTATCGTAAGAGGTTGGGATTCCAGCTGGTATGGCGGAAAAGATTTTGGTCAAAAATTAGTAGAAGACGACAAAATCAGAAAGTATTTAAATGCTCGTTTGCATAAAGCCGGAATTTCCAAAATATATATTGAAAGAACTCTTAAATTGGTGACAGTAACTATCAATGCTGCACGTCCGGGTTTAATTATCGGCAGAATGGGAACAGAAGTTGATAAGTTGAAAGAAGAATTGGGCAAAATTACAGGAAAAGATGTCCAAATCAACATATCAGAAATCAAAAAACCAGAATTGGATGCCGTATTAGTGGCCCAAACGATAGCAGGACAGATAGAAGGAAGAATGTTTTATCGTAGAGCGATCAAAACAGCCATTACATCAACCATGAGATCGGGTGCAGAAGGAATAAAAGTTTCTGTATCAGGACGTATAGGTGGTGCAGAAATGGCTAGAACAGAACATTATAAAGAAGGTAGAACACCACTACATACTTTAAGAGCCGACATCGACTATAGTCAAGCAGAAGCTCATACCACTTATGGAAGAATAGGTGTAAAAGTATGGATATGCAGAGGTTTGATATACGGAAAGAAAGATTTATTCCAAGCCATGAGTGAAAACTCTAATAGAGGAAATAGAAGACCAAGCGGCAATGGAAGAGGTTTCCGTGGAGAACGTTCAGAACGTGGTGGAGAAAGAAGAAGAAATAATAAGAACTAGAAAAACAGAGCAACAATGTTACAGCCAAAAAAGACAAAATATAGAAGGCCCCAGAAGGGTAAGATGAAAGGCAACACCAAGCGTGGAGCAGAGATTGCGTTTGGTTCATTTGCTATGAAAGCTACAGAAGACTGCTTAATGACGGGACGTCAAATAGAAGCAGCACGTCAAGCAATAACTCGTTACATGAAACGTGAAGGACAATTGTGGATTCGTATATTCCCTGACAAACCTATCACTCGTAAGCCGTTAGACGTACGTATGGGTAAAGGTAAAGGAAATCCAGAATATTTTGTAGCTAGAGTATCTCCGGGAAGAATTCTTTTTGAAGCAGACGGAGTTTCATTAGAAGTTGCAAAAGAAGCCATGCGTTTAGGTGCACAAAAATTGCCGATTTTGACAAAATTTGTGGTAAGAAGAGATTATTCAGAAGAAACATTATAAAGTAAAAGTAATGAAACAGTCAGTAATAGCAGAGCTCACAACCAAAGAATTGAAAGAGCGTTTGGATGAAGAAGTAAAGCAATTAGCAAAATTAAAATTGCATCATGCAGTTTCTGCAATAGAAAATCCTAACAGGATAAAAGAAAATCGTAAGACCATAGCAAGACTTAAAACTGAAATACGTGCTAGAGAACTTGCTGAATTAAAGTCGGTTAAATAAGGAAAATTCTAAGTATGGATAATAATAGAAATTTTAGAAAACAAAGAGAGGGTATCGTAGTAAGCAACAAGATGGATAAATCGATCATTGTTGAAGTTGAACGTAAATTCAAACACCCTAAGTATGGAAAATTCTTAAAGAGAACATCCAGATTTATGTCACACGATGAAAACAACGAATGTGGTATAGGTGATGTTGTAAGAATTATGGAAACCAGACCATTGAGTAAAAATAAGTGCTGGAGATTAGTAGAAATAATAGAAAAGGCTAAATAAAATGATACAACAAGAATCAAGATTATCTGTAGCAGACAATAGTGGTGCAAAAGAAGTTTTGTGTATCCGTGTATTAGGTGGTACAAAAAAACGCTATGCTACAGTAGGAGACAAAGTCGTAGTAACAGTAAAAGATGCTATTCCATCTGGAAATATTAAGAAAGGAACAGTTAGCAAAGCTGTTGTAGTAAGAACGACGAAAGAAGTTCGCAGAAACGATGGTTCATATATTCGTTTTGATGATAATGCAGTAGTATTATTAACAGCAACAGATGAATTGCGTGGTACACGTATATTTGGACCCGTAGCACGTGAATTGAGAGAAAAACAATTTATGAAAATAGTTTCATTAGCACCAGAAGTGTTATAATAAAAGAAAAATAAAAAAAGACATGCAACCGAAGATACGTATTAAAAAAGGGGACACAGTAAAAGTTTTATCAGGGGATGATAAAGGACAGACTGGCAAGGTGCTCAAAGTTGATGTTAAAAATTACAGAGCGTTTGTAGAAGGGGTGAATATGGTATCCAAAGCCACAAAGCCCTCGGCAAAAACCCCACAAGGAGGAATAGTTAAAACAGAAGCTGCAATACACATTTCTAATTTGATGTTGGTAGATGCAAAAGGTAATGCCACAAGAGTAGGAAGACGTGTAGCAGAAAATGGTAAGTTAGTTAGATATTCAAAAAAATCTGGAGAGGAGATTAAATAATGGGCTATACACCGAGATTAAGAGAAAAGTATGTAAAAGAGATCATGCCAGCTCTTCAAAAACAATTTAACTTCACAACAGTGATGCGTATTCCTAAGATTACAAAAATATGTTTGAATCAAGGAATAGGTGCTGCAACTGCAGACAAGAAGTTGATAGACAATGGTATAAATGAAATGACAATGATTGCCGGTCAAAAAGCCGTAGCAACCAAATCAAGAAAGGATATTTCTAATTTCAAATTGAGAAAAGGAAATCCTATAGGCGTTCGCGTAACATTGAGAGGCGACAGAATGTATGAATTTTTGGATAGATTGATTTCTGTATCCATCCCACGAATCAGAGACTTTAGAGGTATTAACGACAAAGGATTTGACGGAAAAGGAAATTATTCAATGGGTGTAACAGAACAAATTATATTTCCGGAAATTGATATAGATAAGATTAATAAAATCAATGGCATGGATATTACATTCGTTACTACAGCACGTAACGATGAAGAATGTATGGCATTGTTGAAAGAATTCGGTTTACCATTTAAAAATCAGAAGAAATAGTTATGGCAAAAGAGTCAATGAAAGCTCGTGAAGTAAAAAGAGCAAAGTTAGTTGAAAAATACAGCAAAAAACGTGCTGAATTAAAAGAAATAATCAGAAAATCTGGACTAGAATATACAGAGGAAAAAGAAGCAGCTATCAAAGCATTGCAACAATTACCTCCAAATTCAAATGCTATCAGATTGCACAATCGTTGTAAATTGACTGGTCGTCCAAAAGGTTATATGAGAACATTTGGAATTTCTCGTATCAATTTTAGAGAAATGGCTTCAAAGGGCTTAATACCAGGAGTAAAAAAAGCAAGTTGGTAATAAAATAAAAAAGAAAAAGAAATGAATACTGATCCAATAGCAGATTATTTGACAAGAATACGTAATGCCGTGATGGCTAAACATAAAGTAGTTGAAATACCTACGTCAAATATAAAAAAGGAAATAACAAAGATATTGTTTGATAAAGGATATATTTTGAATTATAAATTTGTGGATACTAATGTTCCCGGAACAATCAAAATAGCTTTGAAATATCATCCCATATCTAAACAAAGTGCCATAACAGATTTGAAAAGAGTAAGCCGTCCGGGTTTGCGTAAATATGTAGGTGCAGATGAATTGCCGCGAGTATTGAATGGTTTAGGAATAGCCATTATTTCCACATCACGTGGTTTGATGACAGACAAAGAAGCACGTAGTATGGGAATCGGCGGTGAAGTAATTTGTTATATTAGTTAATATAGGAGGGAAGTACAATGTCAAGAATAGGAAAATTACCCATATCATTACCCAGTGGTGTAACAGTTACATCGGATGACAAAACTCACATTGTAACCGTTAAAGGACCAAAAGGAGAATTGAAACAATATGTGGATCCATGTATCACTTTGTCTGAAAAAGATGGTGTTTTACATTTAGAAAGACATACAGAACAAAAAAGACATAAAGCAATGCATGGTTTGTATAGAGCATTGTTGGCAAATATGATAAAAGGTGTATCAGAAGGCTTTACTATTACCCAACAATTGGTTGGTACAGGATATAAAGCACAAGCTAATGGTCAATTATTAGAATTGTCATTAGGATATTCCCACAATATCATTTTTGAAATGCCTAAAGAAATAACAGTTGAGACAGTAACAGAAAAAGGAAAAGATCCTTTAATCAAATTGTCAAGTGCTGATAAACAATTGTTAGGACAAGTGGCAAATAAAATCAGATCTTACAGAAAACCAGAACCATATAAGGGTAAAGGTATTAGATTTGTAGGAGAAGAGGTTCGTAGAAAAGCTGGTAAATCAGCAGAAAAGTAAGATTAGATTGTAAACATTAAAATCCATAGATAAAAATGGGAACAAAAAATCGTAAAGTTTTTAGAAGAGAAAGAATAAAACATAGAATTAGAAGAGATTTGCACGGAACTGCAGCTCGTCCAAGATTGACTGTGTTTAGAAGTAATGGACAAATATATGCTCAAATAATCAATGATGATTTAGGTAATACATTGGCATCAGCTTCTTCAGTTGGAGCTATTTCTGCCCAGAAGTTGCCGAAAATTGAGCAAGCCAAATTAGTGGGACAACAATTGGCAAGTCGTGCTATCGAAGCCGGTATTACAACTGTTGTTTTTGATAGAAATGGTTATTTGTATCATGGTAGAGTAAAATCTTTAGCAGATGCAGCTAGAGAAGGTGGTTTAAAATTCTAAATTTTGATTATGTCAGATAAAAGAATAAAAGCAAGTGAACTAGAATTAAAAGAGAGATTAGTTCATGTAGGTAGAGTAACAAAAGTAACTAAAGGTGGTAGAACTTTCAGTTTTTCAGCTATTGTGATCATAGGCGATGAAAATGGCATAGTAGGTTATGGCTTAGGTAAAGCAAAAGAAGTAACAGCTGCCATTGACAAAGGAAAAGAAGACGCAAAGAAGAACTTGATAAGAGTGCCGGTATTGAAAGGTACAGTTCCTCATGCACAAGAAGGTTCATATAGCGGAGCACGTGTTTTGATACGTCCGGCAACAGAAGGTACAGGTGTGATAGCAGGTGGTGCTATGCGTGCTGTATTGGAAAGCGTAGGCGTAAAAAATGTGTTGGCAAAATCAAAAGGTTCATCCAATCCTCATAGTGTAGTAAAAGCAACATTCGACGCTTTATCAAAGATGAGAGATCCTTATATGGTAGCCCAAGCAAGAGGAGTTGACTTGAATACTGTATTTAATGGATAATTGTTTAATCAAAAAAAAAGAATTGAGATGGACAAGAAGTTAAGAATAACACAGGTTAAAAGTCAAATAGACAGATCGAAAGTTCAAAAAAGAACAATAGAAGCATTAGGTATTCATAAATTGAACCGCCCTATAGAAGTAGTGGCAACCCCACAAGTATTGGGTATGATAGAAACAGTAAAGCATCTATTGAAAGTAGAGGAATTGTAATAACAAGCAAAAACGAATTAAAATGAATTTGAATAGTTTAAAACCTGCAGAAGGATCAACAAAATCGAGCAAGAGACTAGGAAGAGGTCAAGGATCAGGCAAAGGTGGTACTTCTACAAGAGGACATAAAGGAGCACAATCTCGTTCCGGTTATTCTCGTAAGTCTGGATTTGAAGGTGGTCAAATGCCTTTGTACAGACGTGTGCCTAAATTTGGATTCAAAAATATTAACAGAGTAGAATATACAGCCGTTAATTTGTCAACACTACAACAATTGGCAGACAACAAAGGTTTAACTGTCATTGATGAAGAAGTGTTGAGAGCAAATGGATTGATTGGCAAGAAAGACTTAGTAAAAATATTAGCAAAAGGTGAACTTACGGCAAAATTGGAAGTAAAAGCACATGCTTTTTCTGCAAAAGCAGAAGAAATGATTACCTCCAAAGGCGGCGTAGCAACAAAATTGTAGCATGGGAAGATTTGTAACCACACTCAAGAACATTTATAATATAGAAGATCTTCGCAAGAGGATACTCTATACTTTAGGTATCATATTAATTTATCGTGTAGGGTCATATATCGCTCTACCAGGAATTGATGTAAAAGCATTGTCAACAACAGCTTTTATGTCTAATTCACGAGAAGGTTTGTTAGGATTATTGGATATGTTCTCCGGTGGTGCTTTTTCAAATGCTTCTATATTTGCACTAGGTATTATGCCGTATATTTCTGCATCTATTGTAGTGCAATTGTTGACATTGGTAGTACCTTATTTCCAACGCTTACAACGCGAAGGCGAAAGTGGTAGAAAAAGAATTACCCAAATGACAAGAATGTTGACAATAGTTGTAACGGCTATTCAAGCACCGGCATATTTGGCCAATATGGTTAATACCGTTGGTACTCATTCCGGCGTGTTCCATTCTTTGACAGGAGAAGTAATCGTAGGACGATTGCCATTTTCTTTCATATTCGTATCATTAATCGTATTAGTGTCCAGCACCTTGTTTATTATGTGGTTGGGAGAACGTATTACTGAAAAAGGAATAGGAAATGGTATTTCTCTTATCATTATGATTGGTATTATTGCCAGATTGCCATTCGCCTTGTCAGCAGAATTTGTTTCAAGAGTTGCTGAAACAAATGGTGGTTTGGTAGTATTCTTGTTAGAACTTTTGTTGTTAGTGGGAGTAATCTTGGTAACAATATTGTTGGTACAAGGAACCAGAAAAGTGCCCGTACAATATGCAAAACGTATAGTAGGCAACAGACAATATGGCGGACAAAGACAATATTTGCCGTTAAAAGTGAATGCAGCAGGCGTTATGCCGATCATCTTTGCTCAAGCCATTATGTTTTTGCCTTTAACAATCATGGGCTTTTCTTCAAATACCGAGTCAATGAGTTCGGTAGCAGCAGCATTGACAGATTATAATAGTTTCTGGTATAATGTTGTATTTGCTGTATTGATTATAGTGTTTACCTATTTCTATACAGCTATTACTTTCAATCCGACTCAGATTGCAGAAGATATGAAGAAAAACGGCGGCTTTATTCCGGGCGTAAAACCTGGCAAAAAGACTGTAGAGTTTATTGATAATATCATATCTAAAATTACCTTACCGGGTTCAATATTTTTGGCATTGGTAGCCATTATGCCGGCATTTGCCCGTTTGTTGGGAATCAACTCTCAATTTGCACAATTCTTTGGCGGCACATCGTTGTTGATTATGGTAGGTGTAGTATTAGATACCTTACAACAAATAGAAAGTCATTTATTAATGAGACATTATGACGGCTTGACAAAATCAGGTCGTATAAAAGGACGTTCTCCACTTCCCGTTCAGTAATAGATAGCATGATACATTTAAAAACAGAGCGGGAAATAGACATTATGAAAGAAAGTGCTTCCATAGTAGGAAGGACTTTGGCCGAGGTGGCTAAATTGATAAAACCCGGTATTCGATGCAAAACATTGGATAGTGTTGCAGAAACCTATATTAGAGATAATGGTGCAGTGCCGAGTTTTAAAAATTATAATGGATTCCCCGCAACCCTATGTATTTCGGTGAATGATGTAGTGGTACACGGAATACCGGGACAATACGAATTACAAGAGGGAGATATTGTATCAGTCGATTGCGGAGCAAAAAAGAATGGTTTTCATGCTGACTATTGCTATACATTTTGTGTAGGACATGTTGCAGAAGAAATTAGAAATCTTTGCGATAGAACTAAACAAGCATTGTATCAAGGAATAGAACAGGCAGTTGAAGGAAATAGAATAGGAGATATCAGCAATGCTATTCAAACTTATGTTGAAAAGTATGGCTATTCTGTAGTAAGAGAGATGATAGGTCATGGTTGTGGAAGAAATCTGCACGAAGGACCGGAAGTTCCTAATTATGGTTTCAAAGGGAATGGCCCAAAATTGAAAAAAGGTTTGGTAATTTGCATTGAACCAATGGTAAATTTAGGCCGAAAAGAAATCAAGATAGAATCGGATGGTTGGACAACTCGAACAGTAGACGGACTACCATCGGCACACTATGAACACATGGTAGCTATAAGAGACAAGGGAACAGAATTGATATCTACCTACGAGTATATTGAAGAAGTTTTAAATAACAGATAGATGGCAAAAGAAGAAGCTATTGAACAAGACGGAGTAGTAAAAGAGTCGTTGGGAAACGCAATGTTTAGAGTAGAACTTGAAAATGGGCATATAGTAACCGCTCATGTATCAGGGAAAATGAGAATGCATTATATAAAAATATTGCCGGGCGATAAAGTGAGAATGGAAATGTCAATATACGATTTATCAAAGGCAAGAATTATATTCAGATATAAAAATTAACATAACAAATGAAGGTTAAAACATCAGTAAAAAAGAGATCAGACGATTGTAAAATAGTTCGTCGCAAAGGAGTTGTTTATGTAATAAACAAAAAGAATCCAAAATTTAAACAAAGACAAGGATAGTAAATAATAAATAACGTAAAAGGAGTAAAAATTTATGGCAAGAATTGGTGGTATAGATTTACCAAACAACAAAAGAGGTGTAATAGGTTTAACTTACATTTACGGCATTGGTCGTTCAATGTCAGAACAGATATTGACAAAAGCCAATGTATCTTTTGATAAGAAAGTACAAGACTGGAACGATGACGAATTAGCAGCCATCCGTGGTATCATTGGAGAAATGAAGATAGAAGGAGAACTCCGTTCAGAAGTCCAAATGAATATCAAACGTTTGATGGACATAGGTTGTTATCGTGGTATCCGTCATCGTATTGGATTACCTCTTCGTGGACAATCTACGAAAAACAATGCGCGTACACGTAAAGGACGTAAGAAAGTGGTTGCAAACAAGAAAAAAGCAACTAAGTAGTAACAATTAAAAAATTGAGAGATTTATGGCAAAATCAACGAAAGTTACAAAGAAAAGAGTTGTAAAAGTGGACGCAGTTGGAAGAGCTTATATCCAAGCATCTTTCAATAATGTAATAGTAACATTAACAAATAATGCAGGTCAAGCAATATCTTGGTCATCAGCAGGTAAGATGGGTTTTAGAGGTTCCAAAAAGAACACTCCGTATGCAGCTCAAATGGCAGCACAAGACGCATCAAAAGTAGCTTATGATTTAGGATTGCGTAGAGTGAAAGTATTTGTAAAAGGTCCAGGAGGCGGACGGGAATCTGCTATTCGTACAATCAATACATCTGGAATAGAAGTAACAGAAATAGTAGATGTTACTCCACTACCACACAATGGTTGTAGACCTCCAAAAAGAAGAAGAGTATAGTGCTAACAAGAAAAAAAAGGAAAAATTATGGCAAGATATATAGGACCAAAAACAAAAATAGCAAGAAAATTCAAAGAACCTATTTATGGTGCAGATAAATATTTTGAAAGAAAAAGTCAAAGTGCACGTGGAAAACGTACATCTAAAGCATCAGAATATGGCAAACAATTGCAAGAAAAACAAAAAGCTAAATATACCTACGGCATATTAGAACGTCAATTCAAGAATGTATTCCATGTAGCATCAGCAAAGAAGGGTGTAACAGGTGAAATTTTACTTCAATTGATAGAAGCACGTTTAGACAACGTAGTATATCGTTTAGGAATAGCTCCGACTCGTGCAGCTGCACGTCAATTGGTATCACACAAACACATTATGGTTAATGGCAATGTTGTCAATATACCATCTTATACATTAAAACCTAATGATATAGTTAGTGTTCGTGAACGTTCAAAATCATGTGAAGTGATTGTTGATTCATTGAGCCGTCGTACCAATTCATACGAATGGTTGGAATGGGATGCCAATTCAATGTCCGGCAAATTCATGCAATATCCGGAAAGAGCATCTATTCCTGAAAATATTGATGAGCAATTGATTGTAGAGTTGTACTCTAAGTAGTAAATAAACAAAATAAACAAAAAAAGAAAAATAATGGTAACAATACCCTTTCAAAAACCGGATAAAGTGCTAATGATTGAATCAACAGATTCCTTTGGCGTTTTTGAATTTCGTCCTCTGCAGCCAAACTATGGCGTAACAATAGGAAATGCTTTAAGAAGGGTCTTGCTTTCTTCATTAGAAGGTTATGCAATTACTTCATTAAAGATAGAAGGCGTGGCTCACGAATTTGCTACAATTCCTGGCGTTATTGAGGATGTTACAGATATAGTTCTTAATGTAAAACAAATTCGTTTGAAAAGCAAATTAGAAGATCAAACGAGTGAAAAAATTAAGGTGACTATAACTGGTAAAAATGAGTTTGTTGCTGGCGATATTAATGAATTTTTAAATAATTTTCAGGTATTAAATCCGGATCTTCACATTTGTTCTATGGAACCCAATGTAAAATTGGAAATGGAATTGACAATTGATAAAGGCCGTGGTTATGTAACTGTAGATGAAAATAAATTACTTCATGAGGGAACAGGTGTAATCGTGATAGATTCTATTCATACACCTATTATCAATGTTATGTATAGAGTAGAAAATTATCGTGTTGAACAAAAAACCGATTTTGAAAAATTGATTTTTGAAATTACAACCGATGGTTCTGTACACCCGAAAGAAGCATTAAAGAAAGCAGCAGACGTTTTAATTCAACATTTCGCATTGTTTACAGACAAAGAAATAGATGTAAATACCGAGCAAGTAGCATTGACAAATGAATTTGATGAACAATCATTGCATATTCGTCAATTGTTAAAACAAAGATTGCAAGATATGGATTTGTCAGTGAGGGCATTGAATTGTTTGAAGACAGCAGAAGTAGAAACCTTGGGAGAATTGGTAACTTATCAAAAAGCAGATTTGTTAAAATTTAGAAACTTTGGTAAGAAATCATTAAATGAGTTGGAAGACTTAGTAAAATCCAAAGGTTTGGAATTCGGAATGAATGTTTCAAAGTATAAACTGGATCAAGAAAAGTAGTAGAGAGTTATGAGACACGGAAAAAAAGTAAATCATTTAGGAAGAACAAGTGCACATCGTAAGGCATTAATGTCTAATATGGCATCGTCATTGATTTTAAATAAAAGAATCAATACAACAGTTGCAAAGGCAAAATCGCTTCGTAAATATATTGAACCATTAATAACAAAATCAAAAGAAGATACAACTAATTCTCGTAGAGTGGTATTTTCTTATTTGCAAAATAAGGAAGCCGTTAAAGAATTATTTGGAACAATATCTCAAAAAGTTGGTGAACGTCATGGTGGTTACACTCGTATTTTACGCACCGGTTTTAGAATAGGCGATGCTGCAGATATGTGTATGATGGAGTTGGTTGATTTTAATGAATCTTATAGCCAAAACAAAGGTGCTAAGAAGAAAGCAAAATCAACTCGTAGAAGTAGTAAAAAGAAAGCATCTGTTGAAGCCAATAATGAAGTTGTAGCAGAAACAACAGAAGCAGTTCAGGCTCCGGAAGCAGAAAGCACTCCAGCAGAAGAAAAAACTGAAGCATAATTTTTTAAGTTGATACATTTTTGAAGGGAAAGCAATTTGCTTTTCCTTCTTTTTTATAAGTAATAGTATGAAAAAGTGGGCTATAATTTTTTGCTTTGTATTATCACTGACAACTATTTCAGCACAAGATAGCAATTATGTGCGTCAAGTGTTGTCAGAATTGACATCCGATAAAATGTGTGGAAGAGGCTATGCTTACAAAGGGGATAGTATTGCCGCTCATTATTTGCGGGAGCAATTCAAACAAATGGGAGTAAATCCATTGGTTGACAACTATTATCAAAATTATACTTTTAGTGTACATGCTATTGAAGGTACAACTTTGCTGAAAATCAACGGAGTAGAATTAAAACCCTTCAGTGATTATAGAATGTATGCTTATGGGGATAGAAATTTTTTTCCAAATGCAACGGTAAATTATACCAATCTAAAACCAAGTTTATCGCTGAATGTAGTCGATTTGTTGGATAGTGCCAAATTGAATAAAATTGCAAGACAAAACAGGGCAGACCTTTTCCATCCAAAATATGAATGCATATTTGTAGATGCCACCAATTATTCAACAGAAGATAAAGAGTTGGATAAAAAAGTAAAGACTTTGTTGAGAGTACTCTCTTCGGCGAATTTGTTGCATTGTAGAATTTTGTTGGCGAAAGTGCCGGAATTGAATACCTATAGTGTTTTGAGAGCAGAGCAGGAATCTCCATATTTTTTTGTTGAATGTTCGGCTTCCAAAATGCCCAAAAAAGTAAAGAAAATTGATGTGCAATGCTCAACACGATATTATAAAGACTATCCAACGCAAAATGTTTGTGCAAAAATACAAGGAACCACTGACACCATGATAGTGTTTACTGCACATTATGACCATTTGGGCATGATGGGTGACAAGGTTGTTTTTCATGGAGCTCATGACAATGGAAGCGGTACTTCTGCAGTCATGGATTTGGCAAGATATTACAAGCAAAATCCGGGCAAATATACCATGGTATTTATGCTTTTTAGCGGGGAAGAAGCCGGATTGAAAGGTTCTGCCTATGCAGTAAAACATCCTTTGATAGATTTCAATAAAGTAAAATTATTGGTCAATATAGACATGTTTTGCGGGGGAGATGAAGGTTTTATGGTTGTCAATGGAGAATCGGAGCAAACAAAGCCCTATTATGATAAATTGTGCCGATTGAATGACAAGTGGCATGCAGTGTCAGCCATTCAGCATCGTCCCAATGTTGCCAATAGCGATCATTGGTTTTTCTCTAAACATTGTCCTGCCATATTTATTTATACCATGGGGCAGCGTTATGGCGGTTATCACGCCCCTGAAGACGATTGCCAAAGTTGTGGATTGGAACATTACAATGACTTGTTCCGATTGATAACATCTATGGTTGAAGATTAATTTTTAGCAGTATAAATTCTTACAATTCCTAATTTATCCAAAGTAACCATGACATTGTTTTGGATATGTATTTGTTCCACGTCTTCGTTAGGAAGCGGGGAAGTATAGTCTTGTAGTGTGTCAAGATTATAAAAATGAAGCAAGTTATCTTGTATAAAGACAACATATTGCTGGTAAATACTGATGTGAGAAAGATGTAAAATGGGTACATTTTTGATAAAGGTACCAAATTGGTCAAACAGGAAAAAGCCGTTTAAACTATCATAGGCAATAAGTTTTCCTGACAGATCTTCAAAAATTTGAGTAGGGCACACTTTCTTGTCCCAAATAGTGCTGAATGCAGAACTATTGTTTTGAATTTGTCCATTGACATTAAAACGGAAAATCTGGTTGTAGCCGTCATCATACACCCAAAAACCATTGTCGTATGACGAGCATACACACATAGGTATATGCAAATTGTTGTCACTAAGGATAGACTGGTTGTGTTGGTGGGCTAATTTGTTGTCAACAAATGTAATCTGAGTGAAGTCTTTGGAAAAAATGAGAATTTTCATGGGATTGTAGGTGTCAAAACTTTCAATTTTTCCGAAGGAATAGGCAGAATAACTGCAAAGTAACTCACCCGTCTGTGAAAATTTGTAGAGTACAGACCCGTCACACGTGTAGATATTCCCTAATTTATCAGCGTTGATAAGCGTATATGTTTGTTCCAATTGTGTGGCAAATTGGAATTTTTCTATTTGTGCAAAGAGCAATGAATAGGAAAACAGACATATTATTGTAATCAACAATTTGTTCATAATAAATTATTTAGCAAATACTTTATCACCTAGTACAAAACGTATGCCAAGACTATAGTTGGGGCGAATTTTGTCATAGCCATCCAATTTCAATTTTTCTATACTGACGCTAAATAGCGGTTCTACGGCCAAATATTCTGTAAAAGAAATCCTTACACCTGCAGAAGCAATAAATCCATAGCCAACACCACCTAAATGCGGGTCAATTTCTGTACGGTCGTCACCGGTATAGACAACGCCACCATAGTGGTCTATCAAGTCAAATGCTACTCCTTCTACTATCAATTCTGAACTTTTTACTTTTACAGAGTTGAGGTGGGTTCCAAATTCTACAAGCGGATAGAAACGAGAGTTGTTGCGGTACATATAAGTGAAATTGATGCCAAAAAAATTTCTGGTTTCTTTTCCAAGCAATTGCTCTTCTATATATTGCAAACCACCGGTATTGTAATTGGAACTATTTACGGCAAATGATTTAGTTCCCTTAGCAGTAAGAATTGATTGCGAAAAATAAAGACCGAATGAAAAAGAACTATTTACATGATAGCGAATTTCAATAGCGAAATTGAAAGAAATTCCATATCGCATATTGGAAATGCCTTCGGTGCCTGAATTATAATCATTGTTAGCAGTAAACAGTGTTTCTGTGGTTATGCCGGTGTAATTATCATCTAATAAATTTTCAATCTGGTCACGAAAGATCTTGTTGGTGGTAATTCGAGTGATGTCGGGAGCAGCATTATCTTCGCCTTTAAGGATTCCGCTGTAAAAGTTGGCATTGTCAACACTTCCCCAATACATGTTGGTGGAAAATTGCAGTTCAAATCCTTTGTGAGAAATGGTCTCTTGTGCCCAAGCAAAGGGCAAACATAAGACAAAGATAGTAGTTAACAATAAAAATTGTTTCATATTTATTGTTTTAATAGTTCAATGGTATGGGAGGGATTTTCTGAACTGAAAATGCTATTTCCGCATACCAAAGCATCGCAACCGGCTTCAAGGAGTTGTCGGTAGTTTTGCAATCCTACGCCGCCATCAACTTCTATGAGGGTGTTGGCATTTTTTTGAAGAATAAGTTCTTTGAGTTCTCTCACTTTTTTGTAGGTATTTTCAATGAATTTTTGTCCGCCAAAGCCCGGATTGACACTCATCAAAAGTACTAAATCTGCTTCTGAAACAATATCTTCCAAAAGACAAACAGGCGTGTGAGGATTTAAAGCAATGCCTGCCTTGACATTGTGACATTTAATGTTTTGAATGGTTCTGTGTAGGTGCGTACATGCTTCGTAATGTACAGTAAGATAATCAGCTTTTGCTTCTTCGCAAAAACGATCTATATATAGGTCAGGATTGCTAATCATGAGATGTATATCCAATTTTTTGGTAGCAATTTTTGTTACGGATTTCAAAATGGGAAACCCAAAAGAAATGTTAGGAACAAAATGACCATCCATAATGTCTAGGTGAATCCAATCTGCTTGGCTGTTGTTAAGCATTTGTAGGTCTCTTTGCAGATTGCCGAAATCCGCAGATAAAAGTGAAGGGGCAATGATTTGATTCATGATGTTCTGTTATTTTTGATAATGAAAAAATCTACTCTGCAAAAGTAACATTTTTTTTGCATAGAAAGAACGAAGAAAATAACTAATTTGTTGTAAAGATTCATAATTTTAACTTATCTTTGCATCTTTAATAATAGAGAAAATTTTGAGAGAAAAAATAGATAAAAAATATTAGCAATCAAATAGAATGGTGGCAATCAAGGATGTAAAAGGTTACATGTATTTCTTCCACAATGATGACATAAAATTGTAAAATGATTACATTTGCAATAAAAAGAATAACTACTTTTGCTGCAAATTCACAAATGGATTATTTATGCATCATCAGGCAATAAAACAATAAGAAAAACGTTTAAATTAATCAGCAAAGAAAAATATGAAGATAATTTTGAATTCAGAAAATCGGGAAGTGGCCTTAGATGCTACCTTGCAGTCTGCGATGGAAGAGTTGTCAGTGCCTACCAAAGGTGTGGCGGTGGCAGTGAACAATAAAATGGTTCCTCGTACTCAATGGGCTGATTTTCAGTTGAAAGAAAACGATGCTTTGATAGTGATAAAAGCAGCATGTGGCGGTTGAAAATGAAATTTACAGAAAGTCAATATCGATTGCAGTTGATAACACACAGAAATACATATATTTCTGATGTAAAATTGGCAGAAATGGCCTTAGACGGAGGTTGTAGGTGGATACAACTAAGAATGAAAAATTCCCCATTGAAAGACATTATTGATAATGCTATGGAAATTAAACAATTGTGTCATGATGTGGGAGCCGTTTTTATTCTCAACGATGATGTGCAGTTGTGTAAAGAAATAGGAGCTGATGGTGTCCATGTAGGACAACATGACATGAGTGTGGAAAAAGCCAGAAAGATATTAGGCGATCAGTATATTATTGGAGCTACGTGTAATACCTTTAATGACATTAAAAAAGTTTATAAATTTGCCGACTATGTGGGTTTAGGGCCGTTTAGATATACCACTACCAAACAAAACCTGTCTCCTGTGATAGGTTTGGAAGGTTATAAGACAATTTGTTGTCAATGCAATGAAAATCAAATCGACATACCTATAACCGCCATAGGAGGTATCACCAGCCGAGATGTGGCTGATATTTTGCAAGCCGGCGTACGTTCGGTGGCTGTTTCGGGGGAAATACTCAATGCGAAAGATCCACAAAAGAAAGTAGAAGAAATAATTGACATATTGGAAAAAAATAAAAAGATATAAAATGAAAAATTTGGTAATTGCAGGAAAAGAATTTTCTTCAAGATTTTTTTTAGGAACGGGAAAATTCAGTTCCAACGAATTGATGGAAAAAGCAATAAGGGCTTCTGAAAGTCAAATGATAACAGTAGCCATGAAAAGAATCGACCTTCATGATACGTCAGATGACGACATGTTGAATCATATCAAGATCAACGATTTGCAACTATTACCCAATACATCCGGTGTGCGTACAGCGGAAGAAGCCATATTGGCGGCACATCTCTCGCGTGAGGTGTTTGGCACTGCTTGGTTGAAATTGGAAATACATCCCGATCCACGGCATTTGTTGCCCGATTCTGTGGAAACAGTAAAAGCAACCGAAGTTCTTGTAAAAGAAGGTTTTACTGTTTTGCCATATTGTATGGCCGATCCTTTGGTATGTCGCCATTTGGAGGAGGCAGGGGCAGCAGCCGTAATGCCTTTAGGAGCCCCGATAGGCACCAATAGAGGTTTACGTACGATAGATTTTTTGAGAATGATTATCGAACAAAGTTCTGTACCTGTAGTAGTAGATGCTGGTATAGGATCTCCCAGTCATGCTGCCTTGGCAATGGAAATTGGTGCAGATGCCTGTTTAATCAATACAGCAGTGGCAGTAGCCGGCAATCCCGAAGAAATGGCAATAGCTTTCAAAGAAGCTATTATCGCCGGCAGAAGAGCTTATGAAGCCGGTTTGGGAGCGGAAAGCATTTCGGTACAAGCAAGTTCTCCATTAACAGCATTTTTAGAAAAATAAATTAGCATGAAAGAAAATATAAAGATAAAATTCCCCAATAGTGAAAAAGTTTATATGCAGGGGAAATTGTTTCCGGATATAAAAGTCGGTATGAGAAAGGTTACCTTGACGCCGACGGTGGATATCCGTGAAGATGGAACTCAATGTATAAAAGAAAATCAACCGGTATATATTTATGATACCAGCGGTCCTTTTGGCGATGAACAAGTCGCCATCGACTTGAAAAAAGGTTTGCCGCGTATGCGTGAATCATGGATTTTAAAACGTGGCTCAATAGAGCAACTACCGGAAATAAGTTCAGAATATGGTCGTAGGCGTTTGGCAGATAAATCTTTGGATCATTTAAGATTTGAACATATTACCTTGCCATATCGAGCAAAAAAAGGTTGTCAGGTATCTCAGTTATACTATGCCAAGCAAGGTATCATTACTCCGGAAATGGAATATGTTGCCATTCGTGAGAATATGAATTGTGCCGAATTGGGTATCGATACACATATTACACCGGAATTTGTCCGTCAGGAAATTGCAGCAGGAAGAGCTGTTTTGCCGGCTAATATCAACCATCCGGAATCGGAGCCGATGATTATCGGAACAAATTTCTTGGTAAAAATCAATACCAATATCGGCAATTCAGCCACTACTTCCAGTATTGAAGAAGAAGTGGAAAAAGCTGTTTGGAGTTGCAAATGGGGCGGAGACACCTTAATGGATTTGTCAACCGGCGACAATATTCACGAAACAAGAGAATGGATTATCAGAAATTGCCCTGTGCCGGTGGGAACTGTGCCAATTTATCAAGCTTTGGAAAAGGTAAATGGAAATGTAAAGGATTTGACATGGGAAATTTATAAAGATACATTGATAGAACAATGTGAGCAAGGTGTGGATTATTTTACCATCCACTGTGGCATACGTCGTCACAATGTACATTTGGCCGACAAACGTCTTTGCGGGATAGTTTCTCGAGGAGGTAGTATTATGAGTCAGTGGTGCTTGATTCACGACAAAGAAAGTTTCTTGTACGAACATTTTGACGATATTTGTGATATTTTGGCTCAATACGATGTGGCAGTTTCTTTAGGAGACGGCCTACGCCCCGGTTCTATCTACGATGCTAACGATGAAGCACAATTTGCAGAATTGGACACCATGGGAGAATTGGTAACACGTGCATGGGATAAATATGTACAAGCTTTTATTGAAGGTCCCGGTCATGTACCTATGCATAAAATAAAAGAAAATATGGACAGGCAGATAGAAAAATGCCATCATGCACCATTTTATACCTTAGGACCATTGGTAACAGATTTTGCCCCCGGCTACGATCATATTACTTCTGCCATTGGTGCGGCACAGATTGGCTGGTATGGTACAGCTATGCTGTGTTATGTAACGCCAAAGGAACATTTGGGGTTGCCTAATAAGGATGATGTTCGTGCAGGAGTAATTACTTATAAGATTGCTGCCCATGCCGCCGACTTGGCAAAAAGGCATCCTGCTGCACAAATTCGTGACAATGCCTTGAGCAAGGCTCGTTATGAATTTCGTTGGAAAGACCAGTTTAATTTATCCTTGGATCCTGAACGTGCGTTAGAATATTTTAAAGCAGGCAGGCACGAAGATGGAGAATATTGTACCATGTGCGGCCCTAATTTCTGTGCTATGAAGTTGAGTCGTCAGTTGAGAAAGAAAGGTTGTGAATAATGGTAATTTGCAGAAAATAAGGAGATAGAAGATGTTTTCAGATGAATTGTTAAAAGTGTCTTGGGAGGAAATTTCAGAGCAAATAGACCGTAAAACAGAAACCGATGTTTTAGTTGCTCTTAATAAACAGCATTGCGATATACAAGACTTTATGGCTTTGGTATCTCCTGCAGCTCAAAAGTATTTGGAGCCGATGGCTACTTTGAGCAGAAAATATACGCAAGAACGTTTCGGCAAAACTATACAAATGTTTGTACCATTGTATTTAACCAATTCATGTACCAATTCTTGTGTTTATTGTGGATTTCATGTCAGCAATCCTATGCAGCGTACCATATTGACGATAGAAGAAACCGAAAATGAATACAAAGCCATAAAAAAACTGGCACCATTTGACAATATATTGTTGGTAACAGGTGAAAATCCTGCCAAAGCCGGTACGGAATATATTGCAGAAGCGGTGCGTTTGGCAAGAAAATATTTTTATAATATAAAAATAGAGGTCATGCCCTTGCCGACGGAAGATTATGCCTATCTGGCATCACAAGGCATGAATGGCGTGGTTTGTTTTCAGGAAACATATCATAGGGAACATTACAAAATTTATCATCCCAAAGGAATGAAATCTAATTTTGAATGGAGAGTGAATGGTTTTGACAGAATGGGTATGGCAGGAGTTCATTCCATAGGAATGGGTGTTTTGATAGGTTTGGAGCCTTGGCGTACAGATGTGACCATGATGGCTATGCATTTGGCATATTTGAAAAAACATTATTGGAAAACCAAGTATAGTGTGAATTTTCCAAGAATGCGGCCAAGCGAAAATGGTGGTTTCCAGCCTAATGTGATTATGAGTGACAAAGATTTGGCACAGGTAACTTTTGCCTATAGAATTTTTGACCACGATGTGGATATCAGTTATTCAACACGTGAGCCGGCATATATAAGAGACCATATGGCCACTTTGGGGGTAACGACTATGAGTGCGGAAAGCAAGACCGAACCCGGCGGATATTTTACCTATCCGCAAGTATTGGAGCAATTTCATGTCAATGATGACAGAAAAGCTGTTGAGGTGGATGCGGCTTTGAGAAAAATGGGCAGAATTCCGGTGTATAAAGATTGGGACGATGTAATGAACTAACACATAGAATGTATGACGGACAAATGGGAAAGATATGCTCGCCAGTTGATGCTGAAAGAAGTTGGCGAAGAAGGACAAAAAAAACTCAATGCCGCTAAAGTCTTAGTGGTAGGGGCAGGCGGTTTGGGTAGTCCTGTATTGCTTTATTTGGCGGGAGCCGGTGTCGGCACTATCGGCATAGTGGATGCCGATGTGGTATCGTTGACCAATTTGCAAAGGCAAGTGCTTTATACTGAAGATGAGATAGGAAAAAGCAAGGTGCTATGTGCCAAACATCGCATTGAACAATTGAATGCAGATATTACAATCAATACATACCAACTTCGTTTGGATGAAGACAATGCAGACGAAATTATCAGCCGTTACGATTTGGTATTGAGTTGTGTAGATAATTTTTCAACTCGCCGCTTGCTCTGTAAAGCATGCAATAGCAATGACAAAATATTGATTCATGCGGCTGTAGTAGACTTTCAATTCGAAATAGCGGTTTTTGCTCCCCATGCAAAATTAGATTACAATGCTTTGTATGCCGACTATCAAGATGATGAAATGAAGGTGACACCAATTTTGGGGACCACAGCAGGCATGGCAGGGGTCATGCAAGCATTGGAGGCTGTTAAAATTATTTGCGGTTTAGACAATCAGTTGATAGGAAAGCAGTTGATATATAATACATTGACATTTGATATGCATATTTTAGACTTGTCATGAAGTGGGTATGTATAACGGAAGCGGATTTTTATGCAGAGGAGGCCAAGGATATTTGCCGACTTTGTGCTGATGAACATGTTTTCCGTGTACACATTCGTAAACCCAATGCTACAAAAGAAGAATTTTATCATTTATTGAATCAATTATCAACAAGTTGCTTTGAGAAGATTAGTGTACATGATTATTTTGAAGCAGTAGATGATTTTCCTATAACAGGCATTCATATAAATAGTCGTCATCCTGTCAAAAATCCTCATTTTAAAGGTCATGTTAGTCGTTCTTGTCATTCATTGGAAGAAGTGTGCCAATATAAAAACCACATGGATTATGTCTTTTTAAGCCCCGTTTTTGACAGTATTTCCAAACAAGGTTATCATGCGGCTTTTTCAATGGAAACTTTGGAACAGGCAAGAGGTATAATTGATGAAAAAGTGTTTGCTTTGGGTGGTGTAACCATGGATAAGATAGCTGTTTTGGAACAGTTGCACTTTGGCGGATTTGCCGTTTTTGGAAAACGCAGTCTGCAAGTGATGAAAGATTTTGTATCTGAAAATTTTTGATACCTTAAAAAAATCTTTTCCGCCATCTCTTTCGGACACTGAGCTTGTCGAAGTGTCAGGAGTATGCCGCAAATATTTTGTTTTGCTACCGTCAACCAAAATTTCCGCCGTGGGCGGGCAAAGCAAACTCACTCTTTAACCATGAGAGTGGAGGAAGGTGTTAAAAAAAAAATCAATTTTCGGGAAAAAGACACTTTTTATTGGAAAATGAACACTAATTTTTGAAAAAAAAGTAGTACATTTGTATTTTATTTTAATATTACCGATATGCGGGAAATAACAATCGATGATTTTAAGCATGATTTCGGCGTGGAGTATTTCTCCAAAAGCATTTACTTGTTCCACGACATCAGCAGGATATATCACCCTGAACAAGATACCTTATTAATTGACATTATTGTTATAATTGCCTGTTTGCGAGGGAAAATGACCATCACGGTTGACAACATTCCCTTCACGCTCACCCGAAACCGCATGCTGTTTCTCCAACCCCGCCAAGTGGTGGGAAAATGCCGGATGTCGGAAGATTTCAAGAGCAGGTTTCTTGTTTTTTCGGTCAACTCAATAGAAAAAAGACTCT
>JAEEGH010004886.1_pt1 | contig 34082 bp, 23 predicted proteins | sample 9134181 | NCBI WGS metagenome assembly JAEEGH01 (sample SAMN16246544, study PRJNA631951) | gut metagenome | biome: gut microbiome; feature: rumen; material: DP-attached | host: Bos | place: Iran: Karaj | collected 2018-10
GCCGAGATCATGTATGCCGCCCAATATATGATGGAGCATCCCGACTTCAAGCACGGCGAAATCAAGATCGGGTTCACACCCGACGAGGAGATTGGACGTGGTGTGGTGAAGTTCGACGTGGCGAAGTTCGGCGCCAAATACGCCTATACCATGGACGGCGGTGAAATCGGTGAGCTGGAGTATGAGAACTTCAATGCCGCCGCTGCTAAGATTCACATCCAAGGCAGCAACATCCATCCCGGCTATGGCAAGGACAAGATGGTGAACTCGATGCTCATCGCCATGGAACTCAATGCGATGCTGCCCGTCGAGCAACGTCCTCGCTTCACGCAAGGCTACGAAGGCTTCTTCCATCTCACTGAGATCAACGGCACGGTGGAGGAGACCACGATGTCGTATATCATCCGAGACCACGACCGCGCCAAGTTCGAGGAGAAGAAGGCCCTGATGACCTCGGTGGCCGAGTTCCTCAACAAGAAATATGGCGATGTGGTGAAGCTGGAGCTGAAACACCAGTACTACAACATGCGTCAGGAGGTGGAGCCTCATTTCTTCATCGTCGAGAGAGCCATCAAGGCGATGGAGATGGCCAACATCAAACCGAAAGTGCAGCCCATCCGTGGCGGCACCGACGGCGCCAACCTCTCGTTTATGGGCCTGCCTTGCCCCAATATCTTCGCTGGTGGACACAATTTCCACGGCAAACTGGAGTATGTGCCGCTCGAGAGCATGATGAAGGCCTCGGAGGTCATCCTCAACATCATCACCTTGTTCCAAGCGGAATAAAAGGCTGACCGGATGAAGGAGCTGACCTTAGGCAAACGACAGAAAAACATCACCCTGGCGACGGTCTTCACCCTTGCCGGGGTGGTGTATTGCCTCATCTCCTTGGTCAACCATTATGTCTTTAAGACCTACGCGCTCGACTTGGGGGTCTACACCCATGCCATGTACGACTATGCGCATTTCCGCATCGACGATTGCAGCCTATTCAAGGAAGTGCCGCAGAGTATCCTCAGCGACCACTTCGACCTGTATCTGGTGCTCCTGTCGCCCTTGGTCTATGTGTTTGGCACCTACACCTTGCTCCTCGTGCAGATCGTGGCGGCGCTACTGGGCGGCTGGGGCATCCTTAAGTTGATCAGCCTCTATACCGACGACGATTGGCTGCCTATACTTGCCGTGGCCGTTTTCTTCTTCTCTTTCGGTGTCATCCAACCCTTTGCTTTCGACTATCATTCCAATGTGGTGACTGCCATGCTGTTGCCATGGCTGCTCTATTTCATCAAGCAGAGGAAATATGGGCTGGCCTCGCTGTTTGTGGTGTTGTTCGTCATCGGCAAGGAGAACATGTCGCTCTGGCTGTTTTTCGTCGTCGTCGGCCTGATGTGGGACTACCGCAAGGACAAGAAGACCCTGTGGCATCTGGCGGCGTATGCGGTTTTCTCGGTGGCCTATTTCATCGTCATCAACATGATTGTGATGCCCAAGTTGGGCGGGTCGGGGGGCGGCTTCTCGCGTTATGCCTATCTCGGGAGCGACTATGGCGAGGTGGCCAAGAACCTCGTTACCCATCCTGGGGAGACTGTCAAGATATTGTTTACCAATACTTTGGGTAATCCTCGCTACGACGGCATCAAGGCGGAATTCTATTGGTGTGCCTTGGCGACGGGCCTGATTCTCACGTTGTTCAAGCCCAACTATCTGTTCATGTTGCTGCCACTCATCGGGCAGAAGATGTTGGCTTCCGACCGCATGTTTTGGGGCGTCTCGCTGCAATACTCGGTCGAGTTCATGCCGGTGCTGGTCATCGCATCGTTCTTGGTAATCCTGAAACTGAAAAAGCAATGGCTTCGATGGACTTTGGCTGGCGCTCTGCTGCTGTCGACCCTTCTCACCACCTTCTATACCATCGGTGTGCCCAAGTCCTATATCATGGTCGACCAGCTTTGTGTCTATCAGGAGCGTCATTATAAGCAGAAAGACTTCGACACCGATTATGCCCGTCAACTGATGTCGATGATTCCCGACGACGCGTCGGTGTGTGCCGCGCGTATGTTTGTCCCGCATCTCGCCTTGCGTCCCGAAATCTACGATTACTATTATGTGGCGCCTTATGTCCGCGCCGATTATGTCCTCATCCCCGACGACTATCTGGAGATGACGCGAGGAGGCAAGCCGCTGTTTTATTATCGCGATGAATACGAGAAAGTGGCTACTGACGGGACGTTGTCGCTGTTTCGTCGGAAGCAGCCATGAGGCTCTGTAGGGTGGGCGGCTGGTCCGTCAGGCCTTTGCAGGTGTAGACAAAGAAGTTCTTCACGGTTTTCCCGTTTCGCTCGATGGGGATGATACCCGCCAATTCGATGTCTTTGAAATACCACTGGTAGGTGGTCTTTGGGTCTTTCATGTAACGGCTGTCGGAGAGGAACCAATAATCCTCGCCGAGATGGAATCCACCGCGTTCGTCGTTGATCCACAGGTATTTGTGTAGCTGCTCAGGCCAGCCCAAGCCCATGACGCGCATCCCAAGAGGTCGCGCCACGTAATAGTCGAGGTTAGCCAAGGGGAACCATTGGTTGGCTACGATGCCGTCGTCTTCTTTCATGAGGCCCTCGGCAATCTTTTGGTTGCGGAAGTCGGCGAATTTCTCGCCCAATTGCTGCCATCCGTACATGTCCAAGGTGAAGTCGTCGCGTCCCAGTTGTTCAGGCTCTGTGTGTTTGTCTAATGGAATGAAGCCCGTCTTGATTTCAGCCACGCCGACAGCCAAGGTGAGCACAAGTACGGCCAAGGCTGCCGCGATGAACTTGGGTAGTTTGTCAGAATCGGCTTGTTTGTCGCGGAGATATGCGGCGCCAAGAATGATCAGTGATACGTAGGCTGGCGCGTTCCAATGGGGCAGGGTGGGGCGCATGAGGGAGAAAACCCAGAACACCAATATCATCGGTAGGGCAATGCATATAATGAGGCGTTGGACGGATGTCTCAAGGTGGAGTTTCTTCTTGAATGCCGCGATGACGGCGATGATGGCCAGGATGAAGTTGACGGGGTTGTTGTAGAAGAATTCGCCTGCGATTTCGGTCCCGAAAGAGCTTAGGTTGATGGCACTGCCGCCTACCCGTTCGCCGTGGAAACGGAAGCTGATGAAGTTGTTGCTTTTGTTCCACAGAAATATGGGCATCACCGCGCAAAGTGAGATAATCAAGGCGCAATAGAAAGCCGAGGTCTTAAGTGGTTTCCTGTCAAAGAAGAGGATGTAAAGAAGAATACCTGCCCAAAGAAACACGCCCGAATACTTGGAGAGCATGGCTAATCCTGCGAATGCGCCGAATAGTATTATGTAACTATCGGAATGTTGTTGTGTGTGAAGCCGTTTGAAATAGATGATAGCCATCCAAATCGCCAAGAGCCAAAACAGCATCAGCGGAGTGTCGGGCATGATGAAAATGCCCGTGATGACGAAGGCGTAAATGGAAGCGGTGTAAAGCAATGAGGCATAAAGTCCCGTCCGTGCGTCTTTGAGGTCTTTCCCGATGCGGTATATAATATAGGTGTTGGCAGTCATGAAGACGACCGAGGCCAAGCGGATGAAGAATTCGCTGTCGAACAGCAGGTTAAGGCTGAAGAGCTGTATCACCCAGCCCACCATAGGCGGATGATCGAAGTGGCTCCAGTCGGGATAGAGGGCGTAGGTCCAGTAGTAGACTTCGTCGTTGCCGAACTCCATCCAAGCCGCCAAGAGGCCCCTGATGACCACGCTGATGGCCAAGAGCCAGAACAGTATGTTGTTGATATTTTGTTCTTTAATTCTCACCTTGCTCTTGCTTTTTGGCTTGTGCCTTCTTGATGAGATACCATATCATAGCGGCCCCGGCTACGACATACACAAACCAGTAGAGGTAGGTCTGCGACTTGTTGACGACATCCAGGCGTTCGTCGACAGGCTCGGGTGTGGCGTGTCGTGTGACGGGATTCAGATAGAAATGCTGCAAGCCGTTCACGTTGATTTCCGTCCGCACATAGGTGTCGTCGGGTTGGATGACATAATAGGCGGTCGCGGTGTTTTCTTCCGTCTTCAGCACCTTGCCGTCCTGCCCGATGAATTTCACCTCCTGCATCTTGTCGTTTGAGGTCTCGACAAACAAGGTGTCGCCAACGAGTTCGGCTCGGGTCAGATGGGGTAGCTTGTGGGCCTGCTCTACCTTCTCGGCCAAGGTCATGGGATGATGGTACCAGTTGTCGAACTCCACGGCATAGCACAGACCTTTGTCCAAGGCATCATAGACATGCTCTGGATTGAGGTCGGGCGTGTTGACCATGGTCAGGTTGTGGCACACCTCTCGGACGTCGGTGATGTCGTGTGTGTCGTCGTCGCCGAGGGCATACACTCGGTGACCGTTGGAGAGGGCCTTGTCCCAATGCTCGAAGGCGTTGCCGTAAGGATTGACCACCTCGATCAAGTGGTAGTTGCTCAGCAGCATCATGTCGCTCACTTTGTAGCCTTTGGTGAACGAGGCGTGGGCGGGCATGACGAAACGGCAACGTTCGCCTAACTTGTTGATCATGTGCTGCTTCATGTTGAGGTTCTGCATGAAGAGGAAGTCGGGCCAATACACCTTCTCCGCGCCGATGCAGATCTGATGCGTCTTGCGGAAGAGACCATAGCCGTGTTCGTAGGCGGGGATATAATCCTCTCTTTCAGCGCCATGCGTGTTGATGCCCATATAGTCGGAGATGCCGTAATGGTCGTAGCCCAAGGCCTGATATACGCTGTCGATGGTCGCCTCTTTGCTCTTGCGCCCATTGGTCAGCCCGAAGAACTTACGCGAGTGGCAGTGGAAATGGTATTTCTTCCATTGCTCAGGCTGCATGTCTTTATAGGGATTATAGAGGTATTCGCCCGTGAAAGGACGAGGCTCCTTGAAGCTGTAGGTGGGCACGGAGAGATAGACGTACAACACCACCAGCAGGAGGACGATGCCGATGCAGGCCATCACCCTGCCGAAATAGAACCAAAAGCCTTTTTTCTTGCTCATACAGTCTGCAAAACTAATGGAAAAAAATGGAAAGCCCAAAAGAAGGCTGTTTTTTGAAGAAAAAAATCTTGTAAACCATAATAATATCGTATCTTTGCGGCCTAATTTGAAATCATTCTTAATAAGAAAGAAGCCGGGTCCCTGAGCATGTCGAAGGGCCCGCACTAAATAAAGAAAAACATGGATCAAAATCCGAACGAAAATATCATCAGCGAGGTCACGAACAAAGAGTACGAATACGGCTTCGTGACCGACATTGAGACCGATTTTGTGCCGAAAGGCTTGAATGAAGACATCATCCGCCTCATCTCCAAGAAGAAGGAAGAGCCGGAATGGCTGCTGGAGTTCCGCCTGAAGGCCTTCCGCCATTGGCAGACACTGAAACAACCCAGTTGGGCGCATCTCGATATCCCTGAAATCAACTATCAGGACATCATCTACTACGCTGCCCCGCGCAAACGTCAGCAGAAGCAGAGCCTTGACGAGGTGGACCCCGAACTGTTGGCCACCTTCGACAAACTCGGCATCTCGCTCGACGAGCAGAAAAAGCTCTCGGGTGTGGCCGTCGACGCGGTGATGGACTCCACCTCAGTGAAGACGACATTCCAAGAGACGCTTTCTAAGCATGGTGTCATCTTCATGTCGTTCAGCGAGGCGGTGAAGCAGCACCCCGACTTGGTGCGTAAGTACCTCGGAAAAGTGGTGCCGTATACCGATAACTTCTTTGCCGCCCTTAACTCGGCGGTCTTCAGTGACGGCTCGTTCTGCTACATCCCGAAGGGTGTGCGTTGCCCCTTGGAGTTGTCCACCTATTTCCGCATCAACGCGGCCAACACGGGTCAGTTTGAGCGCACGCTCATCGTGGCCGACGAAGGCGCCTATGTGAGCTATATGGAAGGCTGCACGGCTCCGCAACGCGACGAGAACCAGCTGCATGCTGCCATCGTGGAGATCATCGCTGAGAGGGATGCAGAGGTCAAGTACAGCACAGTGCAGAACTGGTACCCGGGCGACAAAGACGGCAAAGGCGGTGTGTATAACCTCGTCACGAAGCGCGGTCTCTGCCGCGGCGACCGCTCCAAGATCTCGTGGACGCAGGTTGAGACGGGTTCGGCCATCACCTGGAAATACCCGGGCTGTGTGCTGCTGGGCGACCACTCGGTGGGCGAGTTCTACTCCGTCGCTGTGACCAACAACTACCAACAGGCCGACACAGGCACGAAAATGATTCATCTCGGCAAGAATACCCGTAGCACCATTATCTCGAAGGGCATCTCCGCCGGCCATAGCCAGAATGGCTATCGTGGCTTGGTGAGGGTGGCTGCCAAAGCCGAGAACTCACGCAACTACTCACAATGCGACTCGCTGTTGCTCGGCGACAAATGCGGTGCCCACACCTGGCCCTATGTCGAGTGCGGCAACGAGTCGAGCATCCTCGAACACGAGGCCACGACCTCGAAAATATCTGAAGACCAGCTGTTCTACTGTCAGCAGCGCGGCATCCCGACGGAGAAGGCCATCGGCCTCATCGTCAACGGCTATGCCAAGGACGTGCTGAACAAATTGCCTATGGAGTTCGCTGTTGAGGCACAGAAATTATTGTCCATCACATTGGAAGGCAGCGTAGGATAAAAACAATTAAACAATTAAACGACCAACAATCAACAAATGATGGGAACCCGTTCAAATAACACCCCCTTCTGGTTGCTCCTCATCGGATTGTTCCTCATTCTGGTGAGCAAGAGCCTGTTGACCGAAGGCATGTTCTTTGACGGCGTGACCTATGCCTCCATCTCCCGCAATATGGCGGAAGGACAGGGGACGTTCTGGAATCCGCATTACACACAGACCTTGTACCCCGAGTTCCGACAGCATCCGCCCTTGGCTTTGGGTATGGAAGCCTTGGCATTCAAGGCCCTGGGTGACCATTGGTGGGTCGAGAAAGCCTATTCTGTGCTGACTTTCCTCTTCTCTGGCTTGTTCATCGCCTTGATTTGGAAAAGGACCACCAACAACCTCCGTTGGGCCTGGCTGCCGCTGCTGTTTTGGCTAGCCATGCCTTTGGTGTCATGGAGCGCGACGAACAACCTGCTCGAAAACACCATGGCAGTCTTCGTGCTGCTGTCGGTCTACCTGATGCTTGTCGGGTACCAACGAAACCACAAGATTTGGCTGTTCTTGGCTGGAGTTGCGCTGTTTTTGGCCTTCCTCTCCAAGGGCTTTACGGGACTGTTTCCTTTGGTGTTCCCACTCATCTATTGTTGCTTCGACCCCAGACACAAGTGGTATCAAGGGATTGTCGACGGCTTGTTGCTGTTGCTTACCTTGGCGGTGCTGACCGGCGTGATGTTCTTGGCTTTCCCGCCGTCGTTCGGCTATCTGAAGGCCTACATCACCCTGCAGGTGATCGGCGGCGGACTGCACGAAGCCACGGTCTCGTCGAGGTTTTCCATCGTTTTGGACCTTCTGCTCCAATTGGCCATTCCTTTCGTGATCGTCCTGGCTTTGGTGATTGGCAAGTCGAGGAGCAAGGTCAACCGCAAGGTGTTTGAGTTCCCAGGCGACAAGACCTGGTTCTATAGCTTCCTAATATTGGGACTCTTGGGCGTGCTGCCCATCATGGTGAGCGTGAAGCAACGCGATTTCTATATGCTGGCGGCCTTGCCGTTCTTTGCTTTGGCATGCGGACATATCACCCTTTCAGGGCTCACCTTGTGGCAACCCAGGATGACACCGCGTTTTCGCAAATGGTCGACCCTTGGCGCGAGTTGTGTCTTGCTGACAGGCATTATTTTGAACGTCGTCCATATCGGACAATACGGCCGTGACAAAGCCTTGATCGAAGAAGTGAAACAGCAGATCGTGGAATCGGGAGGAAACAACACTATTGAAATATCACCAGAAGAATATACACAATGGGCCAAGCATGCCTATTATATGCGTTACGGCAAGATCAGCTTGAGTCCAACTGAATAAAAGAAGAATTAAACAAATAGGATATCATGTTACTGAACATCAAAAACTTGCATGTCTCTATCGGAGGCAAGGAAATCCTGAAAGGATTGAATTTGGGTGTCAACGAGGGCGAAATCCACGCCATCATGGGACCTAATGGAACGGGAAAGAGTACGCTCGCTGCAGCCATCACAGGTCGCGAGGGCTATGAGATCACAGAAGGTGAGATCTGGTACAAGGGCAAGAACATCGTAGGGATGTCGCCCGAAGACCGCGCCAACGAGGGCATCTTCCTCAGTTTCCAGTATCCCGTCGAGATTCCAGGCGTGAGCATCCAGAACTTCATGCGCACTGCTGTCAACTCGAAGCGTGAATACCAAGGATTGCCGCCTATGAGCACGGTCGACTTCATGAAGATGATGAAGGAGAAACAGGCCATGGTGGAAATCACAGAGAAACTGCAGAACCGTTTTGTCAATGTGGGTTACAGTGGCGGCGAGAAGAAGAAGAACGAGATCTTCCAGATGGCCATGTTGGAGCCGAGCCTCGCCATCCTCGACGAGACCGACTCGGGCCTCGACATCGACGCGCTGCGCATCGTGGCCCATGGCGTCAACCAGCTGCACAATGCCGAGAACGCCTTCGTGGTCATCACGCACTATCAGCGTCTGCTCGACTACATCGTCCCCGACTTCGTCCATGTGATGTACGACGGACGCATCGTCAAGACGGGTGGTAAGACCCTCGCCCTCGAACTCGAAGAAAAAGGCTACGAATGGATTAAGGAACTTTGATTATGGACAACCAACTTATCATAGCCGCCAACCAATGCCGCGAAATCATCGAGTATGACGATGACGCCCACGTCTCGCAAGAGCCGAAAGTCGCCGAAATCGTCCTCAACGAGAACGCCAGCCTTGAGTTGTATGTGCTGCAAAACGTAAGCAACGAGGCCTCCGTCCAACGCGAGTTCAAGGTCAGGCAACTGGCCAACAGTCGTTTGAAGATCGTGGTCATCACCTTCAACGGTGGCGACGTGCGCAACACCTATCATGTGGACCTTGATGGCGAAGGCGCCGACACCCAGGTGCATGGCTTGTATCTCATCGACAAGACCCAACATGTGGAGAACTACCTCAAGGTGAACCACAACGTGCCGCATTGCACCAGTAACGAGAAGTTCAAGGGTGTCATCGACGACTCGGCTTCAGCGGTGTTCAACGGTCATGTGTATGTGGCCAAAGACGCACAGAAGACCGATGCCCACCAGAACAACAGCAACATCCTGCTTACTTCGACGGCCAAAGTCAACAGCCAACCCTTCCTCGAGATTTATGCCGACGACGTGAAGTGTTCGCATGGCACCTCCACGGGCCAACTCGACCAGGAAGCCATGTTCTATATGCGCCAACGCGGCATCAGCAAGGCCAACGCACGAATCCTGTTGATGTATGCCTTCGCCGCCGAGGTGAGCAACCATATCGGCAACGAGATGCTGCACGAACACATCGACGACATGATCAAACGCCGCCTGCGCGGTGAGCTCTCAAGCTGCGAGACCTGCGTGTTGCGGTGCAGTCATCCAAAGGAATATAATTTTGACATTGATTATTCGAAGATCTGACAATGGCTAATGGCCTATGACTATGGCTCATACAATCCGCTAAAGAGGCCATAGCCATAGTCAGAGGCCATAGTCAAAGGAACTAACGATAAAAGTGAAGTCAGAAAAATGTTAGATATTAGCGAAATAAGAGCCCAATTCCCCGTCCTCGACCAGCAGGTCTATGGCAAGCCCTTGGTGTATTTCGATAATGCTGCCACCACGCAGAAGCCCCTCTGTGTCATCGAGCGCGAGCGTGACTATTACCTGCACGAGAACTGCAACATCCATCGTGGGGTGCACTACCTGAGTCAGAAGGCCACCGAAGCCTACGAACACGCCCGCCAGACCGTTGCTGATTTCGTCCATGCCAAGGAAGCCCGAGAGATCATCTTCACAAGAGGGACAACAGAGTCTTTAAACTTGCTTGCGACCTCTTTTGAGCACCTGTTCCTCTCTACTTTCCACTCTCCACTCTCCACTGACTCTCAACTCTCAACTCTCAACTCTCAACTCAAGGTGCTCGTCACCGCCATGGAGCATCACTCTAACCTCGTGCCTTGGCAGCAGATGGTGCAGCGCCACAACGGTCAACTGCTCGTCGTGCCGATGGATGACAAAGGCGTCTTGGATTTGGAGCGATATGAGGAACTTTTGAAAGAGGGCCCGAAAGTTGTTTCTATCGCTCATATCTCCAACGTGTTGGGTACGATCAATCCCGTGAAGGAGATGGTCGCGATGGCACATCGGTATGGCATCCCCGTGGTTGTCGATGGAGCCCAGTCCATCGCCCATCATCCCATCGACGTGCAAGACTTGGATTGCGATTTCTTCGTTTTCTCAGGTCATAAGATGTACGCGCCCATGGGCATAGGAGGCTTGTATGGCAAGGCCGAGTGGCTCGAGAAGTTGCCGCCCTATCAGTTTGGGGGCGAGATGGTCGACACGGTGAGCTTCGAGAAGACCACCTTCAATGTGTTGCCATACAAGTTCGAGGCAGGTACACCCAATGTGGGCGCAGCCTTGGGACAGGAGACGGCGGTTCAATTCCTGCAAAGTCTTGACAGGAAAGAGGTTGAGACGCATGAAAACCAGCTCTTGCAGTCGGCCATCCAACAGCTCTCTGCCATCGAAGGCATCCGTTTCATCGGGGAGGCTGAGAACCGTTCGGGCTTGGTTTCGTTTATCATCGATGGCATCCATCCTTACGACCTCGGCACCCTTATCGACAAGATGGGTGTGGCGGTGCGCACGGGTCACCATTGCGCCGAGCCGGTGATGACACGCTTCGGCATCCCGGGTACGGTGCGGGCTTCGTTTGCGATGTATAACACGTTGGAAGAGGTCGACGTCTTCGTCAAGGCTGTGCTTCGGGCTGCGACGATGCTTCGGTGACGGCGCTTTGAGGCTCAGCCGAAAGTTCTTCTGAGGATTCCTGTTCCTGTTTCCCTTTTTTCGTTCTCACTTTTTTCTTCACGCGGATGGGTGCGATGATGAGCACGAGCAACACCTCGAGCGCATATTTCATCCATGGCACCAGCCCCGTGATGATGAGCTGGAAGATGATCAGCACCAACGAGGCACCCACAAAAAGAGCCTTGCCGTGGTTTTTCTTCCTGAAGATTTGTATCAAGCTGAAAACCAGGATGGCAGATAGCACCAGCTGGACGATCTGGATGACGAACTCAGAGGTGCCTTCCGTGGTTTGCCCTTGGTTGAAATAATACGAGTCAATATAATAGCGCCTATACACGACGGTGACGATCTCGAAGGCAAACAGCAAGCCATAGTAGGTGATGGCGAAGGCGGCGGCAAGCTTCATGGCCAACGTCATCTCGGGCTTGAGGTTGAAAATCTTTCCTTCGCTAGGCGTCTTACTCATGGCTCTTCAGGGCTTTGAGGTGGGTTTTCTAACAATTCCATCCGCTTGAAATACAGACGGTAGAGCAAAATGAAGATCAAGGTGAGCAGCAGATCGGAGACGAAGCCTGACTGCGGTTGCAAAGGATAGAGGTAGACCGAGGCATTGATGAGCATGAGTATCTGCGCGATGGCATAGATGTGCAAGCCGACTTTCTTTCCCCTGAACATTTGGATCACACCTACCAACGAGCCGACGAAGAGAATGGCGAGGAAGAGGAAATATTTCGGGTCGATTTCCGAGAGCATCCTCATCTCGTCCGTCATCATCTGTTTCATCTCGTCCGACATCGCCGCATAGAAGGGCCCCATCGACTCCTCCACTTGCCCGTTCGCATAGATCGAGGCGACATGGGGAAGCATGAGGAACAACACGATACCGGTGAAGATGTTACAACAGGCGTTGATGAACGACATCACCAGCAGGATGGTCATCCCGACGGGGCGTTTTCTTTGGGCGGTTTCCATTATTTTTATTTGGTGTTGTAGGGCTGTCACATTGTGGCAGCCGCTTTTTTGTTAATGCGGCTGCCGTGCTACGACAGCCCTACAATTTTCCATTATTTGTTTTCTAATTCGTCAAACGCCAGCGGGTAGTCTTTCACAAACTGTACGCTCTTGGCAATCTCGGTGTACATCACCTTGTCGATGCGCACAAACTCCACCTGCTTGCGGTATTCGGCGACGAACTTCTCGATGATGGGCGACGACTTCAGTGGTCTTCTGAACTCCAATGCCTGCGTGGCGTTGAACAGCTCGATGGCCAACACGCGCTCCAGGTTCTCGGCCACACGCAGGGCCTTGGTGGCGGCGTTGGCACCCATGCTGACGTGGTCTTCCTGTCCCTGCGACGACTCGATGCTGTCGACCGAGGCGGGCGTGCAGAGCTGCTTGCTCTGGCTGACGATGCTGGCAGCGGCATATTGCGGGATCATGAAGCCGCTGTTGAGGCCGGGCTCGGCGACGAGGAACGACGGCAGGTCGCGCTTGCCACCGATGAGCTGATAGATACGGCGCTCGCTGATGTTGCCCAACTCAGCCATGGCGATGGCCAGGAAGTCCAAGGTGATGGCGAGAGGCTGACCGTGGAAGTTGCCGGCGCTGATGACCAGGTCCTCATCGGGGAAGATGGTCGGGTTGTCGGTGACGGCGTTGATCTCCTCACTGAAGACGGAGGCCACATAGTCGATGGCATCCTTGGAGGCGCCATGCACCTGCGGCATGCAACGGAACGAGTAGGGGTCTTGCACATGTTTCTTCTCCCTGACGATGAGCTGGCTGCCCTTGGTGAACTCGCGTACGCGCTTGGCGGTGACGATCTGTCCGTTGTGGTGACGGATCTGGTGCACCTGGTCGAAGAAAGGCTCAATGCGGCCGTCGAAGGCTTCCAAAGAAACGGTGCCGATGAGGTCGGCGAGGTAGCTGAGACGGAAGGCCTTCAGCAGGACGTAGGTACCGTAGCTGCTCATGAACTGGGTGCCGTTGAGCAGGGCGAGACCCTCTTTCGACTGCAAGGTGATGGGTTTCCAACCGAACTTCTTGAGGATCTTTTCAGCAGGGACGATTTTGCCTTGGTAGTGCACCTCGCCCAAGCCGAGCAGAGGCAGCATGAGGTTGGCCAGAGGCGCCAAGTCGCCGGAGGCACCGAGTGAGCCTTGGTTGTAGACCACGGGCAGCACGTCGTTGTTGAAGAAGTCGATGAGTCGCTGGACGGTCACGACTTGCACACCGCTGTTGCCGTAGCTGAGGCTCTGCACCTTCAGCAGGAGCATGAGGCGGATGATTTCCTCGGGCACCATCTCGCCCGTGCCGCAGGCGTGCGACATGACGAGGTTCTTCTGCAGGGTGCTCAGGTCTTCCTTAGAGATGCTGTGGTCGCAGAGCGAGCCGAAGCCAGTGGTGACGCCGTAGATGGGCTTCTCAGGGTTCTCCATCTTCTTGTCGAGGTAGTCGCGGCACTTCTGGATGCGCTTGATGGCATCGGCGCTGAGCTCGAGCTTGTAGCCCTTGGTGAGTATTTCGTTGACCTGCTTGAAGGTCAGTTCTTTGGATGAGATCTTATGGATTTTCATATCGTTTTGTGTTTGTTGTGTTTCTGTCGATGCAGGGACTCACGTCACCTGCTTACTGGCTGTCGCCCCTTCGGGGCTAGGTTTATTTCATTATCGTTTCCACTAATTTGTTGGCATCAACCACAGTTTGTGTTCCTTCTTTCATGAACTTCACGGTGAATTTCTGCTCGGCCACCTCCTGCTCGCCTGCGATGACGACAATCGGGATGTGGCGCTGGTCGGCGTATTTCATCTGTTTCTGGATCTTGGCAGCATCGGGATAGATCTCCGCGTTGATGCCGTGCTTGCGCACCTGGTTGAGGTACTTCAGGCAGTATTTCTCCTCGTTCTTGCCGAAGTTGAGGAAGATGACCTTGGTGCTCTCCGACATGGTCTCGGGGAAGAGGTTGAGGCCTTCCAACACGTCGTAGATACGGTCGGCACCGAAGCTGATGCCCACGCCTGAGACGTTGGGCAGACCAAAGATGCCCGTGAGGTTGTCGTAGCGGCCGCCGCCCGAGATGCTGCCGATGGCGAAGTCGTTGGCCTTCACCTCGAAGATGGCGCCAGTATAATAGTTCAGGCCGCGGGCGAGGGTGAGGTCGAGTTCGGTGCTGATGCCGAGTTCCATGTCGTCGATGTAGTCGAACAAGGTCTCTAACTCTTCGATGCCTTTCTGGCCGACTTCGTTGTCGAGCAAAGGCTTCAGTTGACTCAGCTTTTCACGGGTGTCGCCCTTCATAAAGAGGATGGGCTGCAGCTTGTCGATGGCGGCCTGCTCCAATCCCTTCTCGGCGAGCTCCGCGTTGACGGCATCAATACCGATTTTGTCTAACTTGTCGATGGCCACGGTGATGTCGACCAATGCGTCGGGCTTGCCGATGTATTCGGCGATGCCGGCCAGCACCTTGCGGTTGTTGATCTTCAGGGTGACGCTGATCTTTAAGGCGCCGAACACCTCGTCGACAATTTGCACCAGCTCGGCCTCGTTCAAGAGCGAGTTGCTTCCGATGATGTCGACGTCGCACTGGCAGAACTCACGGTAACGTCCTTTCTGAGGACGGTCGGCACGCCACACGGGTTGGATCTGGTAACGCTTGAAGGGGAAGGCGATCTGGTCGCGGTACATGGTGACAAACCTTGCGAAAGGCACAGTCAGGTCGTAACGCAGACCTTTCTCCGAGATTTTGCTCGCCAGCTTGAGCGATTCAAGCGGCTCTCCGTTCTGTTCCACGCCGCTCATGAAGTCGCCCGAGTTGAGCACACGGAAGAGGAGCTTGTCGCCCTCGTCGCCGTATTTGCCCAAGAGGGTGCTGAGGTTCTCCATCGAAGGGGTTTCAATCGGCTGGAAGCCAAAACGTTTGAATACGTTTTTGATGGTGTCGAAGATATAGTTGCGGCGCACCATGACTTCGGGCAGGAAGTCGCGTGTGCCTTTGGGGATGCTGGGTTTTTGTGCCATTGCGAAAATTTTTTGCAAAAATACTAAAAATGTCAAGAGGAAAAGAACTCCGTACCGAAAAATACAGAAATCCTTCCCCTCTTGACAAACAGGTGGGCTTTATGCCGATCCCGCTTTATTTGAGGATCTTGAACTTGCCGATGATGGGCAGTGCTTTCATCTTGCCTTTGACGGCGTTGATGATGCCGATGACACACAAGGCGATGACGCCGCAGGAGGCGAGGCCGTACACGCCGTTGAACAAGCCGAGGATGACGACGATGGCGGTGGAATAGACGGCTGCCATGATGATGCTGTTGAAGCTGATCAGTAGCGACAAGGCTATGGAGAGGGCACACAGAATGATGCCTTGGTTGACGTGGAACCTGACGAAGTTCGACTTCTTAGCTCCGAAGAGCGGCGCCAGCACGAGGAGACCCAGATAGGCCTCAAGGGCGAGGGTCTTTTCCATCGAGTTGGGCTGTGCCTCTTCTTCGACGGGCTGTTCTTTGATGGGCTTAGGCTCTTCTACGGGTTCCGGCTCGGGCACTGGGATAGGCTCCGGCTCGGGAATGGGTTCTGGCTCGGGCTCCGGTGTAGGCTCTGGAGTGGGTTCGACGACGGGCTCGGGTTCAGGTGTGGGTTCAGGAATCGGCTCCGGCTCAGGCTCGGGTGTCGGTTCGGGTTGCGGTTCCGCACTGATGGGTGCGATGGGCGTTCCGCAGTTGGGGCAAAACTTGACGTTGCCTTGGATCTCTAGCCCACAATTCGGACAATACATGATGCGTGTTTTTATGTTGATGTTATGTTTATTTGAGTTCGAACTCTTCTCCGGCCTCGGGGATAACGATGTCGTCCCAGCCGGCCTTGCGTAGTTGGCGTTTGTAGAAATCTTGGGCATCGGGGTCACCGTGCACGAGGAAGGTCTTCTTCACCTTGCTCGGGTCTTGGCAGCTGAGGTAGTGGATCATTTCATTGTAGTCGCCATGGCCGCTGAAGGCATCAATTTCGTAAATGTCGGCGTTGACAGCGTGTTCCATGCCGAAGATGGAGACGGTCAAGGGCTTGGGGTTGGCCAAGAGTTTGGCGCCTAAGGTGGTGGGAGCGCAGTAGCCGATGGCGAGGATGCTGTTGTTGGGGTTCTCGATGCTGTTCGCGATGTGGTGCTTCACGCGACCAGCCTCCATCATGCCCGAAGCTGAGATGATGATGCAGGGTTCCTTGCGGGCGTTCAACGCCTTCGACTGGTTGACGTCGCGGATGAAGGTCAGGCTGTTGAAGCCGAAGGGATCGGGGTTGTATTCGATCATGTCCTTCACGTCGTCGTTGAAGAGGTCAGCATACATGCGGAAGATCTCGGTGGCGTTGACGGCCAGGGGGCTGTCGACGAATACCGGGATTTTCTCGGGCAGTTTGCCTTGGCTGTAGAAGTTGTTCAGCAGGTATACAATCTCTTGTGTGCGGCTGACGGCGAACGACGGGATGATGAGTTTGCCGCGTTTCTCCACGCAGGTGTTGTAGATGATCTCCAACAGCTGTTGCTCAGCGTTGGCGCGGTCGCTATGGAGACGGTTACCGTAGGTGGCCTCGGTGATGAGGTAGTCGCAGTGCGGGAAGGGCTCAGGCGAACGTAGCAGATAGTTGTGCTCGCGACCGATATCGCCAGTGTAGCCGATGCGGGTCATCTTGCCGCCCTCGTCGATTTCGAGGATGGCACAGCCGCTGCCGAGCAGGTGGCCCGTGTTGTTGAACTTCACCTTGATGTTGTGGTCCAAATACAGGTATCGGTTGTAGTTGACGGTGACGAAGAGGCTCATACAGGCACGCGCGTCCTTTTCGGTGTAGATGGGCTGCAAGGCAGGCAGACCCTGCTTGCGGCGTTTCTTGTTGAACCACTCCATATCGTTCTCCTGGATGAAGCCCGTGTCGGGGAGCATGATGCTGCACAGGTCCTCTGTGGCTGGTGTGCAGACCACCTGTCCGCGGAATCCCAGTTTGTAGAAGTAGGGGATGAGGCCGCTGTGGTCGATGTGGGCGTGGGTGAGGATGATATAGTCGATTTCTTTCGGGTCGACCATGATGTTGCGGTTGGCGGCATCAGTCTCTAGACCCTTGCCTTGGAACATACCGCAGTCCAATAAGATTTTCTTGCCGTGGTCGGTGGTGATGAGGTGCTTGCTGCCAGTCACTTCCTTGGCCGCACCGATGAATTTGATTCTCATAGGCTGAATTCAATAATTTGACCCCAAAAATAAAGAAAAAAGTAAGGCGACAAACAATTTTGTCGCCTTACCTTGGATTTATTTTCGTTTTTTTAACGCGGTTTATTCCACCACAACCTTCTTGACGGTCTGTCCGCCTGCGGCGTTGATGTGCATTATATAGATGCCTTTGCCTATCTGCGACAAGTCGATGCTAATTTGTTCATCATCTACGTTAGTGTCAAAAATTACCTGTCCAAAAACATTCACAATACGGATGTGGCTTAAGCCTTCTCCTTCAATGGTAACAATTCCATTTGTGGGATTGGGATAGGCTTTTATCCCATTGTCGTTATTTTCTCCGATAGATTCTACATGCATAAATGTCACATGGATGTAGTGATCTGAAGTCACATTGGTGAAGGTGTAAGAAGTCATTGCTCCGACAGGACTGCCATCAATATATACCTCTTGAACTACGTAATCGGTATCAGGAATCATTGAGAACGATTGGTTCGAGCCGTGGGCTACCGCGACTGTACCTGACGGTGTGATGATGCCATTCGCACCTGCTGAAGCCTGAATGGTATGCGTGTTTTGTGCAAAATTAGCCACCAAGTTTCTATTGCTTGTGACCGTAAAACTATAATTGGCATTGGTCGAAACTTGTGTGCCGTTTTCTGTCCAGTTGGTAAATGTATAACCACTGTTGGCTGTTGCATGTACAGTGCAAGTCTGCCCATAATTATAACTGCCTCCTCCTGTCACACTCCCTGCATTATTTGGATTAGCAGCTACTGTGATAGAATAACTCTGTATATTGAAATGCGCGACATAGGTTGCAGATTCGGTGACAGTAAAGCTATAAGTCGAATTAGTAGATACTTGTGTGCCATTCCTCGTCCAATTGACGAAAGTGTATCCAGTGTTCGCTGTTGCTGTTAAAGTACATGTTTCTCCATAATTATAACCTCCGCTGCCCGTTACAACACCACCAGATGTTGGGTCTGCAATGGCTGTGATAACATAACTTTGTGAAGTGAAATTAGCCACCAAATTTCGGTTGCCTGTAACAGTAAATGAATAGCTGGCATTAGTGGATATTTGAATGCCATTTTCAGTCCAATTGATAAAGTTATACCCGTTACCTGCGTTAGCCGTAACGGAGCATGTTTGACCATACTCAAATGTGCCTCCTCCAGTTACTGTGCCTCCGTTACTTGGATTTGCTGCAACTGAAATAGTGTAGCTTTGAATTTGGAAATTGGCGACAAGTGTCCTGTTGCCAGTTACCTGGAAGGTGTAATTAGTGTTAGTAGAAACTTGTGTGCCGTTTTCGGTCCAATTAACGAAAGTATATCCATCGTTAGCCGAAGCACTGACAGTGCATGATTGACCCTGTGTATATGTGCCACCTCCAGAAACATTACCTCCAATGCTTGGATTTGCCGAAACACCAACCGTATACTCAGGTAATTGTGCCTCAAAATTGGCGACCAAATTTCTATTGCCTGTTACGGTAAAAGTGTAATTCGCATTTGTTGAAACTTGCGTTCCGTTTTCAGTCCAATTAACGAAAGTGAAGCCACTGTTGGCAACTGCATGTACCGTGCAAGATTGGCCTTGATTATATGTGCCTCCGCCTGACACGCTTCCGCCACTACTTGGATTAGCAGAAACACTGATGGCGTATTGCTGGGGCATGGCTTGGAAGTTTGCGACCAAATTTCTGTTTTCTGTTACAGTGAAAGTGTAATTGGCGTTGTTAGATACTTGAGCGCCATTTTCAGTCCAATTAACGAAAGTATAGCCATTGTATGCTGATGCTATCAAAGTACAAGTTTCACCTTCAAGATATTCACCTTGTCCTGAAATGGTTCCTCCATTACTCGGATTGGGCGTTGCAGTAATCGTATATGATACAGGCCCAAGCACTTCTACTCTTATCGGATTCATATGTTCAGGGTTGTCACATGTCGGCCAACTAAATAATGGGAACCAGCTATCTGAGCCATCTAACTTCTGTGTTATTGTTAGATAATATGTACCTGGTGGAACGTTTACAGAAGGGCAAGAAAAGGTCAAAGGACTTGTGTAATGATAGCCAGGCTGTAGTCCATTCCCTTCGTAAAGCAGTGCAAGTATTTGTTTCAACTCACCATCCAAACCATATAATTCGGCAGCATAATCTCCAACAAATGTAATGTTGCCGTCATTGTTGATGATATCCGCGGTAACAATAATTGCTGAGTTTTGATAGATAGAGGAGGGTGAATAATCAATATCAGAGTATAAGTATAGTTCAACCGGTTCTTCTGATTGGGTATAATAATTGTAAAACACACTAGGATTCGAATGCATTCCGTAAGCTGAAACTAAAACGAACTGGTTGTTTTCAATCAAAAAGATACAAACAAGAGCTTTACATGTTAGGATGTTTAATGGTTCACTAAACGTAAACGACAACAAGCCTGTACTTTGCATTGGTTGAATTTGACAATTGTTTAAGAAATTAGATTCAGCAATATAAAATCCTTCTCCATCGTATATGGCGGCGCAAAGCGAGCCATTAAAAGCCTCGTTGCCCCAGTTGAATATTTCAGTTGTTATTTCTTGAATCTGGTTGTCATAATAGTACATTAAATTGTCGCCATTGATTCTAATGTCATCATTTAAACTTAAAAGATGGTAATTGTTAGATCCGCCTGGTTCAATGCCGATGATTGCTTCCTGATTATAAGAAAAATCAAACTGATAACCATTTACATAAGGAGTAAGAGAGTTTAATGGATAAAAACCATCCGATTGTCCATTAAATCCCCAATTAAAATGGAAGTAATTGCTATTGTTATATCCGTCACAAACAAAAGCATGTCCACCTCCACCTGTTCCAGAACCCCCATAGAAAACAGGTCTCCCATTGTTTAATTCATTTTTTAATAAGTTTATCCATTGCGTATCTGTATATGTTGATTTTGATTCTAGAGTAGCGTTATTATAATCAAAAAAAGCTCTAAAAGCAATTTCTGCTGCTGTGGGGTATGCCAAGCTTTCGTCGGGTCCGTAATTCATCTCAACACTGACGCCACAATGATACATCAATGATGCTACCGCTTGTTTTTGGTTCGTTGAACTACTGGATGTCAATTGATTTGGCATAATGCTCCAATAATAAGAACCGCCAGCATAACTAAAATTTGCACCAAGCGTACCATAAACAGGATGCTCATATTCGTGCCATACAACTCTGTGAGCGTCATTAGGGTATTCCCAGAACTGTAAAATTTGTGCCATTGCTGTCGCCACGCAACCAGTAAGTGCATGTCCATCTGGGCCGCTATTATCTTCGGGACAAAACATATTATAATAATGTGCTTGGCTCCAAGTTGTTGTAACCAATGGATTCACTGCTGTCTCCGATTTAACTGGCAAATTTAAACACTGTCTAAGACATTCCCATTTTGTACGTATCTCTTCCGTGGATTCTGCTCTCATTTCAATCGCCGCACGTATTTGCTCTGCATAGCCATCAAGCCAGCCTTTTAGGTTGGACGGTAGATTTTCAGCGGCAAAATTGTTTTCGTAAGAATAGCCTAATATAGGAGTCACGCAGTCATCGGCGGCAATGATAACAAAGCCTTTGCCGTCTTCGTTGTTGAAGATGTAAAACTCTGTGTAGCCGCATTGAGGTGCAACATTCACAAATCGGGCATCGTTCATTCGCTTTTTGAAGACCTTGCCGTCTCTAACGCCCATGATGTTGTTCTCTTTCCAGAAGTTTTGGGCGAGTTGTTTGGCTGTAGTTTCGTCAACTTGGTTGCCAAACAAAGGCATGCATAAGGCTATGACAATTGATAGTAATAGGTTGCGTCTCATATTGTACTGTTTTGTGTGTTTCCAATAAAAAAGCGTGAACTTAACTGTTCTCGTTCTTTGAAGGTATTTGGCGCACCCCATCACACGATAATAAGCTAAACTCACGCTGGGCGTGAGCATTACACTTATTTCTCTGTGATGATAAAACCGCCAAATTTTTCAAAGACAAGAAATCAGTCAATGCGTTCTATATGTGCTTCTTGTTCTACATATTTGTTTCGTTTAGAATTGGTGCAAAGATAGTTGTTTTTTTAATACGGTTTAATTTTGTTATATTTCTACTCGTTCGTCAAATTGTTCCTTTGTCAGTTTTTTGCCGTCCTTTTGATCAAGCCATACAACGAAATAGTGATATTCCATTTCATCCAAGATGATTTCCCCTTTGTCTCTTTTTGGTATTCTGATTCGGACAAAAAATGTCATATTGCCAGCATATTCAATTTTCATTGTCTTTGGATTGATTTCAAAAGCACCATTGACATTGTAATTTTGCAATAATTTTGCAATTTCATTTTTGATGGCATAATCGTAATATTCTTCCAAACCAGCAATTTTTTCAACTCTTTCCTCCATCTCTTTGATGTCATCTTTTGCTTTGTTTCTAATCTCCACCATAATGGCGTAATTGCTAATGATAACAAAAGCCGCCAATGCGCCAAGGAAGGTAATGACCAAGTTGTCTTCGTTAGGGTACTTGAATATTGGGCAGAAAAAGCCGACAACGCAGCACAGTACGGCAGCCGCAATGATTCCCATGACAACCCATATCATTATCATGGTGAAGTTGCGTTGTTTTTTGTCTTTGTTTTTATCCTTGTTGTTACTCATAGGCTCGCAAAAATAGGCATTATTTTGTCAACTTGCAACTTTACAATAAAAAAGGAATCCCACCAGAATGGCAGGATTCCCTTTGATTGGTTTTGCGATGTTTTTTATTCCACCACAACCTTCTTGACGGTCTGTCCGCCTGCGGCGTCGAGGTGCATCATGTAGATGCCCTTGCCCATGGCAGAGAGGTCGATGCGGACTTGGTCGCCATCGACGGCGGCGTTGTAGACGGTCTGGCCGAAGGCGTTCACGATGCGGACGTGGCTCAAGCCCTCGCCCTCAAGGGTGAACACGCCTTGGGTCGGGTTGGGATAGACCTTGGCAGCGATGCTGCCCTCGCCGAGACCCTCGGTGAAGACGAAGTGGGCCACCAAGTCACGGTCTTGGGTGATGGTGAAGACGTAGGTCGGCTCAGTCGAGACTACCACGCCGTCCTCGGTCCAGTTGACGAAGGCCCAGTCTTCGTTGCGGATGACGGACATGACAACCTCGTCGCCGTAGTTGTAGCTGCCCTCTCCTGTGATGTCGCCAGCCTCTGCCGGGTCGACGGAGGCCTTGACGGTGAAGGTCAACACATTGAAGTTGGCTACCAAAGTGCGGTCGCCCACGACGTTGAAGGTGTAGGCGGCGTCGGTGGAAACCACAGCACCGTTCTCAGTCCAGTTGACAAAATCGTAACCTTCGTTGGCCGTGGCAGTCACGGTGCATGACGTTCCGTAGGTATAGGTGCCGCCGCCTCTGACAATGCCGCCATTGGACGGGTTGGCCGACACGGAGACATGATAAGAGTTGATGGTGAAGTGGGCCACCAGATCGCGGTTTCCGTTCACGGTGAAGCTATAGTTGGCGTTGGTAGAGACTATGTTGCCGCCCTCCATCCAGTAGGTGAAGGTGTAACCTGTGTTGGCCGTGGCGCTGACGGTGCAGTTGTCGCCATAATAGAAGGCGCCACCGCCCGTGACGTTGCCGCCCGCGGTCGGGTTGGCCGACACGCTGACGATGTAGGTTTGCTGGCTGAAGTTAGCCACCAAGGTGCGATTGCCTGTCACGGTGAAGGTGTATCTTGCTTCAGTCGACACCACAGTGCCGTTCTCAGTCCAGTTGGTGAAGGTGTAGCCGTTGTTGGCCGTGGCGACCACAGTGCACGACTGTCCTTGCTGATAGGTGCCGCCGCCGGTGACGGTGCCGCCCGCGGTCGGGTTGGCCGACACAGTGATGGTGTAGTTCTGCGGCTGGGCTTGGAAGTTGGCCACCAAGGTGCGGCTGGCGTTCACGGTGAAGGTATAGCTGGCTTGTGTCGACACCACAGTGCCGTTCTCGGTCCAGTTAGTGAAGGTGTAGCCGCTGTTGGCCGTGGCGGTCACGGTGCACGACTGTCCTTGCTGGTAGGTGCCACCGCCAGTGACGGTGCCTGCGAGGACCGGGTTGGCCGACACGTTGATGGTGTAGCTCTGAGGCTGGGCCTGGAAGTTGGCCACCAAGGTGCGGTTGGCACTCACGGTGAAGGTGTAGTTGGCTTGTGTCGACACCACAGTGCCGTTCTCAGTCCAGTTCTGGAAGGTGTAGCCTGCGTTGGCCGTGGCACTCACGGTGCACGACTGGCCTTGGTTGTAGGTGCCGCCGCCGGTGACGGTGCCACCCACGGTCGGGTTGGCCGACACGTTGATGGTGTATTGCTGTGTGCCGCCGTTGACGATCTGGATGGTGGCGATGTAGGTGATCTTGTTATAGCCGAACACGGTCAAAGTGGCAGTGCCTGTCGTCCCAGGTGCGGCAAAGGTGATGTTGCAGGAGCCGTTGTTGATGGTGGCCGAGCCCATGATCTCGTTGTTGCGTGTCAGGGTGGCCAAGGCGCCCTCGCCATTGGTGGCGTTCACGGTGAAGCTTGTCGCGGTGGTGCTCATCGTGGAGGCATGGGTCACACCCATGTCGGCGGGCACGGCGTTGCGCAAGGTAAGGGTCGGGTCGCCGTAAAGGATCCATGCCAGATAGGTGCCCTTGCCAGGGTTGCTGTTCGAACCGTACTGGTCCAAAATCTTCATGTTGCCGTCATAGGAGCAGCCGCCCAAGGTGCGCTTGATGTTGGTGTTGTAGCTCTCGACGAGCACATCCACCATCTCGTCCTGACCGTATTGCGGGGGCTCCCAAGGTTGCGAGATGTAGGAGAACATGCCGCCGACGGCACCCGTGGGTTGTGTGGGGTCAGGGGAATTGACGGTACCGTTGGTGGCACGCAGCCAAGTCTCGCCAAAGCAGGGCTGGCTGTGGTCGTATTTTCCGTTGAGGCAAGCCACCGACCAGATGATGGGCAGCTTGTGGACGTTCGTCAACGCGTTGACGTTGGAGTTGCTGTAGCTGTTGAGGGCCCAGCTGGTCTCCGAACCGTGGTTGCAGTAGTTGATGATGCTCACGCCGCCGTTGATGTGCTGGCTCAGGATCGAGGACGAAGAGGAGTAGCCCGACACACCGGGATAGTCTTGGTAGACGGTGGTGTAGTTATAGGCCAACAGGTCGGTGCGGATGTTCTCGATGTGTTGCCAGTCATATTCGTTATAGTGTCCAGGACCGTCGCCGTTGCCGAGGCCGTCGCCGTAAGGCAGCCAAGTGGCGGTGGCGTCGATGTCTCTCTCATAATAGATCACCTTGTTGACCTGTGTGGTGACATGGGCCTCGTTCTCGGCGGAGAAACGGCCGATGATGATGTCGTTGTATAGGTCATTGCCTACGACTTGGCCGTACATGTTGTCGCTCTTTCCGCTGTAGTTGCCACTCCAACCACCGCCTGCGGTGTAGGAGATGCCGGGGATCTGGCTGACGTCGCCCACCAGCAACACATGCGAGATGTTGTTGTTGGAGTTGTACTGGCTCTGGATGTAGCTCTGGATGGCGGACGTGGTGGTGCCTGCCGTGCTCGTGCCGACCATCGTCGTGGGACGGCCGATCTGCTTCTTCCAGTTGACGAAAGGCTGCATGGCGCTCATGAAGGCGTCGTGGCAGATGATGAGCAGCTCGCCGGTCTCCACCGTGGGCGTATATTTGCTCATGCTTTCGCCGAAGTTGATGAAGTGGTTGCCGTACATGGCCTCGATTTCGGGGTCTAACCTCACCTCATTGGAACGGCGGTTGAAGACGTTCTCGTTCGACATTCCGTCGGCGTACATCTCCACGGTCATGTTGTAGTACACGCGGAGGGTCTTCGAGATCGGGTTGTAGGCGAAGGGGTAGACGACCATGTTCTGCCCGCGGAAGTCACGCATGATGTAAGGCTCGTAGAGGCTCACGTTCTGCGAGGGGAAGAAGGCGTCGGTCGAATAGGCCGCGCCGTAGGTGTAAGGCACATCGGCAGGGTCGATGGTGCGCGGGAAGTCGCCTTTCGAAGGTGCCACCTCCATCGGGAAGTCGGTGTATTGTGCATCGACGATACGGACGCCGTAGTGTTGACGGTCGCCGACGATGGCCGGGATGGCAATCATGGGCAACTTGGGCTCACCAGCCTCGGCGGTGCTCACCGTGCGGGGAACCATGATGAGGTTGGCTTCGCCACGGGGCGTGGTCACCGCTTGGGTGTAGAAGCCGGGGACTTGCAGGTTGACGGTGATTTGGCTCTCAGAAGAGGAGACCAAAGTCGTCTGGATGGTGCTCGGCGTGTCGCTCTTCACAGCGACCCACTGCTGGCCGAAGGTCACCACGGTCAGCATGACGAGCAGGGCGGTTAGGATATGTTTTCTCATAGTGAAATGAATGTTGTTTTTACAAGGTGGTTTTAAAAGGGCAAAAATAGTGTTTTTTTGAAAACCACCGTCATTTTGGCGCATTTTTCCGCGTAAACGCCACCGAATCGCCCCAGGCGTTATACAAAACCTTGTGACCGATAGCGGCCAAGCGCACGTCGAGGCAGCTGTGGCACTCGTCAGGTTTGTCCTTGACGCAGGCCTTGTCTGGGTAGATGAGGTAGTTCTCGCGGAATTCATTGGGCGTGAGGTTGGGCATGATGACGTTGGCGCCGGCGAGGATGGCCTTCTCGCGACCTTGCGGGTCGACGGTCTGGTTGGCCGTGGCCGCCACCATGTTGATCTCGGGCATCATCAGACGGAGGACGGCGATCATCTTGAGGGTTAGCTCCATGCGCTTTTCGGCGGATGGGATTTGATCTCTGTATTGCCACAAAGGAGTGTCGGGGTGGGGAATGAAAGGCCCCATGCCGACCATGGCCACGTCTTTTTGCTTGAAGAACAGCAGGTCGTCGGCGAGGTCGTCCAAGGTCTGGAAGGGCAGACCCACCATCACGCCTGTTCCTGTCTGGTAGCCGACTTTCAGGAGACTGTCGATGCAGGCGAGTCGCTGCTGGAAGTCGTGTTTCTCATCGCGCGGGTGAATCTTATAATAGAGATCCTCGTTCGAGGCCTCGATGCGAAGCAGGTAACGGTGCGCGCCCGCCTCAAACCAACGGCGGTAGGTCTCCTCGGTCTGCTCGCCCAACGACAATGTGATGCCCAGACTGCCGTTGTCTATCTTCTTGATCTCCTGAACCAGATGGGTGATCTTGTCCACGAAAGCCTTGTCGCTCCGTTCGCCGCTTTGTAATGCCACCGAGCCATAGCCTAACTCATGTGCCAGCCTGGCGCATTCGATGACTTCCTCGTCGCTGAGTTGATAGCGTTCCACTTTCAGGTTCTTGCAACGCACGCCACAGTAGAGGCAATACTTCGTGCAGATATTGCTGTATTCAATAAGCCCGCGCAGGTGGACATAGTTATCCAGATGCTCCAGCTTCACCTGCAAGGCACGGTCGAAGAGTTTCTTCTTGTCTTCGCCCTCAGCGGCAAGTAGAAGTTTAATTTCCTCTTTAGTAAAATCAAAGGTCCCTGAGCCTTGAGCCTGTCGAAGGGTCGAAGGGCCGTCTTTATATAGGATTTCGTCGATGGACATTGCTTGAAATTTGCGGCAAAGGTAATCATTTCCAAAAAATGTTGTACTTTTGCCGCCGAATTGCGAAGTATTCAACGCAGTTAATTGAAAACGAGATTTTTTATTTTATGACAAAAGCATTGAAAATCGTGGTGCTTGCCAAGCAGGTGCCCGATACTAGAAATGTGGGCAAAGACGCGATGACGCCGGAAGGCACCGTCAACCGCGCCGCATTGCCCGCCATCTTCAACCCTGAAGATTTGAATGCCCTTGAACAGGCCCTGCGCCTCAAGGAGCAACATCCTGGCAGCACCGTCGATGTGCTCACCATGGGCCCGCCCCGCGCCGGTGAGATCATCCGCCAAGGCCTCTTCCGTGGAGCCGACACGGGCTGGCTGCTCACCGACCGCCTCTTCGCAGGCGCCGACACCCTCGCCACTTCGTATGCCCTCGCCACCGCCATCAAGAAGATTGGCGATGTCGACATCGTCATCGGAGGCCGTCAGGCCATCGACGGCGACACCGCCCAGGTGGGTCCTCAAGTGGCACAGAAACTGGGTCTCAACCAAGTGACCTACGCCGAGGAAATCCTCAAGATCGAAAACAACATCGCCACTATCCGCCGCCATATCGACGGTGGCGTGGAGACTGTCGAAGTGCCGCTGCCCTGCGTGATTACCGTCAACGGTAGCGCGGCACCTTGCCGTCCCTGCAACGCCAAACTGGTGATGAAATACAAGTATGCCTCATGTCCGCTGGAGCGTCAGCCCGAAGATCCTCGCGCCGACCTCTATGCCAGCCGCGACTACCTCAACCTCAACCAATGGAGCGTGGCCGATGTGGATGGCGACCCCAACCAGTGCGGCCTCTCTGGTAGTCCCACCAAGGTGAAAACCGTGCAGAACATCGTCTTTCAGGCCAAGGAGAGCAAGACCCTCACCGCCAGCGATGCCGATGTGGAAGGATTGATTAAAGAATTGTTAGAGGAGAAGATAATCGGATGATGAGAGACTTGACGATGTTTGGCTTTTGGCAATTAGTAGTTAGCTATTAGCTTGGTATCCAGTAAGATAACGGCTAATGGCTAATAGCTAAAAGCCACAAAAGCCAAAACATCAAGTCATGGATCAATAAAAAGAAAAAACTATGAATAATGTATTCGTATATATCGAGACCGAAGGTACTCAAGTGGCCGAAGTCTCCCAGGAGTTGCTTACCAAAGGGCGTAAACTGGCCGACCAGCTGGGCGTGGAATTGCATGCCGTCGTGGCTGGCACTGGCATCAAAGGCAAGGTGGAAGACCAAATCCTGCCTTACGGCGTGGATAAATTGTTCGCCTTCGACGGCGAGGGCTTGTTCCCCTACACCTCTGCACCTCACACCGATATCCTCGTCAATCTCTTCAAGGAGGAACAACCGCAGATTTGCCTGATGGGCGCCACCGTCATCGGTCGCGACCTCGGTCCACGCGTCAGCTCCTCGCTGACCAGTGGCCTCACCGCCGACTGCACCCAACTAGAAATCGGTGACTTCGATGATGTCAAGACCAAGAAGCACTACGACAACCTGCTCTATCAGATTCGTCCCGCTTTCGGTGGTAACATCGTGGCAACCATCGTCAACCCCGACCACCGTCCGCAGATGGCTACCGTTCGCTCAGGCGTGATGCAGAAAGCCGTCTATGAAGGCAAGGCCAAGAACGAAGTGGTTTATCCCGAGGTGAGCAAGTATGTTTCGCCCGAGGCTTATGTCGTGAAGGTCCTCGACCACCATGTGGAGGCTGCCAAACACAACCTGAAAGGCTCACCCATCGTGGTGGCCGGTGGTTACGGCATGGGCTCGAAGGAAGGCTTCGACATGCTGTTTGAACTCGCCAAGGTGCTCCACGGCGAAGTCGGTGCCTCGCGTGCCGCTGTCGATGCGGGCTTCTGCGACACCGACCGCCAGATTGGACAAACGGGTGTCACAGTGCACCCCAAGGTGTATATCGCCTGCGGTATCAGCGGTCAGATCCAGCACATCGCCGGTATGCAGGACTCCAAGATCATCATCTCGGTGAACAGCGACCCCGACGCACCTATTAATAAGATTGCGGACTACGTGATTGTTGGAACGGTTGAAGAAGTCGTCCCGAAGCTGATTAAGTATTACAAACAGAATAGTAAATAAATATGGTAATTGTTGCTATTGTCCTCTGTGTAATTGCTGTGGTATTATCTGCATTCCAGATTTTAGGGGTGATAGATATTATCAATATGAAAGGAAAAAAGAAGGACAAATCCGAGAACAACAATCCACAAAAATAGAACAAAATGGCAAACTATTATAACGATAACCCGAACCTGCAATTCTACCTCGACCACCCGCTAATGAAGCGCATCGTCGAGCTGAAGGAACGCAACTTTGCGGATAAGGACAAATACGATTATGCTCCCGTCGACTACGAAGACGCGATGGAGAACTACCGCCGCGTATTAGACATCACGGGCGACATCACCGCCAACATCATCGAACCCAACTCCGAGAGCGTCGACCTTGAAGGTCCGCATTTGGAGAATGGCCGTATGATCTATGCCTCCAAGACCGTAGAGAACCTCGATGCCTGCACTAAGGGAGGTCTCTGGGGCGTTTCCATGCCGCGCCGTTACGGTGGCTTGAACCTGCCCATCACTGTTTTCTCCATGCTGAGCGAGATGGTGGCTAGTGCCGATGCCGGCTTCCAGAACATCTGGTCGCTGCAGTCGTGCATCGACACCTTGTATGAATTCGGCAACGAGGAACAACGCATGAAATACATCCCGCGCGTTTGCGCAGGCGAGACCATGTCGATGGACCTCACCGAGCCCGATGCCGGTTCTGACCTGCAAAGCGTCATGCTGAAGGCCACCTATAGTGAAAAGGATGGCTGCTATCTGCTTAACGGCGTGAAGCGTTTCATCACCAATGGCGACTCCAACATCCACCTTGTCCTGGCCCGTTCCGAGGAAGGCACCAAGGACGGTCGTGGCCTGTCGATGTTCATCTACGACAAGCGCCAAGGCGGCGTCAATGTGCGTCACATCGAGCACAAACTTGGTATTCACGGTTCCCCGACCTGTGAGTTGACCTACAAGAACGCCAAGGCTGAGCTTTGCGGTGAGACACGTCTGGGCCTTATCAAGTACGTTATGGCTCTGATGAACAGCGCCCGTTTGGGTATCGCTGCCCAGTCCGTCGGTCTGGGACAAGAGGCTTACAACGAGGCTCTGAAGTATGCCGCTGAGCGTCAGCAGTTCCACAAGAGAATCATCGAATTCCCGGCCGTTTACGATATGCTTTCGCGCATGAAGGCCAAGATTGATGCTGGTCGCTCGTTGCTTTACATGACTGCCCGTTATGTCGATATCTACAAGTGCCTTGAGGACATCCAACGCGAGCGTCCGCTGACGCCCGAGGAGCGCGCCGAGTGCAAGAAGTACTCGCGTCTCGCCGATGCTTTCACTCCTCTGGCCAAGGGCATGAACTCCGAGTATGCCAACCAGAACGCCTACGATGCCATCAGCATCCACGGTGGCTCGGGCTTCATCATGGAGTACAAGTGCCAGCGCCTCTACCGCGATGCCCGTATCTTCTCCATCTACGAAGGCACGACGCAGCTGCAGGTGGTGGCCGCCATCCGTTACATCACCAACGGCACCTACCTCACCATCATGAAGGAAATGCTAGAGAACGAGGTCTCCGAGGACTTGAAGCCCTTGCAGAACACGGTGCGCACCCTCGTGGAACTCTACGAGCAGAGCATCAACTACGTGAAGGGTGCCAACAACCAGGAGGTTCAGGACTTCTTGGCCCGTCGTCTCTACGACATGACTGGCGACATCATGATGTCGTTGCTCATCCTCGACGACGCCACCCATGCGCCGCACCTCTTCACTCAGTCGGCCAACGTCTATGTTCACGCCGCCGAGGAAGACGTCATCGGCAAGAGCGTCTATGTGAAGAACTTCATCGAGGAAGACCTGGTGAACTTTAGGGCGAAAGCTAAGGAAGATCTGGATTGATTGACTTTAGTCCTGTTGAATTATACACGGTATGCCTCGGATGAGGTGTACCGTGTTTTATGTGAACGAGGATTGAGGGGGATAAATGACGAAATAATTCAAGTATTCAGATACTGCGTTCCGATAGTTAAAAACCGTATATTTGCCTCCAATAAAAATCAAAATACGATGAAAACAATTGAGAAAATAAAAAACGACATTGCCAACAAAAAGCCATTTCGTTACGAAGAGAACGGCGTAATAATAACAGGCGAACTTGACGAATATGATGATTATATTTTTAGTGGAGATTATGACAAATACGGTATAGCAATAGTATTTGATACTATGATGCTTGACATGGATGAAACCATTAAAGAATTAGAATGGTTTTTTACCAACCCATTGGATTATTCCTACCATCGTTATAAGTATTTCTTAACGATGTCATTTGAAGAGTATTTGGACTATCTAAATGGCGAAGAAGATGAACTATGAGTAAGCCAGATGCATCGCTATCCCCTAATTCTTAACCAACGGTTGGTGATAGTCCAAACGATTTATATACCTCTTCAATAATCACCAACACTTCATCCCGTGTCGGTTGGTTCTTGTTATTGGTCTTTGGGATGATAATACAATGGTGGATGTGTAGAGCGTTCCATTGTTTTGAGTATAGGCGTTTCAGTTTTAGATGAACGAGAATTGAGGGGGATAAATGGTAAAAGTGCGTCTGGTTTGTTATGTCCGCAAGTTTTAATTGAACGAAGAGTGAAGGGAGATAAACGCGGTGAAGTCAAGCGGTAAGCTGTAGTTCTTCTTCATTACTCTAGCTCCACGCCGCCGAGGAAGACGTCATCGGCAAGAGCGTCTACGTGAAGAACTTCATCGAGGAAGACTTGGTGAACTTCAGGGCTAAGGCGAAGGAAGATCTGGATTGATTGACTTTAGTCTTGTTGTATTATAAACGGTATGCCTCGGATGAGGTGTACCGTTTTTTATTAATCATAGGAATTCAAAATCCAATAACGAATTGTATTATGCCGAAACAAACTATCATTATTGAATCAAAGTCGCAATTGTCGGTAAAAAACGGTCTCCTTTCTATAGTTAGGGATGACAATGGAGAGGTGTTGAGGTCGTTTGAGGATGTTCAAACCCTATTGATTGAGCATCATTCCGTTTCACTAACTATCCCGCTATTAAACAAGTTGTCTGAGAATCAAATACTAGTTATCTTTTGTAATGAGAAGCATTATCCTCAATCTATGTTGATGGACTTGGAAGCCAATTCGTTGCAGACCAAATATTTTAGGAAACAGGTTGAAATGTCGTTGCCTCTGAAGAAACAGATTTGGAAACAGATTGTTGAAGCCAAGATAAAGAATCAATCCCTGTTGTTGGACGAGTTATTCCAATGTGGGGATTTGCTTTCGAGGTATTATAACAATGTCAAAAGTGGGGACGCTTCCAATCGGGAGGGTGTTGCTGCGAATTGCATTGGAAGAAGTTGTTAGGGAAAGGCTTTATTAGAGATAGGTATGGGAAGGCACCGAATAATATGTTGAATTATGGATATGCCTTATTGCGTTCGGCTATGGCCAGGTCGTTGATGGATTCTGGGTTGATGCCCACATTGGGGGTCTTTCATCGTAATTATTTCAATTCTTTTCCTTTGGCTGATGACATTATGGAGCCTTATCGTCCATTTGTGGATAGAAAGGTGTATGAGTATTATCAATCGGGCAAGACGGAAGTGGATAAACAGTTTAAAGTTGGGATGTTGGAATTATTTTATTCTGATTTGAAACGAGATGTATTGACGAAAACGACGGCATCTCTTGTCAATATTTTATGTCAAATTTCCAGGGTGATAAGTTATCCTGAATTCAAATGAAAAGCGATGTGGGTGTATGTATCATTAAATCTTCCTTTTCGGAGTAAGAAAAGGAAGGCGGCCAATGACTCTTTTGTCAGGGAGTTGGTAAAAGATGGGTTTTCGAAGTTGTATCCTACGATGTATGTCAGGTATTGTACGTCGTTGGGGAATGCGTTGATTCATAAGAAGCGTGTTATGGAAAGGTTGTTGCCATATGGGAATGTCAGTGTTATTATTGTTGCTGACCAGCAGTCGGACTTGGCTTACCATTATTGTGGGATAAAACAGAATGAAAAAAACGAGTTGAAATTACCTAAAGTTCCAAGTTTGATTGAGTTTTTTTAATTGAAATTTCTTTTTAATCTATTGAAAAATAGATTTTTGTGTAGTGATGGTTTTAGATGAACGAGGATTGAGGGGGATAAATGTAAAAATGCCGCCGAGTTGCGTAAGGAATATTTCCCTGATGGTGTGAAAGAAGACAAGAATCCCGATTACTTTTTCAGAGGAAGATTTTTGGATGGGAAAAGCGCTATGGATATTAAGATTTCAAGTGTAAAAATAATGAAAAGGAAAATCCAAAAAAGACTTGGAGAGGCTTTTGAACAAGCAGATGATGTTCTTTTGGAAATGCCAACAACTATTTCAATTACCGTGATAAAAGACGCAATAAATGGTAAACTCAAATCATCAACGCATAAACACAATGTATATGTCAAGTATGGAGAGGAATTATTGCCATTCCCATAAATAAACAGCCCCGCGTTTGCGGGGCTGAGGGCGGTCGGAGTCTCTTTCGAGGCTCTATCCGCTGCAAAAATACAAAACTTTTGGATAATGCAACATTAAAATGAAAAAAAATGATACACAATTTAACTCACGATGAATACGCCACAGAATACGTAAAGTTTTAGATGAACGAGGATTGAGGGGGATAAATGTGTTGAATTACAATTCACGGTGAAGTCAAGCGGCGAACTGGAGTTCTACTTCATCAAATTCCTATAAAAAAGAAAAGCCAAGGTTTAAGTATCCGCCTCCAGATGACGGGCTCTCCTTGACTTTCGGCTGCAAAAATACAAAACTTTTGGATAACACAACATTAAAACGAAAAAAAATGATACACAATTTAACTCGTTTTAGATGAACGAGGATTGAGGGGGATAAATGGTAAACAGTAAAAAGCCAATAAAATGATGACGTTCTATCATGGCACATCAGTGCTTTTCAAACAATTCGACAATGACCATACCCTTGAAGGCGATGGCAAAATCAAACATGGTGCTGGCATCTACCTCACAACTGGTTACAAAAGGGCCGCTCATTATTCAGGTAAAAAGCCTGGAGCTACAGATTACTATG